>Ga0102940_1001851_pt1 | contig 13185 bp, 12 predicted proteins | sample SalPonR2_C_D1_MG_FD_78215 | JGI IMG/M metagenome (GOLD analysis project Ga0102940, IMG submission 78215) | Salt pond soil microbial communities from South San Francisco under conditions of wetland restoration - Salt Pond MetaG R2_C_D1_MG | ecosystem: Environmental > Aquatic > Marine > Intertidal...
AAAAATAAAGCTTACCGGAAACAAAGCAGCACATCGCGAGTATATTCGTCATTCAGGTTATCCTGGCGGTCAGAAATCCGAGACGCTTGAGAGTTTATTAAGAAGAAAGCCGGCTGATGTTTTAGAGCGTTCAGTAAAAGGGATGCTTCCCAAAAACAGGCTTGGTGCAGAGATGTTTCGTAACTTACATGTATTTGTAGGCGAATCGCACCCGCATGAGGCACAGCAACCAAAACAAATTGACTTAAATAAAATTAAATAATTATTCATGGAGGCCATTAATACAATCGGAAGAAGAAAGAGGGCTATTGCCCGTGTCATCATGACCGACGGAAAAGGGCAAATTACTGTAAACAAAAAAGATTACAAAGAATACTTTCCTTTTGAACAATTGCATTATGTAGTTGATCAACCTTTAAATCTCCTGGAAGTAAAAGATAGATTTGATGTTAAAGTAAACCTCACCGGTGGAGGTATTAAAGGACAGGCGGAAGCATTGCGTTTGGGTATTGCCAGGGCATTGGTTGAGCTTGACGAAGAAAACAAATCAAAGCTTCGCGCTGAGGGTTTTCTCACAAGGGATCCAAGGTCTGTTGAACGTAAGAAGCCTGGTCGTCCAAAAGCAAGGAAGCGCTTCCAGTTCAGTAAACGTTAATTCATTTATATACATATTTATAAACGCGAAATCGGCAGGACTTCTAGGGAACTACCTGCTGGTTGCTTAAGCAAAAATTAAAAACATGCCAAAAACAAGTTTTCAAGAACTATTGGATGCAGGTGTACATTTTGGTCACCTGAAAAGAAAGTGGAACCCAGCAATGGCTCCTTATATTTTCATGGAGAAAAACGGGATTCACATCATTGACTTAAACAAAACAGAAGCAAAGCTTGAAGAAGCTTCAAACGCGCTGAAGCAAATTGCTAAATCAGGAAGAAAAATTCTTTTTGTTGCTACAAAAAAGCAGGCGAAAGACATCGTTTCAGAAAAAGTTAAGGCCATTAACATGCCTTACGTAACAGAGCGCTGGCCAGGCGGGATGTTAACAAACTTCCCCACAATCAGGAAAGCTGTTAAGAAAATGACCTCCATCGATAAGATGTTAACCGACGGAACATTCGATACACTTTCAAAAAGGGAAAAACTTCAGATTACACGTCAGCGCGCCAAATTGGATAAGATGCTTGGATCAATTTCAGACCTCACACGTTTACCCGCTGCCATGTTTATTGTTGACGTATCAAAAGAATACATTGCAGTAAGGGAAGCCAAAAGACTGAATATTCCTGTCTTTGCCATGGTTGATACGAACTCTAATCCAAAAAACATTGATTTTCCGATTCCGGCAAATGATGATGCGTCCAAGTCTATCTCTCTGGTATTGGATTATGTTTGTGAAGCTGTGGGTGAAGGGCTGAATGAGCGCAAAATGGAAAAAGAGAAAGAAGCCAGCGCTTCAAAAAACAGCAAGAAAGATAAGAAATCCGGCGAAGGAGCAAAAAAATCCACTGGTAAAGTAGAAAAGGCAAAGGTGGAGAAAGCCAAAACCGAAAAAGTTGAAACGAAAGCAGAACCTGCTAAGGCAGAGCCTGCTAAGGCAAAAGAGGTTAAAGCTGAACCAGAGAAGGACGCTGCTAAGAAAAGCGAAGAAGGGAAAGCATAAAAAACATTATTATAACGATTTAAAATACAAACAAATGGCTGAAATAAAAGCTGCTGATGTCAGCAAACTAAGAAAAATAACAGGTGCTGGTATGATGGATTGCAAAAAAGCGCTTCAGGAGGCTGATGGCGATTTTGACAAGGCAATGGAAATCATCCGCAAAAAAGGCCAGGCAATAGCAAGTAAACGTGCAGACCGCGAAGCATCAGAGGGTACTGTGCAAGCTAAAACATCCGGCGGATTTGGTGCTATGATATCTTTGAATTGTGAAACTGATTTTGTTGCTAAAAATGAAGATTTTGTGAACTTTGCCATCTCATTATTAGATGCTGCCATAGAGAACAAAGTTTCCGATCTTGAAGCACTGAAGGAGCTGAACATTGATGGGAAAACCGTTAGCGAGATGGTGACAGAGCAAACTGGTATCGTAGGCGAGAAAATGGAACTTGCATATTATGACAAGGTTGAAGCTGAATCTGTTGTTGCTTATAACCACATGGGAAATAACCTTGCTACCATAGTTGGATTCAATAAGGCAGTAGATGAGCGGGTAGGTAAAGATGTAGCAATGCAAATTGCCGCCATGTCGCCTGTAGCAGTCGATGAAAATGGTGTTCCAACCGAAACCATCGAGAATGAGAAAAAGATAGGACGTGAAAAAGCACTGGCAGAAGGAAAACCTGAGAATATTGTTGACAGGATTGCTGAAGGCATGTTGAAAAAATTCCTAAAGGAAAATACTTTACTGAACCAGGAATTCACGAAAGATTCAAAGAAAACCGTTGCTCAGTATATTAAGGAGTCTGACAGCGACCTGACTGTGACTGAGTTCAAACGTTTCTCAATCAAGTAAAGTCTGCTTAATTAGTTCGACTTCGAATTACATTTGAATATATAATTTAATTTTAAAGAGGCGCCCGATCGGGCGCCTCTTTTTTTGTATGCAATTGCAATGCTATGATTTGAGTAAATTGCATATATTCGTAAAAAAAAATCAACATGGTAAAGTTTAAAAGGGTATTGCTCAAGCTAAGTGGTGAAGCACTCATGGCTGGCCGCTCGCATGGAATAGATCCAAGAAGGTTAGAGGACTACGTAAAGGAGATTAAAGAAGTAAATGATGCAGGGGTGGAGATTGGCATAGTGATCGGTGGTGGAAATATTTTCAGAGGTATTTCTGGTGTAGATGAGGGATTTGACAGGGTTAAAGGAGATTACATGGGCATGCTTGCCACAGTGATTAATGGGCTTGCTTTACAATCGGCATTTGAATCAATCAACGCGCCGGTAAGGCTATTCACTTCATTCAGAACCGAACCCATTGCTGAGTTTTATTCCAAAACAAAAGTCATGCAGGCATTGCACAAAGGCGAAATAGTTATTTTTTCAGGTGGAACAGGAAATCCATATTTCACTACCGACACAACATCATCGCTTCGCGCAGTGGAAATCGAGGCAGATGCAATGCTGAAAGGCACCCGGGTAGATGGCATCTATAATACTGATCCTGAAAAAGATCCAGATGCTGAGAAATATGAATCAATAACCTATAGCGAAGCCATGGAGAAGAACCTGCGCGTGCTTGACCAAACCGCTTTTGTCATGTGTCGTGAAAACGAACTGCCCATTATCGTTTTTAATATGAATGAACCAGGAAACTTAAAAAAGCTGATTTCAGGAGAAAAAATTGGAACTTTAGTTAAAATTTAGATAATTTAGAGCAACTAAAATTATAGCATCATAACTTAAAAAGATCTGTAATTATGAACGAAGAAGTCAAAATGGTCTATGATATGGCCAAAGAAAGCATGGAAAAAGCCATTGAACATCTTGATAATGAGCTAAACCGTATACGTGCTGGTAAAGCGAATATACATATTCTGGACGGAATCGTGGTAGATTACTATGGAGCCATGACTCCCTTAAACCAGGTATCGAACATTAGTACGCCCGATGCAAAGACCATTGCCATTCAGCCATGGGAAAAGAGCATGATTGATCCCATTGAAAAGTCAATTCTCCAGGCTAATATAGGGATAACACCTATAAACAATGGAGATATTATCCGGTTAAATATTCCCCCTTTAACAGAGGAGCGGCGTGTTTCACTGGTTAAACAAGTGAAGAGTGAAGGTGAAAATGCCCGTGTTAGCATCCGAAACAGCAGACGTGATGCAAATGAGGAGTATAAACAATTGCTAAAGCAAGGTCTGTCGGAGGATGATAAAAAGCGTGCTGAAGATAATATTCAGGAAATCACCGATGAATACTCCAAAAAGGTCGATTCCATTGTTGATGCTAAAGAAGAAGATATCATGACCATATAGAAAAAACCACTTAACCTTTTATATATCAAGCCGCAAATCGATTTTTACAAATTGGTTTGCGGCTTTCTTACAAACATAAATCATTCCATTTCAAGAATTCTAAACAATTCATCCAGATCGGGCGAGAGAATGATTTCTGTTCGCCGGTTCTTGCTTCTGGCTTCAGGAGTATCAGCAGGATCAACCGGTAAGTATTCGCCACGTCCGGCCACTGTAATTCTACGAGGATCGATACTTTTCTGATCAAGCAATATTCGAACGATGGATGTTGCCCTGAGCACACTAAGGTCCCAGTTATCTTTGATCGTTGATCCCGACCTGAAAGGCACATTATCAGTATGCCCTTCAATCATAATGTCTATATCAGGATTCCCGGCCAATACAGTTGCCAACTGTCTGAGTGCACGTTGACCATTTTGATCCACCACTGTACTTCCGGAACCGAACAGCAACTGATTTTGAAGTGAGACGTATACTTTTCCATTTTTCTGTGTAACAGTCAACCCCTGCCCCTCAAATCCCAACAACGCATCAGCCACTGTTTGCCGAAGCTCTTTCATTATCTGATCCTTCTTATAGAGCATATCCTCGAGCTCCATCAGTCGGGCATTCCTTGCTTCCAGTTCAGCTTTAAGTCGGGTTAAGTCTTGTCGTTGTGCCGACACATTTCCTTCAAGCTCTTTAAGCATCTCCTGCTTTCGCGTTAGGTCTTCCTGGGTAGCCTGCAATTCATTCAACAACCGACGAGTCTCCCTGGCGTTCCCCCGTAATAATGCTTCGTGGGTTTCCTGTAAATCGTCATAGTTTCTCTGAAGTTCACGGATATTTTGTTCAGCTTCATCAATTTCTTTGGCAAGTCTGATGCTGTCTTTAACAAATTGTTCTTTCTGCGCTTCAACCTGGTCGATAATGGCCTTCATCTCCCTGTTTTCAACAGTAAGTTTCTCATTTTCAGTCATTAAATCATCCCGGGTTTTTTGAAGCTGTGTACGTTTATTGTCTACTTCCCGAAACTGAGTGGTAGGTACGCAAGCGGCAAACGATGTTGCAACGATAATAAATAATAATAAATTTTTCATACCAATTCGCAAATGATTACAACACTTCATCTTCTGTATTGTTTAACGTAACAAATCGATGCAAATTACATAAAAAACAAGGTGTTTAATCAGATAATTATCCCCTTTTAAAGGAAGATATTAACATCCGCGAAAATTCATATCTTTGCATTGACCTATTTAATTATATATGAGCGCAGATAAGAAAACCTTTCCATTGTTATCAAAAATAGACAGTCCGGCAGACATGAAAGGACTGGAAACTGATGAATTAATCGAGCTAAGCAAAGAATTGCGACAGTATATTATTGATATGGTATCATCAAATCCCGGACATTTTGGTGCCAGTCTGGGAGTAGTTGAGCTTACCGTAGCACTGCATTATGTATACAATGCTCCGAAAGATAAAATTATATGGGACGTAGGCCATCAGGCATATGGGCATAAGATACTTACCGGCCGGAGGGATCTGTTCCATACCAATCGCAAATATAAAGGCGTTAGCGGTTTTCCAAAGCCGTCTGAAAGTGAATATGATGCATTTGGTGTCGGACACTCATCCACTTCCATTTCGGCCGCCCTGGGGATGGCGGTTGCAAATGAACAGCAAGAACAGGACAATAAAGTTGTGGCCGTAATTGGTGATGGGTCTCTTTCCGGGGGAATGGCTTATGAGGCCATGAATAATGCCGGAGATGCAAAAAAAGATATGCTTGTTATCCTCAACGATAATAACATTTCGATTGACCCAAGTGTAGGGGCCATGAAAGAGTATCTGCTCGACATTACTACCTCAAAAACATATAATAAAGTTAAGAACGACATATGGAATTTACTGGGTAGCTTAAACAAGCTCAAACCCAATACCCGGCAGTATTTTCAGAAGCTTGAAAACGCCATCAAGTCCATTGTGCTCAAGCAAAGTAATCTGTTCGAATCATTGAATTTCAGGTATTTCGGACCAGTCGATGGTCATGATGTAGCGCATCTTGCTATAGTACTGGAAGATATTAAAAAGATTCCTGGTCCTAAGATACTCCATGTAATTACCAAGAAAGGCAAAGGATTTCCTATGGCCGAGCTGAATCAGACCGCCTTTCACAGTCCGGGATTCAAATTCGACAAACAAACAGGTAAATTTTTAAAGGGAGAGGCCACTGCGCAACCAAAAAAATACCAGGAGATATTTGGAGAAACTGTTTTGGAGCTTGCCAAAAAGAATAAAAAAATTGTTGGGATTACACCCGCCATGACATCTGGTTCGGCATTGAATACTATGATGAATGAAATTCCTGACCGGACCTACGATGTAGGCATTGCCGAGCAACATGCGGTTACCTTTGCCGCTGGGTTATCGGCTGCAGGGATGATTCCCTACTGTACTGTCTATTCCACTTTTCTGCAGCGGGCATACGATCAGGTAATTCACGATGCCGCTTTACAGAAACTACCCATGGTACTTTGCATCGACCGGGCAGGACTGGTAGGTGCTGATGGGGCAACACATCATGGTGTGTATGATATGGCATTTTTACGGTGCATTCCAGAAATGACCATTGCCAGTCCGCTGAATGAGCAGGAATTCAGGAATATGTTATATTCTGGTCAGCTTCATAAAAGCGGCATATATGCCATCAGGTATCCGCGGGGCAGAGGGGTGATGAAGACGATCAATCAGGCATTTACCCGGGTCCCAACAGGTACAGCAAACGTTTTATGTGAAGGAGACGATCTGGCTTTTATATCCTTTGGGCCTATTGGAAATTCCGTTACGCAGGCCATTGATGAGCTTGGAAAGAACGATTTAAGTTTTACACATGTTGACCTGCGTTTCCTGAAACCACTTGATGAAGAAGTCTTACATTCGGTATTCAGCAAGCACAACAAAGTCATCACCATCGAAGACGGATCTGTAAACGGAGGGATGGGCAGTGCTATATTGGAATTCATGTCCGATCATGGCTATAAAGCTGACCTGTCGAGGATTGGTATTCCCGACCGGTTTATAGATCATGGCACCATCGATGAGCTCTACAAAGAATGCGGAATGGATGTTGAGAGCATTATTGAGACAGTCAAGACCATGATCGGATCAAAGGTTTTGTACAAGGCAATATAAACTTAGAGGTCGAATTTAATTCCCTGTGCCAGTGGAAGCTCCGTGCTGTAATTAATCGTATTGGTTTGCCTGCGCATATATGCTTTCCAGGCATCGGATCCAGTTTCACGTCCGCCACCGGTATCCTTCTCTCCTCCAAATGCTCCGCCAATCTCAGCACCTGAAGTGCCAATATTTACATTTGCAATCCCGCAATCAGATCCCATGCCCGAAAGGAAAGTCTCGGCTTCCCGCATATTGAGTGTAAAAATACCTGATGACAGTCCTTGCGGTACATCATTGTTCAGTGTAATAGCATGCTCAATCGACCCGCTGTACTTTATCAGATATAGCAGTGGTGCAAAAGTTTCTTCTTGAACAATATCCATATGATTTTCAACTTCAGCCAGGGCGGGCATCACATAATTGCCTGATTCATATCCCGGACCTTCAAGCACCTGTCCGCCGAAAATTATTTCCCCCCCGGCTTTTTTAACCTGCTCCTGGGCTTCCACAAAATCGTTCACTCCGTTAATATCAATCATAGGACCAACGAGGAATTTCTCATCCAGCGGATTACCGATTTTTCCATCGAGTTGCTTATAGGCATTAAGTAACTTCTGTTTCACCTCTTCGTAGATTGATTCATGGATAATCACCCTTCGTGTAGACGTACACCGTTGTCCGGTTGTACCTACTGCTCCAAACACAACGGCCGGGATGGCCATATCGATATCGGCATGATTAGAAACGATTACGGCATTATTCCCTCCAAGTTCCAGTATTGCCTTCCCCAGTCGTTTACCAACAATTTCTGAAACGCGCTTCCCCACAGCCGTAGATCCTGTTATAGAAAAGAGCGGTATGCGTTTATCTGCTGCAAAGTTATCGCCCACGACCGACGATTTCGCGATGATAAGGTTAAAAACGCCTTCCGGAACATTATTTTGTTTCAGTACATTTTCAATGATCTTATGACAGGCAATGGCAGTAAGCGGCGTTTTTGAGCTGGGTTTCCAGATCACCACATCACCGGTAATGGCTGCTATCATTGTATTCCACGACCATACTGCCACGGGAAAATTAAAAGCCGATACCAATCCTACGATACCCAATGGATGATACTGATCGTACATCCGGTGTTTTTGACGTTCCGACTGCATGGTAAAGCCGTAGAGCTGGCGTGATTGTCCCACCGCAAAATCGCATATATCGATCATCTCCTGCACCTCACCGAGTCCCTCCTGGTATATTTTTCCATTTTCGAGGGAGACCAGGTAACCCAAATCTTCTTTATATTCGCGAAGTGCCAGTCCAATCTGTCTTACGATTTCACCGCGTTGGGGTGCGGGAATCATGCGCCATTCCTTGAATGCATTTTGAGCTGTCTGTATTACCTGTTCCAGGTCGCCGGAAGAAGCATTAACAACACTTGCGATGGGCTCTCCGTCGATGGGTGATACAGATTCAGTGACATCGCCTTTTACATCAAACCACGTTGTTCCGGTAGAAACGCCCATGTTTTTTGATTCGATACCCAGGTTTGCCAGTACAGTTTTTGTCTTTCCAATATATACTTGTTCCATGATATGATAATTTTGGTAACAAATGTATAAATGTCTCAAGCCAAAAAAGATATTAAAGAACATGTATGCTGAATAACAAACAGGGGGGCATCGAGCTGGCCTGATGAGCCGGCAGGAAATTAGTTTTGGGATATTATTTTAGTATTCAATAATAAAGTTTGTGGCAAAATTGAAATTATATTATCTTCGCATCCCGTCACTAAAAAATTGCCCGGATGGCGGAATTGGTAGACGCGCTGGTCTCAAACACCAGTGGCCGCAAGGCTGTGCCGGTTCGACCCCGGCTCCGGGTACAAAAAACAGAGTGAGTGTGGGAGCGAGAGCGATCACACGAGCTCTGTTTTTTTCTTCACTCTCACTCTGACTCTCACTCTTTCAATATAGCGAGAGCGATGAACGAACACTCTGTTTTTTTCTTCGCTCTCGCGCTGACACTCACACTACCAACATTTTCCGCATTCATTACGATAATTCAAATATTTATCACATTAACATCATGAACCCTTATGATGTAGTATTATGTTTGATTTCGAAAAACTTGAAGTTTATAAAAAAGCCAAAATCTTTAATGCCGGTATTCATCTATTTCTAAAAGAAGTCAAGCTTGACCCTACAACCAATGATCAGCTGAGAAGAGCTTCATTTAGCATTGTTCTAAATTTAGCTGAAGGTTCAGGAAGGTTCAGCAAAGCAGATAGAAGAAATTTCTTCATAATAGCAAGAAGTTCAATTTTTGAATGTGTCGCAATTTTAGATGTCCTCAAAGACGAAAATACCCATGAAATCACAAAACACAACGATTTCTACCAACAGGCTGAGGAACTTTCTAAAATTATTTTTGCTATGATAAATAACTTGAGCAAATAATACTCCCTGTCGCCAACAGTTATCAAAAAACTAATTATCCAGGCAAATTTGTATCTTTAAGAAAATTAATTGTCATGCAAACAATCCGATTACGCGTAAATGATAAAGCATATAAGAATTTAATCAGACTTCTCAGCAAATTCACCAAAGACGAAGTTGAAGTGATCGAAGAAAATGACACATTTCTTTCCATACAACAATACATGGAAAAGGAGTTGGCAAGCGTTGAAGAAGGCACTGCTAAATACACAACTGTTGAAGCCTTAGAAAAAAGACTTGATGACACTATCCGGAAAAATGAAGCTTAGAATACTTAATTCATTTGCGGAAAAACTCAACGATCAAGTTGCTTATATTGCTAAGGATAAACCGGGCGCAGCAAGTAAGTTTAAATCAGAAATGGTTCGTAAAAGTGTCCGGGAAGGTACATTCCTTTGATTAAGAAACGTTTACGCTTTTTGAAGTGACTTCCTCCAATTTCATTACAGCTTTCCCTGTAACAGAATAAATCGCCAGGGTGCTGATAGCTTCTCCCTCGATAAATAAATTATCCTGAACAGGATTTGGATATACATTGAAGTCTGCTGCAGTGATTGCATTAACAGAGGTAACCGGATTAACAGTGATATCTGCAGTTGCAGTCTTACTGCCATCAGTTGTAGTTACGGTGATGGTTACCGTTCCTTCTGCAACTCCTGTAACCAGTCCACTGCTGCTAACAGTTGCAATGGCATCGTCGCTGGACGACCATGTAACTGATTTATCAGTTGCATTTTCTGGAGCTATAGTTGCCGTAAGCTGAGTAGTCGCTCCAACATCAACTGTGGCAGTGGCCGAATCCAATGATACTCCAGGTGCATTTACAACAAGATCTTTCTCACCGGAAATAATTAATTTATCAATTACAGTTCCTATCTCACGTACCCAGATGATGAATTCATGCATTCCGGTAGTAATTAATTCATAGGATACGATTTCTCCAGGTTTAAGTTCGTTAGTCCATTGCCAGGTGTCGAGATCCTGATCAAACTCCTCACGCGTGTAAGTTGTGGTATCTGTACCATCCGATACGCCAAGGTGGAATGAATTCTTATCTCCTGATGCTTGTGTATTCCCCCGGAAAACGAAATAGTACATTCCGGCCTCTTCAAAATTCACCACATAGCTTGTTGATGCTGCAGTAGTTTCATAATCATCCTTAAAACTCTCCACGCTATCACCGGGAGAGGCCTGAATAGCATGGGAGCAGAAAATCGGGATATAAAAATTTTTTATCTTTAGGGCTAATATCTGACCAGTGCAGTTCGGTGATGCATAAATGATTTTGCATAGCAGTGGTTGGCAGTAATTCTGTGTGACTTAGTAAAAATAAAGTTGAAATAAATAGAAAAACCATACTTTTCTTCTACGCTACAATTACCTGATAAGCCCCTGTTGAAAATGCAAAATGATGCGCTTAATATAAATCGATGCTGGAATATTAACTTTTAACTGCATAATAATGAGAAAACTAATTATCCTGACACTAACTTTACCTTTTTTTATGGCCTGTTCAAATGATCAAGCATCCAGAAAAGTTATCCTGCTGGACAAAGACTGGAAATTTATCAATGAAGAAGTATCCGGTGCAGAAAAGCCAGAAACAAACACTGCTGATTGGGAGTCTGTTTCCATACCCCACGACTGGGCAATCTCGGGGGAGTTTGATAAAACCATTGATGTGCAGGAGACCACGGTGATAGAAGATGGCGAACGGGTACCTAAACTTCGGGTTGGACGTACCGGCGCATTGCCGCACATTGGTGTAGGATGGTACCGCAAATCGCTGGATATACCAGCCGCTTACAAAGGCAAACAAATTCACATTGAATTCGATGGAGCCATGAGTCATGCCAAGGTATATCTGAATGGAAATTATATTGGAGAATGGCCCTTTGGTTATGCATCTTTCGGATTCAACGTTACAGATAATGTAAATTTCGGGGGAGAAAACATCCTTGCCGTAAGGTTGGAAAACAAACCCTACTCCTCTCGCTGGTACCCCGGTGCAGGAATCTACAGGGATGTCCGCATGGTGGTTACTAATCCAATTTTTATAAAACAATGGGGGACGTACGTTACCACACCTGAAATCCAACACGAAAATGGTGCGGTGAATATTGCAACAACACTTTTCAATAAAACCGGCCAGGACAAAGCGGTGTCGGTTGAAACCGAAATCTTCGATAATCAGGGCAACAGTGTATCGCTGACATCTGAAGAAATTACCCTTCAGGAGGAAACAACTATAAAGCAGGAACTGGAAGTCAATTCACCACAATTGTGGTCAGTCGAAACCCCAATTCTCTATTCAGCTGTCACGAAGGTGTATGAAAACGGCAAAGAGATAGATCATTACACCACTCCATTCGGATTCCGGTATATTGAATTTACCAATAACGACGGTTTTTTTCTGAACGGAAAGCGTGTTCAACTCAATGGAGTTTGCCTGCACCACGACCTCGGACCATTGGGCGCAGCATTCAATGTTTCTTCCATGCGGCACCGGATGAAACTGTTGCAGGAGATGGGCTGTAATGCCATTCGCACGAGCCACAATCCCCCGGCACCAGAACTGCTCGACCTGGCAGATGAAATGGGTTTTTTGGTGATCGACGAGGCATTTGATGAATGGAAATATCCCAAAACAGAAAACGGATATAATAAATTATGGGACGAGTGGGCTGAGAAAGATATGGTCGCCTTTATTCACCGAGACAGAAACCATCCTTCAGTGATTGCCTGGAGCATCGGGAATGAAGTCAGGGAACAAAAGATGGAAGGCGGCTCAAAATACTGTCAGTTTCTGGTCGACATATGCCATCGGGAAGACCCAACCCGTCCAACCACATCAGGCTTTAACAATTGGCAGGGAGCCATCGAAAACGGATTTGCCGATATTGTAGATTTCGTAGGGTGGAATTACAAGCCGCAGCAGTACAACTTTATTCATGAAAAATTTCCTGACTGGAAAATGTACGGTAGCGAAACAGCCTCCACAGTCAGCTCACGCGGAGAATATTTCTTCCCTGCTGTTGAGCGGGTTCATTATACCCGCGAACCCTATCATTCCAACTCATTTGACATGGAATTTCCACGGTGGGCCAATTCGCCCGACCGGGAGTTTGCAGCACAGGATTCTTTCAAATTTATTGCCGGTGAATTTGTGTGGACCGGTTTCGATTATATTGGCGAACCAACCCCATTCAATGTGGAATGGCCTTCACGCAGTTCCTATTTTGGTATTATCGATCTATGCGGCATCCCCAAAGACAGGTATTATCTTTATCAAAGCAAATGGACCGATAAAGAGGTTTTACACCTGTTGCCGCACTGGAACTGGGAGCCCGGTCAAAAAGTAGCAGTGCATTGTTATACCAGTTTTGACAAGGGAGAATTGTTCCTGAACGGAGAAAGCCTGGGAGTCAGGGAGAAAGATCCTTCCAATTTATACACTACTTACCGCCTGGTGTGGGATGATATAACCTACGAAGCCGGAGAATTGAAAGTGGTGGCGCTGGATGAAAAAGATAAGCCATTAAAAGAAAC
>Ga0102940_1001853_pt1 | contig 13183 bp, 10 predicted proteins | sample SalPonR2_C_D1_MG_FD_78215 | JGI IMG/M metagenome (GOLD analysis project Ga0102940, IMG submission 78215) | Salt pond soil microbial communities from South San Francisco under conditions of wetland restoration - Salt Pond MetaG R2_C_D1_MG | ecosystem: Environmental > Aquatic > Marine > Intertidal...
CAGCTTCCTTTTTGGCACCCTCAACATTGCATGGATAGCCTTTATCTTTTCTTTAGTATATCGTCTGTTCGTCGACAGAGTATTTACTGACTACGAAAAAAAACTGAAACACACCAGGGCTGAATCAGGAATGGATACCCTGACAACTTTATCCGTAAAAGAATCAAAAGTTTTAACGGATAAATTGGATACGCTTATGAATGAAAAGCAGATTTTCTTAAGCCGTGATCTGAAGCTGGGAACAATGTCTGACCATCTTGGAATTCCGGAAAAAAAGCTCTCAAAACTTCTCAATCACCATATGAGTACGAATTTTTCTGATTATGTGAATAGATACAGAGTTGCACACTTTCTGAGAGAAGTTGATAATGGAAAATTAGACAAGCTTACCATTTCAGGACTTATGAATGAATGCGGTTTCTCTTCTAAAGCAACCTTTTACAGAGCCTTCAAGAAAATTAAAGGGTGCACACCAACCGAGTGGTTGAAATCTCAGCAGTAGCCAATCCACAAAGAGAGGCCAGATTGCTTTAAAAATCTGTTTCAAATGAAGATTTGAAACTTCTTGTACTCTCCAAACGCCGTCAACTTATTTTCCTGTGTCGTATTCTTGTGTAAAGTTGTATTCACCTGACAGCCTGTGTCAGAAAATCACAAGAAAATCCATCATGAATCTTATTGTCAATAATCTTAACAAAAGATATAAAAATGGAGTTACGGCGCTCGATGACCTGTCTATTGAAATTGGGAAAGGTATGTTTGGACTACTGGGCCCCAACGGAGCCGGTAAATCGACCTTTATGCGGATTCTTGCCACCCTGCAGTATCCCGATTCAGGACATATCACATTTCAGGGATTAGATATTTTGCAAAATCGCAGAGACCTCAGAATGAGGCTCGGCTATTTGCCACAATCATTTGGTGTATATCCAAAAGAAAGCGCAAAATTTCTTTTGCACTATATGGCGATATTAAAGGGAAGTTCTTCCAAAAAACAGCGAGAGCAGATTGTTGACGAAGTACTGGAATTAACTAATCTGACGGATGTTCAGGATAAATTCGTCAGCGAGTATTCAGGTGGAATGAAACAACGATTTGGAATCGCTCAGCTGTTGCTGAATCGTCCTTCACTTATTATTGTGGATGAACCCACTGCAGGCCTGGATCCTTCTGAGCGAAAGCGTTTTTTAAATGTATTACGCTCGGTAGGCACTGAAAACACGGTCATTTTTTCTACACACATCGTTGAAGATGTGAGGGAGTTGTGTAATGACATGGCCATTATAAACCAAGGCAAAATTCTTAATCACCAGTCGCCCCAAAAAGCTATCGATGATCTCCGGGGTGCTATTTGGCAAACGAATGTATCGAAAGCCGGACTCCAGACTCTGAAAAAGACTCATAAGGTGATTTCTGAAAATTATGGTGAAAACAATGATCGTTCAGTGAGGGTGTACGCAACAGACAAACCTTCCGGTGATTTTCGTCCGGCGCCTCCAACCCTTGAGGATGTCTATTTTCTCACCCAGGATGGTTCAAAATGACTTTCTCAGCCATCTTTAGATATGAAATGAAAGCATGGCTAAGAAAGCCCGCTTTCTACCTTATTGCAGGGAGCTGTTACATAATTCCACTGTTTCTATTTATTGGAACCGGGGGATATTTTGACGGTAATATCGTTGAAGAGACGAATACACTGCTCTTTCTCAACTCATCTTTCCAAATTACATCTTTCTTACATCTTATTGGAAAATTCCTTCTTTTACTGCTGCCCGCTATTATTGGCACTACGATCTACAAAGATTTCCAGCATGACGTAATCAGTTTATTCTATTCCTATCCAATCGACAAGGCAACGTACTTAAGTGCAAAGTTTTCTAGCTCATTTCTGCTGGTTTGCTTTCTGTCTCTGCTGCCTTTACTGGCATTTATTTCAGGGGAATTGGTTCTGGGTGAGGGAAATCCATACATCACTTCGACCAGTCTCAACGGATATATATTTAGCTATAGCCTCATCATTCTGCCCAACCTCTTTGTGTTCGGCCTTTTGGTATTCTCAGTAGTTGTTTTGTTCAGAAATATATATGCTGGATTTTTAGTCGTGTTATTATTGATCTCTTTTCAGGGGCTAATTGAAAATCTGTTTCATCAATCTGCTTTTTTATTGGCTCTTCTTGACCCGTTTGGTCAGTACGCATCACTGGATCAAACACGTTACTGGACTCTCACAGAAAAAAATCAACTCTCTCTGGGTATAACATGGACATTGGTATATAACCGTATTCTGTGGCTGGGAGCTGGAATAAGTTTTGGATTATTAACATACAGAAGGTTCTCACTGGGCCAGTTTGGGATAGATTTTTCACTTTTCAGAAAAGGAGAGGTTAAAAAAAGACAGGAAAAAAGGGAACATGATTATGGAAAACTAACCTTGTTTCAACCCGCAGCCGGACCAACACAGACCCTGTTTCAGCTTTACACAATGGTCAGGTACCAGGTCAGCTTTGTTTTGAGGCACTGGATTTTCATCTCTTTTGCGCTCACGGGCATGTTGCTCATGATATTTATGCTGAATAGAATATTGTACTCAGGGGATTTAACGATGCTGCCCCTTACGCGCCTGATTCTTCAAATTCCTGCTCTGTTTTACATGATGCTAGTCGTTTTTGCCACGTTCATATTTTCCGGTATGCTCATGTTACTGGAAAAGGATTCCGGTATGGAACCACTGATATATAGTACTTCAGTTCCCACATCTACTTTCATTTTATCAAAAGCAGCCAGTCTTATCCTAATTCAATTTGTGCTGCTTTTCATATTTATGGGTGCCGGCATTTCTATGCAGATCTTCAACGGGTATTTCAATTTTGATTTTTCCCAGTATTTCTTCTCCCTTTTCATTGTACACGCACCTGTTCTGGCTGTTTGGGCACTGCTTTCCGTTTTCGTGTTTAGTGTAACCCGACATCTGTACTCAGGGTTGTTTATCCTGTTGCTGGCGTGGCTGGCACAATTCGGATATGAGCAGCTGGGTATCGCTACAAAACTGCTTCAATTCAATACCTATCCGTTACTTGAATACAGTGATTTCAATGGATATGGGTCTGCTTTGGTCGGCCGAATAGTCGTGCAGATCTACTGGTTTCTCTGGAGTATACTTTTGCTTTTTGCTGCAATCAAGTTGTGGCCCAGGGTTCAAATGGACTCTTTAAAGATAAAATGGGCTGCTGTTAAAAATAGGTCAGGGAGAAAATGGCTGGCATTTCCGGGGTTCCTTTTTCTACCGCTTATTCTGGTTGCTTACATCATATTCGGGGCCGAAACATCAATTTACAAGGTAGATGAAAGTCAAAAGGTGCTATCCGAATTCACAGAAAAATTTCACGTACTGAAGGATCTCCCTCAGCCAAGAATCAGCTCAGTTTCATTACGTGTAGATCTCTATCCTGAAAAACATGACTTCAACGTAGAGGGTGAGTACGTTTTGGTAAACAGAACAGATGTGCCTATTGATACAATACTTATCAACACAAGTATGGATGAAATAACAGAGTACCAGCTGGAAACTCCCGGCCGGGAAATTGATTCTTTCTCACCCTTAAATTTTTACGTTGCCCAACTAAGTCGTTCTTTAATGCCGGGAGATTCAATTCGTATGCATTTTAATGTTAAAAACAGACCCAATACGTTATTCCAGAGAAATTCGGGAGTACTTGGTAATGGCACTTTTCTGACACATGATATACTCCCTAGGATCGGATACTTTTTTGGGCAGGATCAGCAGACCCCGGACAGCAGCAGCCTTGCGGATAACCACTATCAATCCCGGGACAGTGATTTGGTTAGCTACAGAGCAACCGTTAGCAGCACGGCAGATCAGGTTGCCTTTACGAACGGAAGCCTGATAAACGACTGGCAGGAAAATGGCCGGAATTACTTTTCCTATGAAACTACGAAACCTGTGAAGTTCAATTTTCACTTTAATTCGGGCAAATTTGATTCATACACAGATTACTGGAATGATATTCTCATTAGGATATATCATCACCAGGAGCATACACAGAATCTCGAAGCGATAGCATCCGGGGTGAAAGCATCCCTTGAATTCAATCATGAATTATTCGGGTATGCTCCGAGTGAAGAGAGAATCAACGTTATTGAATATCCTTTGACTGAAGGCAGCTTCAGCACCCTGAAGACCAATGCCATAATCATGTCCGAATCGGTGTTTGGAGTGAATGCAGATCAAGCCGATAAAATAAATCTCCCATTTTATGTGGCTGCGCATGAGATGACGCATCATTGGTTTGGAAATATGCTTATTCCAAAAGATGCCCGGGGAGCACTTTTTCTAACGGAAAGCGTCACAGAATATCTGACGCTGCAAATTTTTAAGGAATGGTATGGTGAAGATGCAGCACATAGCTTTCTGAAAGTACAGCACGAGCGATATTTCAGAGGCAGAGCGAATGAGCAAGGTGAGGAAAAATCATTGATTCTGGTTGAGCACGGTCAGGATTACATCTCTTATGGAAAGGGTGCAGCTGCTTTAAACGCCATTGCTCAGACTTTGGGACAGGAAAAATTTTACAGCTATTTAAAGGAATTTTTCAAAGAGTATGCTGAATCCAGTAGCTACCCAACGTCGCTCAATTTTTTTGAAATACTTGAGCAAAAAACACCGGAGAGTTTAGCTTTTATCATTGAAGAAAACCTCATCAAATCCATAACCTATAATCTTGAGATTCTATCAGCAGAGTTGAGGAGAGAAGGTGATAAAAATTGGCTGGTAGACGTGAAATACATTGTTAAACCGTATGAGTTGAATAAGCCCGTTGACAGAGTTCATTACAGGCCCGTTGAATTGGGGATATACGACACAGAGGGTGAGTTACTATATCTTGCACCCATTTTTGAAAACGAAAATCAAAAAACAATACGAATAGAGACACAGGCTACCCCTCATGAACTGGTGCTGGATCCAAATTATTTGATTCTTGACTGGGAAAGGAAAAACAACATTTTTACTATCGATTAACAAACTGATGATTCCAATGATTTATTGGAATGTTGCAGACTTCAGAAAAAACCTGAAAATAATTGAAAATTAAGCAGTTTTTTGCGCTCATTTATTGAAACTTACTTCAGGTAGCTGGAGCACATTAAATGGTTAATTTTGGCATGATGATTAGCTTAGCCGGGTACTTTTTGCAGCACTTGAAATCACGCATTTTGGGCAACTGGTTCAGGATTACAGCACTTGTATTAACAGTGCTCAGCTTCCTTTCCTTTGCTGCGGGCTTTGTTAATATGATTGAAACACCAACGGCCCAGCGAGCCATGCTGATGGTTATGTTTCTCTATATGATTAATGGGTACTAAGGGATCAAACTAAGGGTCGAATATAGACAGAGTGTTACGAAGTCCGGCAATATTTCAGCTGGCAGAAAGTTATGTAAACTGATGCTTTTACTATCTAAAAAGAGTTATTTTCAGCTCTTCAGTCGTGAACTATAAACGGAGTTTGTAGTGGAAAAAGTAATATATCTGATCGTGCTTTCTTTTCTGTTGAGTTGTCAAAGTTCTACATCTGCTGGCGAAGTTTCTTTAGGAGAAGACTTTGAGATGGAGTTTGGCCAAAACGTAACCATACCTCAGGAGAGTTTGCGCATTCAATTTAAAGACGTGCTGGAAGATTCGAGGTGTCCAGAAGGAGCCACTTGCATTTGGGCAGGGAACGCCAAAATTGCCATTCTGCTGAATGAAACAGAGGCAAATCTGAATACATATCTGGAACCGAAGCAGTCAAGAATGTCAAGATATACTGTAGATCTCATTTCTGTAAAGCCATACCCGAAAGTTGGGGTTGAGGTTAAAAAAGAAGATTATGTTGCAAAACTTCGGATCACCAAAGACTAGCTTATACGTGCCTTGATTATTCCCGGATCGGGATTTGAATACTGAAGAAGATAATTTTCATTTATTATACATTACCGGATTAATTTACCCTGTCAGCGTTGCGGGAACGGCTCAGAACAGGATGATGGTAATGTATGGAGGTCCGGGTGCAGGAATGTATGCTGTAAATGAGTCATCCTTACCGACTGCAATGCATCAACATGACAGAGAACCGACAATGATTCCAATATGTTTTTATTTATGGTTCATGATCGTTGAGCACATTTAAGATGAGATCTGATGACAGCAAGCAATACTGTGATCTCTTTAATTATAAGCGGTCACTCTAAAACCCAAAGTCATGAGCAAAAGAGAGTTCCTGAGGAATGAATCGCCGCCGATTTTTACAAACAGGGGCAAAACTAACCGGATCCGCCGCCTGTAACAATGGTCTCAATCTCAATAGCCGGCGCGATAAACCTGCCCCCGATATCGATGCAGAATGTAAGTTTATCGTCGGGGTGACGTGTGCTCATGGCAGATCAAAAGTTGAACAGGTTACTGGTTTACTGAGTGGCCTGATATTCATAAATAGTATGCACAAATAAGGATAATTTTATTTGAAACAGAGCTTCAAAGAGGTCGCTGGGCAGAATAGAGTTATGATTATACCTGTGTTGCTTATTATCAAATTTTTACGGTTAATGGATGGAGGGTACGAACGAATCCATTTGTATCGGCTTGTTAATTGCTCTTTTTTGATAATCTATTAATTAATTAAGCAGCGGGTATAACACGGTGGGAAAACAGTTTCAGAAATTTCAGATTTCAAGGCGCACCTTTCTGCAGAATACAGCGCTTGCCGGCCTCGGCTTTGCTTTTTTAGGCTCCGGACCAGGCAGCAGAACGAATATAACAGAGGTGGCAGACAGAACACTTTCTTCATTTCTGCCGGAACGAGAGCCACAGATCCTCAGTCATCACGTTATCATTATTGGTGCGGGGCTTGCAGGCCTGGCTGCTGCTGAAGAGCTGTCTGGTGCAGGGCACACCGTTACCATTCTGGAGGCCAGAAATCGTCCCGGTGGGCGTGTACATACGGTCAAAGACTTTTTTGCTGACGGGCTATGGAGTGAGCAAGGTGCTGTAGTGTTCCTAAGTACATATAACGTAGCGAACCGATATATCGATAAAATGGGGCTTCAGCGAAAAGCCATAGTTCAGCCCGACAACCCTTCATTGTACCATGTGGGCGGGAAGAGATTTTCTGGCAATCCTGCGACGATTTCCGACTGGCCCTATCCGTTGTCTGAGGAAGAATCCCGGATCGGTTTGTACGGAATTCTTCAGAAGTATCTTTTCGAAACCCTGCCCCGGGAAGTCTTTCAGCCTGACGCGTGGAAGCAAAGTCCCCTCATAGAGCTGGATAAAGTCTCGTTTTCAGAATATATGCGGAATCAGGGAGCAACGAATGGCGCTGTTCAATTACTTATGGATGTATTACTGTATGGATGGGATCCCGAAAAAACCTCGGCTCTTTCGGTCGCCACAGCAGATATCGGACTTTTCCCTCCAGGTACTGATATCTTTTTGCTTGAAGGCGGGAACGCAGAGCTGCCAAAAGCGATGGCGCACAAGCACTCAAAAAGCATACGATATGGAGCAAAAGTGCATTCGATCCAGACGGCAGATGCCCAGGTAGAGGTCACAGCCATGATCGGCGGAAGGATGGTCCAAATGAGGGCAGATCGCGTGATATCAACGGTGCCGGCCACTGTTTTCCGGTCGATGGAGGTCACTCCGAAGCTACCTCAGGAAAAACGTGTGGCTCTCGAAAACCTTCCCTATCATGATATTGTGAGAGCACAATTTCAGGTGCGCGAACCATTCTGGAGAAATGAAGAAGTGAGCGGTGCGGCGCGGACCGATTTATTTGAAGGGAGGGTGGACAGCCAGCCCTATACCCTCGCTGAAGATGCAGGCCGTAGAGCTATTATTGAAGGGTTTTTTCTTGGACCCGATGCAGACGCCCTGAAAGGTCGCCCGGAGCAGGACGTGCTTGAGGAGGCCGTTAAAAAGCTGAGTCCGATTCATCCTGATCTCCGAAATTATATTGAAGGCGGCATAGTAAAAGACTGGGGAGCTGATCCTTACAGTCTGGGTGGCTGGTCATGGCCGGGGCCGGGATATATTTCTGCACATCTGGAAAACCTTCAAAAACCCCATGGAAGAATACACTTTGCGGGGGAGCACACTTCGATTTTACGAGCTACCATGGAGGGAGCTCTTCAGTCAGGTGTACGGGCTGCCCGTGAGGTGGATGAAGAGGCGGGAAAGGGGTGATTTTCTAGATTGAAAGTCTATCGGACAAGAGAACTCATGTACAATTCTGAAAAATCGGCGGAATCCGGATATTCATACCACATGTGACGAGTTACAGAATATCTTTGCCTGGGCTTAGGGCGCTATTTTGAACCATTCTTTATTTACGTTTCATCAGGAATCATTACTTTATAATTACATTCTAAGCCTGATAAGTGCCATCCGGGAGTACAGGTTCAAATGATCAGGAACAAAAATCTTAATCAAAGACCTAATGATATGAGCAATAAAGAAAAACCTTCAGGAATGAATCGCCGGAGTTTTTTACAAACCGGGGCTAAGCTGGCAGGCTCCGCTCTCTTTATGGGGCTTGGTTCCTCTTCACTGCTTGGATCTTCGAGGGGAATACGAAATGCATCACCTGTTGAAAAAATTACGCTCAACAACGGGGTGCAGATGCCGATTCTGGGCTTCGGAACGCTCTATCTCACCGATGATCTCGGCGTACGATCAGTCGCTGAGGCCATCTCACTGGGTTACAGGCTCATCGACACCGCTACCATTTACGGAAATGAAGAGGCCGTGGGCGGGGGTATCAAACAGAGCGGTATCGACCGCAGTGAACTGTTTGTAACCTCAAAAGTGTGGGTTGAAGACACCGGTTATGAAAATACTAAACGAGCTTTTCAAACCTCGCTCGACAAACTTCAGACGGATTACCTGGACCTCTATCTCATCCACCGTCCGCGCGGAGATGTGAACGGCTCCTGGAGAGCAATGGAAGAGCTCTATAAGGATGGTAAAATCAAGGCGATTGGTGTGAGTAACTTCACGGCCGCACAAATTAACGATTTGATCGAGAACTTCAGCGTAAAGCCGACCGTCAACCAAATTGAGACGCACGCATTTTTTCAGCAGCCCGGTGAGCTGGAATTCCTTAATCGCCATAATATTCAGCATGAGGCGTGGTCGCCCCTGGCGCAGGGCCGAAACGGGTATTTTACCAACGAAACGCTGGCTGCAATAGGTGGTAAGTATGGTAAAAGCAATGCCCAGGTGGCGCTGCGATGGCACTATCAGCGCGGCATTGTTGCGATCCCGAGAACCCAGCAGGCTGCGCATATGAAAGAGAACCTTAATATCTTCGATTTTGAGCTTTCAGAAGAGGAAATGAACCGAATTGCTACTCTGGATCTCAACAAGACACAGTTTCCTGAGTGGGAATAGTGAGTCGTTGAATCTGCTGATCGACAAACCCTTTTTATCTGCCCGCTTTTCGATAGTGTCTGTATGATGAATTTGCTTTGCAAATGGCAGAAAAGATTCGAACATTCCCATGGAATTTTAATCCGCTTTATCTGTTGATTTTGTCCATAAATGAACGGCTTTTGTAAAAGCGAGCTTGTTCAGGAATCCACTGATCTTTTAATAGACACTATTTTTTTAATGAAGTACAAGAATGAAGATGATAAACAACCCGGTTGGTTAAAAAGGGTACAGGAACAGAGCTGGGAACCGGAACTCTTGATTTCGGGACTCATCTTGTTCGCCCTATTTCAAACTCCCGATCTTATTGACCTCTTAAATCAGCATCTTGAAGTATCGGCCTCTGATTTTTTTTCAAACTCTGCCGTTAATGAAGCGATCAGTGCGCTGCTTAAAATCTCTGTGTATGTTCTTATAGCCGGTTTTATTACACACATTTTTTTGAGAAGCGTCTGGGTTGCGTATGCCGGGCTAAGCTATATTTATAAAGATGGAATCAATTTTTCAGAGCTGAGTTTACCGGAAATGTATACCGGGCATTTCAATAATCATTCGTATGAAAATAGGATAAAATCGCTGGAGAAGGTATGCAGCGGTATGTTTTCGGCCAGCTTTCTTTTTTTCATGATCATTCTTGGTCTGATTAGTGTAGGGGTCATTATAAGTTTGGTTATCATTTTCATAATGACTCTCTTTCCGGGATTCCAGTACGTAGATACAGTTGCAAATATCCTTCTTATTTCCACGGGATTGCTTTTCCTTATTGATCTGCTGACGCTCGGCATCATCCGCAGAATTCCATATATCAGGACTCTCTATTACCCGTTCTATAAAATAGGCAGATTGATGATGCTGGCCCCTATGTATGAAGATATTTATTATGGATTTCTTTCCAATAACAAAAAATGGAAGCTGGGAGCCATTTCAATCCTTTTCTGTGTCTCTTTTACCATCGCTTTTATGGAACTTCGGGTACCCGGAACAATTACAAGTTCTTATGAACTCAGTGTTAATTCTGATGATGGCGCCCTTTTGTATCACGGACATTATGAAGACCGCGCTCAGGCCGCTTCCTTAGGACGTTCGATGATCCCATCAGATATTATTTCGGGTCAGGTTCTTCGCATATTTATTCCTCACTTTATAAGTAATGAATCAAACGTAGGTGTAAAAGAGTGTTTAGAAAAAGAGTCTAATGCTGAGCTTTCTGATGATCAGGTAAAGCTTAACTGCCTCAATGAGATTCATCAAATCTCGGTCAATGATTCCACCTCTTCCGTGAAAGGGCTTTATCAATACAATTCGAAGTTTGATGTAAATGGTTTGGTATACTGGCATGATATTTCTCACCTTTCTAGAGGAGCACACATACTGGAAACATTTCGATGGAGATCTTATCGTGATACCTCTTTTTATCAGCGTATAGCACGGATTGAGTTTTATAAAGAATCGAAAAGGCTTAGTGAATAACTATATAATGTTCCATCTCTCCAGTCCGGTTCATTAATATCATATGAAATTTGTTTTCATATAAATACCAATTCGACACAGGATCGAACATCACCGTGTAAACTCTGTAAGGCAGTTCCGGATGATAACAATCGGGTTATTTCTGGGTATAAATAATTTCAAGGAAAAACGATTTATCGTGATTAAAATTCCGCCATTAGCACTCGTAGTAGTCACTGCGCTTTTGATGTGGGGAGTCGCTATGCTGGTTCCCACGCTGACCTATTCATTTATTTGGAGTAAAGGCATTGCGGTGGCTGTCGTTTGCGTTGGGCTGATTATCTGTCTTGCAGCAGTTTTCGAATTCCGAGTTGCAGAAACAACCGTTAATCCGCTAAGACCGGGCGATACATCAGCCCTGGTTACCTCGGGAGTGTACCAGCTAAGCAGAAATCCGATGTATCTTGGGTTTTTGCTTATGCTAGCCGGGTGGGCTGTCTGGCTGGAAAATGGACTTTCGGCGATGTTTTTACCGGGATATTTTGCGTATATAGACCAGTTCCAGATCGGTCCGGAGGAGGAGGCCCTTCTATCGGCGTTTGGGGCAGAATACAGGGAGTATCAAGAATCCGTTCGGCGATGGTTATGAGGCAATAATGCGGTTTTGGTTTGGTTATAAATTTTTTGAAAAATCAGGATCGGCCGGTTTATACACCAATGACACATATGCACAATCCGGTGTTGAACTGTTGAAACCAAAACATCAGAATATCGTATTTGTGACGGAATCATTAACGAGACGTAATACTTTGCGATATTTTATACTGCCGCTGTTTTTTTTATTCTTTCCATTGATAGTCAACTCACAAACCATCAGCAATCTGAATAATAATAAAAGCCCATTCCACTCTTTTTCTGAAGAATTAGATTCTCTGCGAAAGGCCAATCATATACCCGGGCTGGCAGCCGTTGTCGTGAAAGATCAGGAAATAGTCTGGGCAAAAGGCTATGGCAGTTCCCATTTTGATACCGGAGATGGTGCCAGTTTTAAGGCAGTTACACCCAATACCCCGTTCTGGATAGCATCGGTCACCAAACCATTCCTGGGGCTGCTTTTTCTAAAACTGGAAGAACAGGGCGAGGTAGACCTGAATGCTAATATTAATGACATGCCAGGCTGGGATAATTTCTGTACATGGCTCGCCAATTCAGAAATTGTGTTTGGAGAGAATCTTTACTGCAACAAGCCTATCTCCATTCGGAACGTTCTGAACCACACCGTAAATGGAGACCCCGGCACCGGGTTTATGTATAATCCGATTATGTACTCACGGCTTTCACGATATATTGAGTATGTATACGGCAACCCGATTTCAGCCGCTGAAGGTCGCCATAATACAATGGCACAGCTGATGGAGAAGAATATCCTGGGTCCGGCGAAAATGGAAAGAACGATGGCCGGCATGTGGCAGCGCGAAAAAGCCCTGGTCTATTTTGACATGGCGCAGGGGTTTGAATATATAAATGGTCAATACGTTCGCAAAAAACATATTGAACGACACTTCGCCGGTGGCGCCGGCATCGTTTCAACGGCCAGTGATCTTGCAAAATATGATATTGCTCTTGATACAGGTAAAATTGCTTCTGAATCGGTTATGAAGAAGCTTTTCAAGCCGGCTACGGCTCCGGATGGAACAACTCTTCCCTACGCTTTTGGCTGGTATGTACAGGAATATCATGGAGAGAAACTTATATGGCATTCAGGCTGGGATCAAAATGCCGGTTTCTCGGCTCTTTACCTGAAGGTGCCCGAAAGAAACCTGACACTGATACTTCTGGCAAACAGCGAAGGAATGTGGTGGGGGAACCCGCTCGACAGGGCAGAAGTTGAGGGATCGCCTTTTGCAGAGTTATTTCTCAGCCACTTTGTGTTCAGTAGTGAGTAAAATACTGCAAAGCCTGAATCATGGTATTAATACATCCTGAGATCGATTTTTTATCTGCATATCCATCTTAACAGATGCTTTGTAGTCTCTTTATCCTGTTCTCTTTTTTTGAAACAGAAGCGGGAAAAATATAGTGACGATTACAACCCAAAGTGAATGAATGAGCCAACCTCCGGCCCGCGGGAATACCGAGGTAAGGAAGAGATATTCACGGGTATGAATCCAGATGAGGAGAGAGCAGCAGTACAATCATGATGAGATTTCCATACGTTTTCCATCCGGCATTTCTGAAAGAAAGTGAA
>Ga0102940_1001854_pt1 | contig 13181 bp, 9 predicted proteins | sample SalPonR2_C_D1_MG_FD_78215 | JGI IMG/M metagenome (GOLD analysis project Ga0102940, IMG submission 78215) | Salt pond soil microbial communities from South San Francisco under conditions of wetland restoration - Salt Pond MetaG R2_C_D1_MG | ecosystem: Environmental > Aquatic > Marine > Intertidal...
ATCCATATCATGAGTGAAAGTATAGGCAGATTCATCAAAAGCATTGCGCGTCCATTCCGCAACGTTACCTGCCATATCATATAATCCAAAATCGTTGGGATTATAGGCAGCAACTTCGTGGGTGCGGAGTGCTCCATCTTCTGTATAATCACCGCGCAGTGGTTTGAAGTTTGCAAGGAAGCAACCCTCTCCATCTCTGGTATAGTATCCTCCCCATGGATATGGAACAAGATCCAAACCACCTCTGGCAGCTCTTTCCCACTGTGCTTCTGTTGGCAGTTGATAATCCTGAACAGTAGGCTCACCTCTGCGTGACTGTGCTGCATTAAGCAAGTTTGTTCTCCAAACAGCAAAAGCTTTGGCCTGGATCCAATTAATTCCAACTACAGGATAATTATCATACGTAGGATGATAAAAATATGAATTGGCCATGGGTTCGTTATAGGAGTATGAAAAATCACTGATCCAAACCAATGTATCGGGATAAATTGGAGTAGATTCTTCCATAATAAAGGAAGACCTGTCCTGCACTTCTTCTTTTATGCCCTCCTCATTGTATAACTCTCCATCATACTGACCGGTTTCATAATTATATCTTCTTCTTACCTCATTATCAAAAGTAAATTTTTCAGCAGCTTGCTTATAATCTACCCAATAGTAATGATAAATAAGCTTCCTTGGATCAATAGTTTTTAAGCGAAAAAAACGCTCATTTTCAGGATAATATAAATCAGCAAGAATTTCCTGTTCTTCCTGTCCATCCCAAACAATTGGTTCTTCCCAGTTTATATAAGGCGGGTCAATTTCTTCTCCAAATTCATTTTCACGAATCAGGTATTCATCTATTTGTTCACCCAGCATGCGGTAGGCCAGTGAATCTCTTACCCAATGTACAAATTGTCTGTATTCGTTATTGGTAATTTCTGTTTCATCCATCCAGAAAGATGAAATTGAAACTGTTTTGGACTGTGCATTCAGCGCCCAAGGCACATCATCGTCTGATGGTCCCATAGTGTAACTTCCCTGCTCAACCAAAACCATTCCATAAGGAGTTTGATCGTAAGCTGGTGCACGCCCCTCAACGCCGGTCAACTCACCGTCTCCACCAGTATTACAAGCACTTAATAGTGTCGCTGCAGTTAATAAAACAATTAGTTTTTTCATATTGCCCATATTTAGATATCATTAATTTACAAAAATCTAACACTTCTATAAATTCGGTCATCTTTTTCAAGATCAACCTTAAAAATATATTGCACAGTAAATTCAAATGAACCTGCTGTGGCATTAATTACCTGCGATGTGGGTATATCATAGGCTAAACCTATATTTAAACCCTCAATTATTTCAGCACCAGCCATAACTGATGCAGCATCAATAACCCGGTATCCAACTCCTCCCCAAAAACGGCTTTTATAATGCATTATTGCATTAAATGCTGCCTGCGTTGAAGATCCTGTAGTATAAACCATTATATTGGGTTCTAACTCAAATAGTGGATTACTTAGCTGATAACGGTATCCCGCAGTTAAAAATGCTGCTCTTTGGTAATAAGGATAACTTCCTCCGGTACTATTTTTATACTTTACTTCCGGAGCCGTTAAATGATTAACCGAAAAACCAAAATATAGCTTGTCTGTCTTATAAAAACCTCCAAAATTCAGGTCAAAGAAAAGCGCCTCATCCTCACCTTGCGGAATTAGTCCATCTCCTTCCTCGATCGGATCGAAAGTGCCACTAAGGGATTGGTTATAGAAACCAAAACCAATACCAATACCCATTGTACCTTCAGCTATATCGCGTCGGTAGGCATAATTAAGCCCAATGGCAATGTTATTTTCAAATCCGGCCTCGTCATTCATAAGTGTTAATCCAGCTCCGTGTTCAGCACCAAAAAGCTTAAATGGCATGTGCACATTAAAATTCTGGGTACTTGGAGCACCTTCCCATCCCATCCATTGATTTCTTACAACAGTATTGACCGTAATCCCATCATTCATGCCTGAATACCCGGGATTAACCATCATATGATTGTATTGAAATAATGTCGCATGTGGTATGGTTTGTGCCATTGACCAAGTGGATAAAGTTAAAATTATAAAGACAAAAATTATTCTCATTCTTTTATTTATCTAATCTCAGGCTTTTCCATGAGCCTTTAAAGAGGTAAAATAAATAAAAATCATTAAACCAAACAAATTAAATACTTTTTTAAATCTTAAGTTTTTGCATTGTTTGAGCATGAAAAGATTTACGTAATAAATCTCAACTTGTTTTATTATGCTATAATTTTTTATAAAAACTGAGTAAAATAATTTTAAATGTTTGATTAGTAAATATAATAAACCTTTCCGAAACATCAAACAAACCTTACATAAAAGCAAAACAGGTCTAATTTAAAAACCATAAATTCAGCTTATAATAATCCCATTAAGCTCCATATCCGATCATTAATGTTATTTTGTAAAAGATCGTCCATATCTTTGGATGTACATGGAATAATTTTGTCATCTTTTCCAAATTTCAACCAGTGTTTTCCGTTTAATTTACTTTTGTAAACAATTAATTGTTCCGGAATTTTGGTATTTTGAAGATGAATCTCTTTAAATTTTTCAGGATTTTGGGTTGGCAAATAATCCTGACGGCTTTCAGCACCGCTAATTATATGCCAAATAGCCTGAGCAACAAGCCTTAAGCTCGATTTAGATGCGCTAAGCTCATTAGTGTACCCATTTAAAACCGCACAATTGAGTGTCTCACTATTGCCTGCAAACCATGCCAGTTGACATAGCTCCTCTGCATACAAACCATTGGGATTTGGATTTTTGCCTTGAGGGAAATCACTGAATCTGACGGCATTCAGGTCAATTTCTGCTGCAGTAACCATCCGAAAATAAGGTTCTGTCTCATAAAGGCCATCTCTTATTTGCCCCAGTCGACAAACTACAGGTCGGCCTTTTTTACAGAGTTCAGGGTCCAAATAATAGGATTGTACCCCCAAATAATATAAGTTACTATCTTGCTTTTTAAGTAGGGGGCTATTCTTTGAATTGTTAATTAACTTCTCTGAAATTACTAATAAATCTTGATTTACTGTTTGTTTATATAAAAAAGAAAGGTGTTGCTGCTCTTCTGTTAAAATAATGAGCAAAGAATTTGTTTTTCGGCTTTCATTTAACAAGAAAGTCATCACCTCGCTCTGATCTTTTTCATTAAGTGATATGACATTACCAAGGTCGATTATATCCTTATTGTTGCCGCTTGCAAAAAATGTGTATAATTCAGTTCTAATTGCACCCAAATTATTGGTCTGACCGTCATAATTACTGACGCCCAGTATGATTATTGCATTTTCAGGCAGTGCTTCCCTATTCCATTGTTTAATCCTGCTTCCCAGGTGGTTTTTCTTATACTTTCCACTGGCTACAACGGGTTTGATGAATTCATGTAATTGCATCTGATTTTTATTTCAATGGTGGAATTTGTAGAAAACACTATTTTTTCTTTGTCTTCTTCGTCTTTTTATTCTTACCCTTATCAATTATTTCCAAACAATCCTCATATGTTAGCTTTTCAGGATCTACAGACTTTGGTATACGATAATTTTTTCGTTTATGTGTGATATAAGGTCCGTATTTCCCGTTCTGAACTTTAATTTTTTCTTTCTCGTCAAATGATTTGATGAGCTTTTTTGCATCAGCTTCCCGCTTATCCTTGATGAGTTCGACTGCTCTGTCGAATTCGATTGTATAGGGGTCATCCTCTTTTTTGAGACTGGCAAAAAGGCCATCGTGACGCACGTATGGGCCAAAACGGCCTACAGAAACGGTAACTGTTTTACCTTCAAGTTCGCCAAGACTTCGGGGAAGTTTAAATAAATCCAGAGCCTCCTCAAGAGTTATGGTCTCCAAATGTTGATTGCTTCGAAGTGATGCAAATTGAGGCTTTTCGTCATCATCCACAGTACCAATCTGTGCCATCGGGCCATATTTACCAATTCTAACCATTACGGGTTTTCCGGATTTAGGATCTTCACCTAAAATTCGTTCACCTGCTTTTCGCTCCGAATTTTCTTCGGCATACTCTACTTTATGATGGAATGGTTGATAAAACTCATCGATCATTGCACTCCATTTACGATTACCTTCTGCAATACTATCAAATTCTTTTTCAACCTGGGCAGTAAAGCTATAGTCCATCACATTGTTGAAATACTCCATCAGGTAATCGTTCACAACCATTCCAACATCGGTTGGGAATAGTTTCCCTTTCTCGCTGCCATATGTTTCCTGCTTTTTCTGCGAGGTAACTTTTTGGTCTTTAAGTTCAATTTCGGTGATTGTGCGCTCTTTTCCAGGCCGGTCTTCCTTTACTACATAATTTCGCTTCTGTATAGTTGAAATTGTGGGCGCATATGTTGACGGTCTTCCGATTCCGAGTTCCTCCAGCTTTTTCACTAAACTGGCCTCTGTATACCTGGGCGGTTGGGATGCATAGCGCTGTTGAGCTCGTGCATGCATTAAATCCAGCACCTCCTGCTCTTTTACCGGAGGAAGCAAACCTTTATTTTCCTGTTGCTCCTCATCATCACGTGATTCCATATAAACTTTTAAAAACCCGTCAAATAAGAGCACTTCGCCCTGTGCAACGAATTTATATGAGTTGTTGTGTTCTACCGGAATATTTATTGTGGTCTTCTCAAGTTTCGCATTCGACATTTGCGAAGCAACGGTTCTTTTCCAGATCAATGAATAAAGCCTTTGCTCACCAGAGCCTGCCTCAATTTCCTGTTTTTGCAGGTATGTTGGCCTGATGGCTTCGTGAGCTTCCTGAGCTCCTTTTGATTTGGTTGCGTATTTTCTTGTCTTCTGATATTTTTCGCCATAGAGCTGGTTAATTTGTTCTGCTGCTGCAGCAATGGCATCATTTGAGAGGTTAACTGAGTCGGTCCTCATATAGGTAATATGACCGGCTTCATAAAGTCGCTGAGCAAGTGTCATTGTTTGTGAAACAGAAAAGCCGAACTTTCTTGCAGCTTCCTGTTGAAGTGTTGATGTTGTGAATGGTGCAGCCGGAGACTTTTGCGCTGGCTTCTTTTGCACACTTGAAACATGAAATTGCTGGGTCTTAATTTTATCAAAAAAGTCTTTTACATCATCATGCTCAGAAAGCCGTTTATTCAACTCTGCATTAAGCTTGTAGTTACTCTGTTTATCTGAAAAAATTGCTTGAACTTTGTAGGCGTAATCGGGCTTAAATGCAATAATTTCACGTTCACGTTCAACCAATAACCTAACAGCAACAGACTGAACCCGCCCTGCTGATAGAGAGGGTTTAACTTTTTTCCAAAGTAATGGCGAGAGCTCAAATCCAACCAACCTATCTAAAACACGACGAGCTTGTTGAGCATTGACTAAATTATAGTCTATTTCTCTAGGGTTTTCGATGGCATTTTTAATAGCTTTGGGTGTAATCTCATGAAAAACAATACGGCGGGTTTTTTCTTTATCGAGCTTTAAAACTTCAAACAAATGCCAGGCAATTGCTTCTCCTTCCCGATCTTCATCAGAAGCAAGCCACACCATCTCGGCCTCCTTGCTTGCATCTCTGAGCTCTTTAATCACATTCTTTTTATCAGGTGATTGCAGATATTTTGGTTTATAACCCTTGTCTTTATCTATACCCAGATCTTTTTTAGCCAGGTCACGGATATGACCATAACTACTTTTTACAGTGAAGTCCTTTCCAAGAAACTTCTCTATTGTTTTTGCTTTAGCCGGTGACTCGACAATTACCAGGTTTTTAATCATATATTAAGCCAAATTACGTTATCAATTCAGGGCACAAAAATAACAGAAAACAATTAGTCTTATCAAATTTTATTTTTTTTTCACTCTTATAAGCTATTTAGATTGCCCATAGATAGTGGTAAAAGGGCGATAAACATTGAATTTTTCATTTCATTATAGTCAGATATTACTTTTTAGACTTATTTTTGCATTATCAATGATTAAAAAAATCAATTATATTCTTAATCTGTTAGCTAACACTTTACTTAAGTGTTTAGTTGAATTTTTAGCCAAAGTTGAATAATATGACACAAGAGCATCAACCCGAATCAAAACCCAATTTCAAGAAATACATTATTATTTTCTGGTCCATTATTATAGTGCCGATTGTGGGCTTTATTGTTTTTTTTACCTTGATAGCCACAGGTAAAATGGGCTTTATGCCCACATTTGAGGATCTTGAAAACCCGGAGAACAATATTGCATCGCAGGTATATTCTGCTGATAAAGTTGCGATGGGTAACTATTACTACCAGAACAGAACATATATTAATTTTGATGATTTGTCACCAAATATGGTAAATGCCCTTATTGCAACGGAAGATTACCGTTTTGAGCGACATGCAGGTATTGATGGTATAGCCTTAATGCGAGTTTTCTACGGTGTGATGACGGGTTCGCGCAAAGGGGGCGGCAGCACAATCACCCAACAATTGGCTAAAAACCTTTTCCCCAGAGATACAACCTCCTATGGATCAAAGCTTTCGTATTACTCTAATCTCACACTGACAAAGTTTAAGGAATGGGTAACCGCGGTTAAACTTGAAAGAAACTACACCAAAGAAGAAATTCTTGTGATGTACCTCAATACGGTATATTTTGGATACCACTCTTACGGCATTAAATCGGCCGCAAAAACCTTTTTCAACACAACCCCTAAAAAGCTTGGTTTAAACGAAGCTGCAACTTTGGTGGGCGTGCTCAAAGCACCATCTTACTATAGCCCGGTAAGGCATCCGGATCGTGCAAAGCATCGTCGTAATATTGTACTAAACCAAATGCGTAAATACGAGTTTATTTCACCGGCAACTTATGACACACTCTCTCAAAAGCCGGTAGAGCTGGAATTTAAGGTACAGGATCATAATGTTGGTTTGGCAACTTATTTACGCGAATATTTACGTCTGAAGCTCAACAAGCCAAATCCCTTTGAACAGGAATATACCAATAAGGATAATTTCTCAAAAGATTCCGCCAAATGGGTAGATGATCCGGTGTATGGTTGGTGTAACAAAAATTTTAAACCCGATGGAGAACCCTACAATTTGTATAAAGACGGCTTAAAAATCTACACAACTATTAATTCACGCATGCAAAAATATGCAGAAGCATCAATGCGGGAGCATTTAAGTCAGGATTTGCAAAAAGCATTTTTCGAAGAAAAAAAGTATAACCGAAAAGGACCATTTAGCAAAGACCTGGAGCAGGACCAAATTGACCAGATCATGAAAAACTCAATGCGCCGAAGTGCCAGATACTGGAACATGAAAAGTCGGGGAAAATCAGAGAAAGAGATAAAAGCAGCTTTCAACAAACCCGTTGAAATGTCGGTATTCAGCTACGATGGCGAAATTGATACTACAATGACCCCCTGGGACTCTCTGCTTTATTATAAATATTACCTCCACAGTGGCTTTATGGCAGTTGATCCGCACGATGGACATGTAAAAGCATATGTGGGTGGGATTAATTTCAAACACTTCAAATTTGATCACGTTACAGGCGGAAGAAGACAGGTAGGATCAACCTTCAAACCCTTCTTATACACCCTGGCCATGCAAGAGGGTTATTCGCCCTGTTACAGGGTTCCTAATGTCCCGGTAACTATTACTCTTCCGACAGGCGAAACATGGACCCCAGAAAGTGTAGGGCCAGATCGTTTCAAAAGAAAAAACATTACATTGAAAACCGGCCTTGCACACTCTATCAACAATCTCTCAGCCTGGTTAATTCAGCAATTTAAACCCAAGGCGGTAATTGACATCACACGCTTAATGGGTGTAAAAAGTCATATTCCTGAAGTTCCATCAATTGCACTGGGCTCGGCAGATCTCAGTCTTTACGAAATGGTAAGTGCTTATACCACATATGCCAATAAGGGTATACATACAACACCCTTATTCGTAACGCATATAGAAGATAAGAACGGAAATGAGCTTGCAAGTTTCAAAGCACGAAAAAACGAAGCTATATCTGAAAATGCAGCTTATTTAATGCTTAACCTGTTGCAGAATGTCGTAAACGAAGGTACAAGTATTCGTCTAAGGTTGAAATATGAGCTCGAAGGCGAAATTGCCGGAAAAACAGGAACTACCAACAATCAATCAGATGGTTGGTTCATGGGTGTCGTCCCAGAATTGGTTGCCGGTGTCTGGACAGGTGGCGAAGAGCGGTCAATTCATTTTGATGGAATATCACTCGGTCAGGGAGCTAACATGGCACTGCCTGTGTATGGACTATTTATGCAAAAAGTGTTTGCTGATGAGGAGTTACATATTTCACCAAAAGATACTTTCGCTGTTCCAGAAAATTTCCATATGGACCTTGATTGCGGCGAAAAAGATGGTGAAACCACAATAGATAAAGAGACATTAAACAACGAGTTTTTCAATTAAAAAAAGTTCCAATTTATGACTGTACGTGTAAGATTTGCCCCAAGTCCAACAGGACCATTACATATTGGAGGAGTAAGAACAGCATTATTCAATTATTTATTTGCAAAAAAACATAATGGTACCTTTATCTTAAGAATAGAAGATACCGACCAAAGCCGCTACGTAGAAGGTGCAGAGGATTACATTGTTGAATCCCTCGAATGGTGCGGTATTGATATTGATGAAGGTTATACAAAAGGCGGAACAAAAGGCCCCTACAAACAATCAGAGCGTAAAGATATTTATCGTGAATATGCAGAACAGCTCATCAAAAATGGAATGGCTTACTATGCATTTGATACTCAGGAGGCAATAGCAGAAAGAAGAAACATTTATGAATCTGAGGGTAAGACCTTCACCTACAACCAGGAAGAGCGAAAAAGAATGACCAATTCCCTGACTTTGTCAGAAGATATTGTTAAGCAAAAAACAGAAAACGGCGACCCTTATGTCATAAGATTCAAGATGCCTGAAGACCGTATTGTGGAGATGCATGATATTGTGCGGGGAAGTATGAAAGTGAACACCAATACCCTGGATGATAAAGTTTTGTTTAAATCTGACGGATTACCAACTTATCACCTGGCCAATATAGTGGATGATCATTTAATGGAAATCAGCCATGTTATACGTGGAGAAGAATGGCTGCCTTCCCTGGCGCTTCATTATTTACTTTACGAGGCGCTGGGCTGGCAAGCGAATCAACCGAAGTTTGCCCACCTCCCGCTATTACTAAAACCAACGGGTAAAGGGAAACTTAGTAAACGTGATGGTGAAAAAATGGGCTTTCCAGTGTTTCCACTAAAATGGCAGGATAAAGAAGGCGGCGTTGCAGCAGGATATCGTGAAGATGGATATTTTCCTGAAGCATTTATCAATATGCTGGCCTTATTGGGATGGAACCCCGGCACAGAACAGGAGATATTAAGCAAGTCGGAGTTAATAAAGCTTTTTGATCTGAATAAAGTTCAAAAAGCCGGGGCACGCTTCGATCCGGAAAAAGCAAAATGGTTCAACCATCAGTACTTACAAAGCAAACCGGCTGAAGAAATAACAAAAGCTTTTTCGAAAATATTAGATGAAAAAAGTATAAGTTGCGATTTTAATATCCTGGAAGAAATTGTGTCCATGGTGCGAGAACGTGTAAACTTTGTGCATGAATTATGGGATCAAACATATTTCTTTTTTCAAAATCCTGAATCCTATGATGCCAAAGTCGTTAAAAAGCGATGGAAGAACAAAGTGCCACAGGCAATTGAAAATATTAAAGATATATTGGCGGAGGCAGATAAATGGCATGCTGATGGCCTCAAACAAAAAGTTTCTGATTACATCAATAATAACGAGTTAGGATTTGGTGCAGTTATGAATGGTTTAAGATTATCAATTGTGGGTGGTGCCAAAGGCCCTGACCTATTTAAGATTATAGAGATCATAGGTAGAGACCGCACATTAGAAAGAATTGAGTTGGCACTCGAAAAACTCGGTAATTAAAACTTCGTAATCAATATTCGAGGAACTCAACATCAAGAGATATTTCCACCTCTCCGTCAACCAGGTTTATATCTCTAATCTGGAATGTTACCAGGTTAGAGGTTAGGCCCTGGCTCAAAGTTGTACTTGATTTATAGGTTTCGCCGGTTTTTTTAACGAGTTCACGCATGCGTTTAGACTCATTGGCGATTTCTTGTATAAACCTGTCCATAATGTGTACCCACAACCCATATTTAAAATATTGCTGTTGCCCTGTATTGGGTTGTACATAATTGTAGCGCAAAGTGGGAAAAAATCGTTCCTCTCCATTTGCTGCGCTATATACTTCAAACTGATGTGTATACTTATACACAGAGATTAAATCAGAGCTGCTTATACTATCGAAATATTGAATTTCCATTTCTGTTTGATCCTGAAATTCTGCGGCTCCGCCCCATTCATACTCCATTCGGAATTTTTCCATACGAATATCATAGGATCTACCAATTGAAAAGCCAAACTCCAAATCATCAGAGCTGGGACGTATACGCACTATTGCCTCTTGAAATCGGGTATAAAAAGTATCAAGAACAACATATTCTGGAAAAACTGAATCGTGTACTGCCAATTGTACAAAAGATTGAAAAGTACCTCCGCTTCCGGAGTATTCCTCTCCCATATAATAATCGAACAACGACCGAACCCGTGCATTCTGGGATAAATAAAGTAGAGACCTTGCTCTTTCTATGGCTTGTTGAGCCCCTTTGGCTGAATCCATATCAGGATCAGAAATCCCTAAAATAAGCGGTTCAGTTTCCACTGATTGGAGCAAAAAATCTGGTAAATCGGAAGGACTTGCGCCGTATTTATAATAATCAGTGTTTACACCCTGACCATAACTCCCAAAAAAGAGGAAAACCAAAAAAATTACCAGGAAATTTTTTTTCATCGACCTAAGATTTACTTTATTTAAACACTGAATAAATATTTACAATTTTTAATTAGATCTAGCTTCTAAAAGCAAATAACAATTTTAAAAAGATTTTTTTGCCTGTACCACGAACTTAAAAATTGCACAATTTCATTATAAGTACCTAAACTGTATCAGTTAAGATACAATATAAGCATTTACAAGGAAAGAGTTACAGTTTGAAGAAGTTTTTTATACCTGTGCTTGCAGTTTACCAGCAATATCAGCCATCTCCTCTTGCGAAAGTTGAAGTTTTGGGTTAGCGAAATTTATATCCTGCTCCGACTCCAACGGGACTAAATGTATGTGGGCATGCGGGACCTCCAGTCCAAGCACTGCTACACCTACCTTTTCGCAAGGAAACACTTTTTTTATAGCTTTAGCAACTTTTTTAGAAACAATCATCATTTCTGCAAGCTCTGAATCATCCAGGTCGAAAAGATAGTCTTCAGCTCTTTTTGGTATTACAAGAGTGTGTCCCTTTTTTAACGGGGCAATATCCAAAAAGGCAAGGAATTTATCATCCTCGTAAACTTTATGCGCAGGAATGTCTCCTTTAACGATTTTACTGAAAATTGTTTCCATAATAAATAAATTTTATCTCATTGGTGAAATCTCTAGAATTTCAAATTCCATATTACCTGCAGGAGCCTGAACAATAGTTTTCTCTCCGACAGTTTTTCCAAGTAATCCTTTTGCAATAGGCGTGTTAACTGCTATTTTGCCTTTTTTCAGGTCCGCTTCTGATTCAGAAACAATTGAATACTGCATTTCTGCTTTATTCTTTGTATTTCTGATTTTAACTTTGGTCATTATCTGTACTTTAGAATAATCAATTTTCGACTCATCAATAACACGTGAGTTTTGAATTAATTCTTCCATTTTAGAAATTTTGAGCTCCAAAAGCCCCTGTGCTTCTTTAGCAGCATCATATTCTGCATTCTCAGACAAATCTCCTTTGTCACGCGCATCTGCAATAGCCTGCGATGCCTTGGGTCTTTCTACAGTTTTGAGATGGTTTAATTCTTCTTTAAGTTTTTTTAATCCATCTTCTGTTAAATAATTCAACTTCGACATTTTCGTCAACTTTTAATTTATAATCCTTTCAAACAGTTATTTTTCTAAGATGTTTTTAAAACAAGAAAACCTATCCACAAGGATAGGAAAATTCTGGAATTAAAAGAAAAGAAAAGAATCTCAGAAACGAGATTCTTTTCTTTAATATTTAATTGTAATAATTACAGTATAATTCGTGCACCAATGGAATGTACTCCATCAAATGCTTCTGTGGATCTATATGAATAATCTACTGCAAATCTTGATCCACTCTCTTTATTGATCGGAATCATTACAGATAAACCACCGTTGAATCCTGTAAATATAGTCTCTCTGTCTGCTTCGCTAAAAATATCCTTTTCGTATATAAAACCACCGCGAAGACGCAAATAATTACTAAAACCATATTCAAACCCCAGGTGTCCGTTATCTTTAGTAAAGGAGTTTGAAGTAAATGCTGCAGCAACTAATAAATTATGGTCTTCTGCAAGGAAAATATCATATGACAAACCCATTCGGATTAAGGAGGGAAGCTCAAATTCACGCTCTCTAAATTCGATGGTTTGCAAAGTACCACTGGGTGTATAACCTTTAAAAGAAAGTCCATCGCCTTTGAAACTCATAGTAGGACCAACATTTTGCATTGTGATACCGAAGCGCAACTGATCATTTTCACCTGCCACATACTGAATACCTGCATCAATAGCAACACCAGTAGCTTTAGCATTTGAAACCCCTTCGTTTATAACCTTAATTGCGGCACCACCATAAATTGAATTCGAAAACTCACGAGCATAGGCCAGTGTGATATTGGTGTACGAAGGATCGAAGGTTGTACCATCGCCATCAGGAAGCTCAACAGTTGTGCGTTCAATATCCCCAAAATCATAGGCGACAACGCCTCCCGAAAGGGTTCCGGACTCACCGACATGCTGAGAGAAAGCAAAGGAATTGATTCCAATACCAGCCCCGGAAAGGTAGTCTGTGTATGTAAACCCTAATTCGGTTTTATTTGTAAAAGCAGTTCCTGCAACATTGAGGAAAATCCCTTCTAACCCTTCAATTGAAGCCACATTGGCGTTACCAAAACCGGAAGATGCAGCCCATGGATTAAAAAGTAACTCACTGGCTCCAGCTTCACCTGCACGCTCTTCATTACCAGCGTACATTTTAGGAGCA
>Ga0102940_1001855_pt1 | contig 13181 bp, 4 predicted proteins | sample SalPonR2_C_D1_MG_FD_78215 | JGI IMG/M metagenome (GOLD analysis project Ga0102940, IMG submission 78215) | Salt pond soil microbial communities from South San Francisco under conditions of wetland restoration - Salt Pond MetaG R2_C_D1_MG | ecosystem: Environmental > Aquatic > Marine > Intertidal...
AAAATTCCTTACCGGAGATGAACTCCTCAAGGATAACTTTGTCCTCCGTCAGATGACTGTTCAATGCAAAAGACTGATTGTCCTGGTCGGCCTGCTCGACATATTGATTGAGGAAAGCCAATAGTTTTTCCGGGTGGTAGAGGGTCGTGGTATCACGATTAATGGTCACATCGATGGGGAAGCCCAGTCCGTCGCGGATATCGGTCAGCAAGCGGATATGATCGGCTCTTTCGTAAGCACTGCGGTTGCGCCAGCTTTTGACGGGAATAAATTCCCGGAAAAATGCGCGGTCAACTGCTTCTTGAAAGGCCTCCACTCCGGCTTCGCGATCGATGATGGATACGCCGATGGAAGAACCCTGATTAGCCGGGCGGATGACCACGGGCGAGCCAATGGTGTCGAAGGTTTCGGTATACAGGCCGGATACATCGTCGAGATGCACCCACATTTTGCGGTTAAGGACGGTGACGGTGGGCGTGTCGAAGCCCTTTTCGGCCATCAATTCTTTTTGCCAGGCCTTATCTATTCCGATCTGACAGGCGCGGATACCGCTACCAGTATAGGGGATGCGTAGATCGGTCAATTCTTGTTGGAGCTGCCCGTCCTCGCCATATTCCCCATGCAGGGCCAGGAAGGCTACATTGATCAGTTGGGGCAGGTCTTCGGGGGCTATACGCTGCCCTACTTCCTCAATAATACGGTCGAGTTGCTCATCGGTAAGCTCTCCCAGGCTTTCCAGATAAACCTGAAAGTGATGGGGCGAAGGTGGCGTAGCATCAATCGGAGGGAAGAAATCGCGAATGGTACCCTTGTAGATGTATTGCCAGTCGAGGAGAATAAAATTACGATGGCTGTCGACAAAAATGGGAAGTGCTTCAAAGATGGATTTGTTCAGGTTGTCATAAACGGTGCGTCCGCCCGCAAATGATATTTCACGTTCGCGCGATGGTCCTCCGAAAAAGATACCTACCTTGATCTTCATATGCGTCGTATCAATTCTATATTTGGGCCAAATTTAGTCTAAAATTTTGGACCCGCTGCAACGGTAGCTCGCTTTAATGCCTTTACGAATGAATAAAGAAATACTACGTCTGGCTATCCCCAACATTATAAGCAATATCTCGGTACCCTTACTGAGTACCGTAGATACGGCCCTGATGGGGCGCCTTTCTGAGGTACACATCGGAGCGGTGGGGGTAGGCGCGATGATCTTTAATTTTATCTACTGGAACTTCGGATTTCTGCGTATGGGAACGACGGGGATGACTGCTCAGGCCTTCGGTCGGCAGTCGTCGTCGGCGATTATCAATACATTGGGTAGGGCCCTGTTGGTAGTCGGAATACTGGCATTTCTACTCATTACGCTACAAATACCTATGGGCAAAGCCAGTTTCTTTCTCATGAATATCAATCCGGAGCAGGAGGCACTGGTCAGTACGTACTTTTACATTCGCATCTGGGCCGCTCCGGCTACACTGGGGTTGTATGCCTTTATGGGGTGGTTTTTTGGCATGCAAAATGCCATCTTCCCGCTCATTCTTACGGTATTTATTAATGTCATCAATATTATACTGAGCTATCTATTTGTGCGAGTGATGGGGATGGACGTGGCGGGAGTGGCTTACGGTACCCTGATTGCTCAGTACGCGGGGCTGATTTTGGCTGCTATCCTGTTTGCCATCCGGTATCGTAAGTATTTAAGTGCTTTACAGCAAAAAGCCTTACTCCGCTGGGAGGAGTTGAAGTCGTTCCTTTCGGTGAATCTCGACATTTTTATTCGCACCTTGTGTCTGACTTTTGCCTTTGGCTTTTTCTACAGCCAATCGGCTGCCGAAGGCGAACTGATTCTGGCTGCGAACGTCATTTTGCTGCAATTTCTGAACTGGATGTCGTATGGGGTAGATGGTTTTGCCTTCGCTTCGGAAAGTCTGGTAGGAAAATACGCCGGACGGGAGGACCGCGACAAAACCAACCGGGCTATTCGCCTCTCTTTTATTTGGGGAATGGGCGTAGCGGTCTTGTTCAGTCTGCTGTACGGCGTTGCCGGCGATGCGTTCCTGCACGTGTATACCAATCAACAGGATGTCATTGATGCTACCCGGCCGTATCTGTTTTGGATGATACTCTTCCCTTTACTCAGTACTCCCTCGTATCTGTGGGATGGTATTTTTATTGGCCTTACCGCCTCGAAAGCAATGCGCAACACCATGCTGCTGGCAATCAGTATCTACCTACTTACCTTTTGGTTGGCAGGTACTACCGGGGGGAATCACGGGTTATGGCTCACTATGCTGCTCTTCATGGTTGCCCGGGGCGTATTTCAGCACATTTTTTTCTGGCGCAAAGGGCTGGCCCTGGTCTAGCGGTCACCTAAAAAGGACACTAAATTCCCAACTTCTAACTTCGTTAGACGCGACAGTGTCACGTCTCTACTGATTTGCGCGATCCGGAGGATCACGGTCCATTTTTCCGGAATTCCGCCTTCCGAATTCCGCCTTCCCATCACCGAATCACCGAAAACGTTTTGCTGCGTTGCCGGTTTTTGCCGGTCAGGCGTAAGAAATACACACCGGCCGGAAAATTACTGGTATTAATGTCCAGCGTTTGGCGTCCACGCAACAAGCGTTGCCGCAGTAGGGGCTTTCCCTGTGCGTCAAAGATATGTACTTCCAAATCGCTCTGGGAAACTTCGGGAAGCTCCAGCCGTAGTTGATTGCGTGCGGGAACAGGGTAAAGCTTCAGACCAGCGGACAGGGGGATATGGTCGGTATCGACCACGGCATCTTCATCCACTCTGATGGGTAAGCGTACCGATGTGAGAAAACCCCCGCTACCATCTTCAATAATGAAGCGGGCACTATCCAGGATGGCGAGGCTACTGTCGTGGGCATACGTAATATGGAAAAGGTCGATATCTCGTTGGGTAAACTGATCACCAATCTCCAGGGGTGAGCCAACCGCAAAGAGGGTGCCATGCCGGGGTTGTTTCAGTAGGGTATAAACGAGCTCCGATGCGCTATTATCGGGGTCGCTGACTTGTAATATATCGGGCGTTAGGGTATTGCTCAATCCCGGAGGAACAAATAAAGTGTCATTGGTAGCCAGTGTCGGAGGCTGCGGTGTTTGCCTGGTGCAGAACTCCAGGCGCCATTCTTCCAGCCCTCCGGAGGCACCAAAACCCGGGTCAACTACGGCAATCCGCAGGGTCCACTCGCCGGCGGTAGGCTCTCCGATAAATTTGGCCAGGGAGTCGACGGGACGGAAAACAATAGCATCGTCGGGGGGGCATAAGATTTCATTAGGCGCATCGTCGTCAAAGCCAATAGAAAGATTTACGGTATTGCCACAGTTTTCATCGAAGAGCACGACCTCGGTGCCCGAGGGACTGACCAGGGTCAGGCGCAAGCTGTTAACCGGCTGATAATTGGCCTTTAAGAAAGGAATGTTAATGTCGCTTATGATACCCTGTTGGGTAACGGTAATGGTAGACTCTATCGTGGGCAAACCTCTACCGGAGATGTTGATAGGAACATCATTGGCTTCATTGCCATCGCAGAGCGTATTAGCTGTATGGAAAGTTTGTATGTCCGAGAACAACCCCGGCCCGCATTCATTGAAAGGCTGTACGCGCCAGTAGTATAGCTCGGAATCCTCTAAAATAGATTGAATAGCATACGTGGTGTCCGGATAGTCAAATTGCTGCTCTACCAGAGTGCTAAAGCTAAAGGAGGGGTTAGTGGCCAGTTGTACCTCGTAATAATCGGCATCCCGGGAGTCGGTCCAGGTCAAATCCGTAGAGAGTAGAATGCCCGAAGTTCCATTGGCGGGAGAGCGTGGCTGAAAATCAGCGTACGCATTAGATTGCGTGATGACCGTGATATCCCGAAGGATGGTGTCTACTCCGGCAACTCCTCTAAGTGTTAAGTCAAACGTATTGCGTCCGGGCACATCGGTAAGAATGCGCAGGTTTGAGGAATCGCCCGGATCAATAAAGGGCGGCTGAAAATTGTAACTCAGTTCAGCCGGCGGATCGACCAGGGAGAGCTCGATGGATTCGTCAAATTCATTGAAGCTGCTCGACGCAATATCAATAGCAATCATCTCCGGCTGACAACTCAGGGGAACGCCAGCGGGGTTGGCTTTTATACTGAACGTCGTATCCTGCGCCCTTTGCAGGATCAGGTCTTCGTCGGAAACATCGAAAAATACATTGTCTGCCGCCTCGATGAAGATGCGGCCACGCACGGTGGTCGTATCGGGAAAGATAACGTAGGCCAGGCCGTCGTTGCGAGTGTTACGGGCCAGGGTATCAAAGATGGTGTTTCCGCGATCCAGCGATAGGAGAATATTCACAAATTGGCAGTTGACAGGGGATTGGTCGGTGTTGGCCACGTCCCAGCGCACCTCATACTCAAAACCGGCTGTATATTCCAGGTTGCGATTGGGGGCAATGATGCGGAAAGGACCAGCCTCCTCCGTGGATCGAAGCTCTACCTCTTCCCACACTACGCCGCCCGCTTGCAGATCGTTGTCACGTACGGTACAGCGGAAGGTGAGGTCGCGCGCATAGGCAGGAAGTACCTCTTCCCGGCTATCGATGCCAAGAATGGTATTGTTGAGGCGGGGAAAATACCGGTAAGGCTCGGTGCGGGGTGCATAGCTGCGAAATGACGGATCATTCCCCTGAGGATTACCCAGCGAACTGGTGGCGGGGTCGAGGTCGTATTGTTCCCAACTATGGGTGAGTGTTTCGGGCGTGTCATCACTGCCGTTTGCCGTAAGCTTGAAAGGGGTGCTAATAGGAATATATACCGGATCATTAACCGCCATGGGTATCTCCACGGAGGGCAATACGTTGTCGGTACTAACCTGTGTAGCGCAACCCAGTCCGGTACTACGCCGGCTATAGTCATACATTTGACGCAAACTGTGTACGTGAAAAGCCCGATTGGAAATATTTTGAAAGCTTTGGGTACCGCAGGCATTCACATAGGCCATAATGGTACTGCCCCCACCGGGTTCGAAGGCAGAGCCTGGAGATATTGCATCCTCGTTCGACGGACAATTATTAAACGTATGCGTGGCGTTGAACTGATGGCCAATCTCGTGGCAGACTACGTCAATATAAAAAATGTCATTCGTGGCGTATAGACAAGAGGCAGCCTGGGCTTTTCTTTGGGTATTACAGGTGCTCCCAAGCGCTGCCAGTCCGATTGTCCCGGATCCACAGGGACCGGCAAAGACGTGGCCGAGGTCAAAAGAGTCAGAGCCTAGAATAGAGGCCAGGGTAGTACTGTTTTCGCTGATTAATGTCCCAAGGTTACTGTCGGTATAAGGGTCGGTATTCGGATCAAGAAAAATCACCTGGTCATTGTCGGCTACTAATTGAAAACGGATCGCCATATCGCGGACAAAAATAAAATTAATGCGGGTCAGCGCCACATTTACAGCGTTGAGGGTGCTTTCTACCGTACCTCCATTAGCCTGTGCGTACTCACCGGTGGTAGCGATGGCAATATCGTATTCTAACAGGTTTACCGGCTCGGCGGTACTGGAGCGTAAGCTTGCCGGAAGAAAGTCCAGTGCCTGGTCGTTTTCTACATCCCGCGCATGGTCATGACTTCCGCAGCTTAGTTGCCCCTCCAGGGAAGCCGGTAATTTATGGTCACGGGTGAAATAGGCTATATGGCGCTCCCGGTTATCCTTCTGATATGGATCGATATACACCGTACCTTCTTTTGTGTCGTATACCGCATGCAGGCCGGCCGGCCCTACGCTAAATGCTAATCGATGGTGAGGTTGCGCAGGATCTACGCCGACGAAGCTTTGAATCGACGGGTATTTACGGGCTAATGCCGGATGGAAATTGGATCGCTTTTTTACGACAAACGTTTTGGTTTCACCATCGGGCGTAGGAAAATCGAGCGTTTGTTTGCCGCGCCAGCGCAAAAATTGAGTGGCTTGCTGCGCAGCATCAATGTGGATAGTGCGGTACTGCTCCGGAATAATCTGTCGCTGTGCACTGCGAATGTCGGTCCAGGTAGCTTCATTTTGGTCAAGCCAAAAAGTTGATTGAGCGGATATGATCGTCAGGCTAAGGAAAAAACAAGCCAGTAAAAGTGTGCCTCGTATCATCTAGGTCCTTTTTATATTTAAACAGTAGTTGTCGTATGGTAATGGTAAAAGTAGCCAAAATTTTTCCTGGGGAAAGGGTAAATATTCAATTTGTCGGAAGCTACACAAAGATGGCAGCCCTAAAAAACAGCACTGACCTGAGCCCGGCCGACATGCACAATTTGGGATAATCCGGTGTCGCGGCCTTCGTAGGAAAAGCTCAGGCGCAGGTTTTGCCCAAGTTGCTGATCGAGTTGCAGGTTCCAAAGGACATTCCGCCCATTTTGTAAACCATTTAAGATAGCGAAGCCGGTAGGAGAATTGGGCTGTCCCTGGTAATCAATCTGAACTAGCGAAAAGGTGCCGCTCAGGGTAGTCTTAACGGATTGGTTATAGGTGAGGGTGGTACGCAATTCACGAGTATTAGCCATGTCACCCTGTTCACGCAATTGATCCTGATCGTTTTTCCAGCGCAGACTCGCCTGCCATCTGAAAAAGCGGGAGGGTGTCCATTCTACTTCCGGGCGCATTTCCCAAAATTGCAGTTGATAGTTTTTATTGGAGAAGTTTTCGCTTTCGCTAAAACGGGTGCCCCCCGATGTATTTAGACGCAGGGTCCAGGCCGCCTGTAGATTGTAGCGCGTACGCAGGAAATATTCCGAACGACGCCGACTCTCAAAGCCGGTAAGCTGAGCAATGCGGCTGCGTTGATCGGTCCATCCGGCCTGTGCCTCAAAGGTAGGTTTGCCCTGATTGAAAAATACCGTCTGCTGCATGCCGGAAGTCAGGGAAACGAGGCTGGTGTCGGCAATATTCAGGTCGAACGGATTTAAGTTGGGAGCGTTATTTTGCGCTTCTGTCTTCCGGTTGATGCGCAGTGATGTCTGCGAAGAAAAGCGGGCGAGGGCACTCTTTAGGTTATTCTTTTCGGAAAACCAGGCCACCCGGGGGATGAGCGTAATGCTTTGGTTAAACCGGATATTATGGGTGCCAATAAAGTCATTGGTGATGCGCGAAACGCGCACGTAGTTGGCCTGGTCGGGAAACGGAGCAATCTCCATTTCATTGGGTTGTATAATGCCGTCGTTGTTATAGATAGAGTCAAGCCATATATACTGGCCTTCGCCGGGAGCAACTTCTACGTAGGTAAAGTCGATGCGGGGCTCCTGTCCAGAACCCAACTCGTACACCGTCGAGCTACGCAGTACGCCCTTCAGCAAAGAAACACCGGCCTGCAGACGCCCCAAAAAGGTGCGCTGACTTTGCTGATCGGTCGCCTCCGGCCGCCGCACATCTAATTCCCGGTAATTCAGCCGGGCTTTTAGCTGTAGCGACCGATTAAAGCGGTAGCGGCTACTCAGAGTCCATTGCTGTGCCCGTAAGGTTTTCTGTAGCTCCTCCTTGCCGGGCAGCTGATCCTGACGGAGGCGATACTCGAGGCGTAGCGGCCAGGCACTACTGTCGGGACGACTTATGGTGGCTCGCCATTCCCCAAAGCTGTAACTGGACGGTAAGAGCGAGTCTACGGCACTACTGCGACGAATATTTTCTTCTCCCCGGTAGCCAATTTCGGCATTCCAGGTTCCCCAGTTGTCGTAGGTGAAGGTACGCTGCCAGGATAAATCAGGGCGGAGGAATCGCCGTTCGTCCTGCGGGGTACGGGCACTTAACAGGCTACTATTGATGCGTAGTTGGTTGTTGCCAAACTGCAACGCCCCCTGCACGGCATGGCGCGTACCCTGATAGCCGCTTTCGCGTAAAAAGGAGCTTAGGGAGTAGCCTATAGTTCCGGAAGTGGGGTCGGAAAGCACCAAGGAAGCGTTGATCAGGTGTTCGTCGGCAGCGTCAACTCGTCCACGCCCCTGGAAGTCCGTTAACCCCCAGTCGCGCAGGAATTCCTGTGGTCGATAAGGATTGATAAAAGTAAAGGTGGCGCGTTTGAATTCGTGTGCAATATCGGCCTGCATGGTCCAGCCTTCGGTCTTGCGCTCCAGGGGGAAGGTTTGCTGGTAACGGGTAAAAAGGGCCGCTCCGGCATTATCTCCGTTATCTAAAGTAGAGAACCGGTTTTTATCAAATTGACTTATCGCGACTTCACTTTGTATCTGGGCTCTGGGGCCCAGCTTCACCTTAGCTCCAGTGGTTAAGATTTGTTGCTGTTCAGGGGTGGGAATGCGTGCTACGGGTGCATAATCCCCCCGGGGCTGGCAGGTCGATGGATCGGGGGCTATCCAACGGTATACAGGTTCATTGGCCAGGCTGGCATCGTCGAGTATGTAATTCCCATTACCGCTGCCTACAAAGGTGAAGCGCGCTGAAAACAAGGCCCCAGACAATTTTTTGGTGAAAACCAGAATAGAATCAACCTGTCCGCACAAGGAGGTGGTATCCACCCGGCGGTAAGTTACGCGAGAGGGCCGGGGTTCTTCGACGGGCGTAACGGCGGAGCGCACGGCCCTGGCGGGTTGATCGCCGGCCCTTTGTAGGGCTTGCCGGTCTTCTTCGGTAAGTTGGAGGTTAAGCGTGCTGTTGCGGCTATCCTGTTGGCTGTAGAGTTGTACGTAGATTTCAAGGTCTTCGGTGCGATAGCGATTATCGAAATACGTCAGGCTGCGCAGGTAATTTTGTGCTGCGTATTCAAATTCAACAAAAACCCGGCTTTCGCGGGTGATGAGGGTCTGGGCTGTAAAGGTGAGTTCCCCCCGGTTATAGTCAATGGTGTAGTCATTTTCAATACCCCGCGTGAGCAATTGCCCATTGAGGTAGACGCGCTCGGTACCGGCCAGGACAATAATGAACTGTTCCCCCCGGTTACCTCGCAGTCGATAAGGACCCTGGTTGCCCTCGGAAAGATCGAGTTGTTGCCGTACAAATTGTCCGCGCGCCACGGCGATGCTGGATGAGCTTTCCAGAGTACCCCGGCCGAGTTGGTGACGGGTGCGCAAGGTAGCTCCCTGTAGTTTTTTAAAGAATCGTAAAAAATAGCTGTCCGAGGGCGCTAGCTCATAATCGCCAGCGGTCAGGTTTTGATCATTGCGCGAAAGCCGGACAAATACCCGGTCAAATTCTCGTAATTGACGGGTGTTACCCGCCGGTTGCAGAGGAATACTTTCGTCAGTAATAGCCGCTAGCAGCTGAATGTCATTGCCCAGGTCCCCGTTCATTTGCAGGTTAAAGTTGGAGTTCAGCACCAGGTTTTGGCGATTACCCACAGAAAGGCCTCGCCCAAAGCTGCCCGAATAATCGAGGGCTGGTACATCGAGCAGAGACGTACTCCGCTGCGTAGTGGAAAAGCGCTTTTGCCCGGAGCGAGATAAGAGCTGTGTGCTCCATTCGGTGCTGTCAAACACCTGTACCGTAGTGGAGGCGGGAATAGCGAGCACCCGGTACCGAATGAGCAGCGGTATATCCGGAGGGGAAGGAGACCAGTAAAGGCGCTTGTCGACCAGCCGGTAAGCATAGGAGGGGGGCAACGGTTGACCTTCACCGTCGGTTATCTGCAAGGAAGAAGGGACGATGGGTAAAGTGTCCAGAAGCATGCTGTCTTGTGGCTGCTCAAGGCGAGTATTGCGCAAGTTGGATAGTGACGAACGAGGAGACTGGGCGTTGGTTAAAACGCAGCACAGGAAAACCAACGATGTGGAAAGTATCCACCGCATCATAGCCAGGAGTAACTTATTGTACCAACGAGTGAGCGGAATTTTAGTATGCGTTTGTGGTTAATTGACATTCGTCATCGAGAAATAAACAAAAGGACTATACTTTACATTAATATTTGAATGTCATCAAAAAGCTGTTCTGCGCGTCGTAACAGATGGGTTTTTAATGAATAAAAAGTATGGCTGCAGGCCTTTTTAACAGTAAAAAACGTATTTTTGAGGAAATCTGACCTTTTAGCAGGCTGTTCAAGTGATATAGATAACAATTTTGCATGGCATGGTTTGCTAATAAGTTAGTGATAAGACGACTGACAACTTTTAACCGTTTCGAGTATTCGAGACCCCCCATGAGCTAAAAAAACACAACAGTATGAGACGACCTTTACATGTTCTGCTGTCATCATTGGTGATGACATGCCTTTCTTTCGTTGCATACGGTCAGCAATTAGATCGTAATCTATACCGCACTATTGACGGTACGTATAATAATTTGCAACATATAGAATGGGGGGCGGCCAACGAGAATCTACGGCTGCTTTCACCACAAATGGGATATGCTGATGGTATTGCTGCGCCGGGTGGCGTTGACCGTCCCAACCCCCGACAAATTTCCAACGAAATTTTTTCCCAGAATATCCAAATGAGTGACCCGCTCAACCTGAGCGATTTCACCTGGGTTTTTGGCCAGTTTATTGATCATGACATTGGCTTTACACCTGATGGGCCGGAGGATGCTAGTATACGAGTTCCCAGAGGGGATGATATTTTTGATCCCGGACAAAGGGGGAATGCGGTGATTGCTATGCACCGCAATGCATTCGACGAGGCTACGGGTACGGGCGTGGATAATCCGCGCCGCCATCCTAATTTCATTACGGCGTATATCGACGCATCATCCGTTTACGGTTCGGATGAATTCATGGCTGATTGGCTGCGCAGCCACGTCGATGGTAAAATGAAGGTATCGGCGGGCAACTTGCTTCCGTTTAATACCATGAATGGCGAGTATGAGGGGGAGATTGACCCCAATGCCCCACATATGGAGAATCCCGTAGGGTTGTCCCGTAAGCAATTTGTGGCCGGTGACGTGCGGGCCAATGAAAATCCTTTGTTACTGTCTTTTCATACGCTTTTTGTCCGCGAACACAACCGAATCTGCGATGAATTAAAGCAGGAGCACCCGGAGTGGGGCGACGAAGAGCTCTATCAACACGCCCGCAAGATGGTGGGGGGGATCCTCCAGTCTATTGTCTATAATGAGTGGTTACCGACCATGGGGGTTGATTTACCACCGTACGAGGGATATGATGCAAATATACACGCCCAGCTCTTCAATAGCTTCACCGCTGCTGCTTTTCGCATGGGGCATACCCTGTTGAATGGTAATTTGCAGCGGGTCATGAACGATGGAACGAATCATCCGGAGGGAGCCCTTCGGTTGCGCCGTGCGTTTTTTAATCCCTTTGTGGTGATGGAAGATGGCGGCCTGGATCCTTTTTTAAAGGGGATGGGTGTACAAATTCAGCAGCCTTTTGACAATCGGGTGGTGGATGATGTGCGCAACTTCTTATTTGGTCCTCCGGGGAGTCCAGGACTTGATCTGGCGGCCATTAATATCAACCGGGGTCGCGAGCGGGGCCTGCTCGACTTTAACTCTATTCGTGAAACACTGGGACTGCCTCGCTATCAGATGGTTCAGCAGATCAATAGCAATATTTTGGTAGCTCTTCGATTGTCTAATCTGTACGGTGACCTGGATAATATTGATGCCTGGGTCGGTATGTTGGCAGAAGAAAAGGAGGATGGCGAACTATTCGGTGAAACCGTTAAGGCCATGATGAGCCTACAGTTTGAATTGCTGCGTGATGGCGATCGGTTCTTTTACGAGAACGATCCGGTGCTTACTGATACCGAAAAAGCTGAAATTCGCGAAACTACCATGCACGATGTGATCATGCGCAATACGGGGATTCGCCTCATACAGTCGAATGTATTTAGGGCCATGGAGCACGACCAAATTTGTTCCAGCATGGATGTCAATCTATTCGGACACATTCAGACTGAGGATGGCGAGCCGGTTTCTGATGTATTGGTCGAGCTGCTGTTGCGCGATGGAACTATGGAAAGTGTAACCTCTCAGGAAGGTGGTTTTGAATTGGCCAATGTTCCTGGGTGTTTTGTTGATAAAATGGTAGCTCGGAAGAGTAAAGACGATTACCAGAATGGCGTAACGACCTTCGATATGGTGTTGGTGCAACGGCACATTTTGGGTAGTGCACGCCTCAATTCTCCCTATAAAATCATTGCGGCCGACGTGGATATGTCGGGAAGTATTACTACCCTTGACCTGATTCGTATGCGGCGGGTAATTTTGGCGGTGGCTACCGACTTTGGTGGATCGCCGTCCTGGAGATTTATTCCTGCTGATTATGTTTTCTCTGATCCTCAGGATCCCCTGGCAGATCCTATTGTATCAGAATACGAGTTTGACCTGCTATCCAAAGATGCCGAGCGTGATTTTATCGCCATTAAACTTGGCGACCTGAATAATAGTGCATTGACCTCTACCGGATCACAGGTGGCCGGCATCCGTTCGGATTTGCTTGGTATGCAGTTGCGTGTCAACGATTATTCTTTTGCCGGTGGTGATCAGGTTGAAGTGCCATTTGCTACGGAGGGCATGGATCAGCTCAGTGGCTTCCAATTTGGCCTGACCTATAACGAACAAGTCCTGGAACTTATCGATGTACGTAGTGAGCAAATCACTTCCCTGGGCAAAGAAAACGTCGGGGTGCTCTCCGATCGGGGATGGCTGACCACTTCCTGGCATCAACCGGCAGGCCGGTCTGTGAATATCAAAGCAGGAACTGCATTTACATTAGTTTTCCGGGCACTGCAGCCAGGTAAACTCAGTGATCATTTAATGTTTGATCCACGGATTATGCCTTCGGAAAGTTATCAGGGCATTAGTCAGCAACAACCGCTGACCATTTCCTTCGAAGGCGATGAGATGTCAATCACCAGTACGTTCCGCGTTGGGCAAAATCAACCCAACCCATTTGCGCAACAAACGGTAATCCCTTTTGAATTGCCGGAAGAAAACGAGGTTGAGCTGACGGTCTCGGATGCACAAGGCCGGGTCATGCTGCAGCGGTCGGGTTCTTTTGCTGCCGGTGCCCACCAATTCATCATAACCGATGCTGACCTGACGACCGGTGGAGTCTATCAATACCAGCTGAAGGCTGGCGATTTGATACTTACCCGAAAAATGGTCAAGGTTAACGATCAATAATGCCAGGAAGATCTTGTGCGATACTTTCCTGACGCAAAAGAGGGATACCAACGTTGGTATCCCTCTTTTTTTTCATTCCCATGGAAATTTTGCGAAAATTCGCTAAGTTGCTAGCT
>Ga0102940_1001859_pt1 | contig 13169 bp, 12 predicted proteins | sample SalPonR2_C_D1_MG_FD_78215 | JGI IMG/M metagenome (GOLD analysis project Ga0102940, IMG submission 78215) | Salt pond soil microbial communities from South San Francisco under conditions of wetland restoration - Salt Pond MetaG R2_C_D1_MG | ecosystem: Environmental > Aquatic > Marine > Intertidal...
CCGGCGGCGACCGCGACGGAGACCCCTGTGGAGGGGATGACGGGACGGCAGCTGCGCATCGCCCGCAGGCTCGCGCATCACCACGGACTGGATGCCAAGGACGACGCCGACGCGGTCCGCCTCCTGCGCGAGAAGGGGATCGATCCGCTCGACCGGTCCAACCTGCTCAAGCTCGTCGCGCCCGAACAGGCCGCCGCGCGCACCCCCGCCCTGCCCCAGACGGTGCCGCAGCCCGACCGCAGGGTTCCCGCGCATCCGAAACCCGCGGCCCCTGTCGGCCATGCCGCGGAGATCGCGGCGATTCAGCGCGACATCGCGCGCCGGCGCCAGCGCAGGCTCGGATGGCTGGGCGCGCGGCTCGCGCTCTTCGTGTTGATTCCCACGATGCTCGCGGGCTTCTATTTCTACAACGTCGCGACGCCGATGTACGCCACGAACTCGGAGTTTGTGATCCAGCAGGCCGACCAGCCCTCCGGCGGCGGTCTGGGCGGCATGCTCGCCGGTACCGGCATGGCGACGAGCCAGGATTCGATCACCGTGCAGAGCTATCTCAAGTCGCGGGAATCGATGCTGAGGCTCGAGGAGGATCTCGGGTACAAGGCGCATTTCAGCCGGTCCGTGATCGACCCGATCCAGCGGCTCGACCCCGGCGCCACCAACGAGCAGGCGTATCGGCACTACGCCGATCACGTGAAGATCGGCTACGATCCGACCGAGGGGATCGTGAAGATGGAGGTGATCGCCGCCGATCCCGAGACGAGCGCCGCCTTCTCGCGGGCGCTGATCGGATATGCGGAAGAACAGGTCGACAATCTCAGCCTTCGCCTCCGGGAGGACCAGATGCAGGGCGCGACCGAAAGCTTCCGGGAGGCCGAGGCAAAGATGGAAGCGTCGCAGGCGCGCATCCTCGACCTTCAGGAAAAGCTCGGCGTGCTGGACCCGGCGTCCGAAAGCGCCTCGGTCATGCAGCAGATCGCCGGGTTCGAGGTCCAGCTCGCCGAAAAGCGGCTCCAGCTCCAGCAGCTTCTCGACAACCCGTCGCCGAACCAGGCGCGCGTGCAGGGGGTGGAAGGCGATATCGCGCGGCTCCAGAGCCTGATCGACCAACTTCGGGCGCCGCTCACCGAAAACGGCGGGGAGACCACCTCGCTCGCTCGGATCGGCGCGGAACTCCGGCTGGCCGAAGTCGATCTCGAGACCCGGACGCTGATGATGCAGGAGGCGCTGCAACAGCTCGAGGCGGCGCGGGTGGAGGCGAACCGCCAGGTGCGGTATCTTTCCACCGGCGTCAATCCGATCCCGCCGGACGAGGCGACCTATCCGCGGGCGTTCGAGAACACGCTGCTGACGTTCTTCGTATTCTCCGGGGTCTACCTGCTTCTCTCTCTCACCGCGTCGATCCTCAGGGAACAGGTCTCGGGATGAGGCGGGGCGGGCCTAGCCGAACAGCCCGCGCCGCACGAGGTTCAGGCCCGCCACGATCAGCACGGACAGCACGACCCGGCGGAACACCTGCTGGTCGAGCCGGTCCTGCACCCTGAAGCCGACCCACATACCAAGGAGCGCAGGCAGGATCATCAGCGCCGAGAACGGTGCCGTGCCGGGGTTGAGCACCCCCGAGGCGATGTGCGCGAAGAAAAGCGTGACCGACCCCGCCCCGTAAATCACGCCCTGCACCACGATCTGGCGAACCTTCGGCATGTCGATGGCCATGAGGTAGAGGACCGTCGTCGGGCCCCATGTGCCGGCGAGGCCGCCGAGGACGCCCGACAGGATCCCGGCGATCCATTCGACCCACCACCGGTTCTCCGGCGCGATCGTGAAGCGCACGCCCAACAGCTGAACCAGAGAGATCAGCACGACCGGGATTCCGAGGATCAGGTAGAAGGCCTGCGGATCGATATGCGGCACGAACTGCGCGAAGATCGCGATCGCGATACAGACGGAGACGACGTAGCGCCAGCTGTCCCGGATAGCCTCGACCGCAGGGCCGAGGCCCTTGCGGAACGCCTGGAGTCCGTTCGAAAGCACGATCGGCAGGACGATCGCGGCAACCGCGAGCCGCGGATCGAGTACGGCGGTCATCCCCGAAACCATGATGAGCGGCATGGCGAACCCGACCGCGCCCTTCACGAACCCGGCAAACAGCGTGACGCCGACCACGAAGGCCCAGATTTCCAACGACAATTCAGGCATGCGCGACTCCCGCTTCGCGCAGCGCTATAACGCGACCACCCGACGACCGCACCCGGAATCACGTGCGACACATTCGTGCGCGCACGAGGTCCGCAAGGAAATCTTCTTGCTTAACTTCGGGTCGCGGGCTAGATCGCTTCGCAACTGCAGAAAAAGGAGTAGCCCGCATGCCGCATGACGGACAAGATGCCTCCATGACCGCCCCCTCGCCGACCCTCGACGGCCTGCTCGCGCTGACGGCCGAGGCCGTTCCGGCGGCCGAAGCGCTGCTCGAGCGTTCGGTCGCAGCGGTCCGGGCGGCGGTCACGGATGGCGGCCGCGTATCCGGCGCCGCGCTCGAGGCGAACCAGACCGCCGCGCACGGCCTCGCCTGGGTCGCGACCTATGTCGAGGCGCTGCGCCAGATGCAGAGCTGGGCGGAGCGGCTTCAGGAAAACGGCGCGTTCGCCGAGACCGAGCAGCTTCTCCACCAGATTGCCTTCGGGGAATACCTCTGGCAGCTCTACGGCGGCCTCCCGATGAGCCAGACAGAGATCGTGCGTCCGCAGGACCTCGGGCTGAGCCAGGAAGACCAGCGCGTCCTCATGACCCCCGCCGTGATGACGCTGACCCAGCAGGGCAATACCCAGGCGGCCCGGACGCGCCTTGTCGAACTGATGAGCGAGCAGTCCGCAAACGTCACCGTCGGCCGCACAGGGCTCGACGACGAGCTGGAGATGATCCGCGAGCAGTTCCGCCGCTTCGCGGTCGAGAAGGTCGAACCCTTCGCGCAGGACTGGCACCTCAAGGACGAGCTGATCCCGATGGAGGTCGTGGGCGAGCTTGCCGAGATGGGCGTCTTCGGCCTTACCATCCCCGAGGAGTTCGGCGGCTTCGGCCTCTCGAAGGCGTCGATGGTCGTCGTCTCCGAAGAGCTTTCGCGGGGCTACATCGGCGTGGGCTCGCTCGGCACCCGTTCCGAGATCGCGGCAGAACTCATCCTCTGCGGCGGCACCGATGCCCAGAAGGAAAAGTGGCTCCCGGGCCTCGCCTCGGGCGAGATCCTGCCCACCGCGGTCTTCACCGAACCCAACACCGGATCGGATCTCGGCGCGCTGCGCACCCGCGCGAAGAAGGACGGCGCCGACTGGGTGATCACCGGAAACAAGACCTGGATCACCCACGCCGCGCGGACCCATGTCATGACGGTTCTCGCGCGCACGGTCCCCGACACCAGCGATTATCGCGGCCTTTCGATGTTCCTCGCCGAAAAGACGCCGGGCACGGATGAGATGCCTTTCGTCGATCCGGGCCTCTCGGGCGGCGAGATCGAGGTTCTGGGCTATCGTGGCATGAAGGAATACACCGTCAACTTCGACGACTTCCGCGTGACGGGCGAGAGCCTGCTCGGCGGCGACGAGGGCCAGGGCTTCAAGCAGCTCATGCAGACCTTCGAGAGCGCCCGCATCCAGACCGCGGCCCGCGCGGTGGGCGTCGCCCAGTCCGCGCTCGACGTCTCGATACGCTATGCCGAGGACCGCAAGCAGTTCGGCAAGCCGCTGATCGCGTTTCCCCGCGTCTCCGGCAAGCTCGCCATGATGGCGGTGGAGATCATGGTGGCGCGCCAGCTCACGTATTTCTCCGCCTGGCAGAAGGACAACGACAAGCGCTGCGATCTCGAGGCGGGGATGGCCAAGCTGCTTGGCGCGCGTGTGGCGTGGTCCTGCGCCGACAACGGGCTCCAGATCCACGGCGGCAACGGCTTCGCGCTCGAATACGCGATCAGCCGCATCCTCTGCGACGCGCGCATTCTCAACATCTTCGAGGGGGCCGCCGAGATCCAGGCGCAGGTCATCGCACGCAGACTCCTGGGATAGCCGTGCTTCGACCGCCGGGCGCCGCAGTCCTGCCGGTCGTCTCTTCTGATCATTGCCCCGGGCGAGGGCGCCGCTACATCCCGGCGTGCGTCAAAAAGGAAGCCGTATCGTGCCCCAGACCGTCGTCCTGACCGGGATCACCGGGTTCATCGCGAAGCGGATCGCGCTCGACCTGCTGAACGCGGGTCATTCCGTGCGCGGCACGCTGCGCTCGACGAAGCGCGAGGCCGAGGTCCGCGATGCCCTGCGACCGCGCCTCGACGATCCGGCGGCGCTCGACCGGCTTTCCTTCGTCGCGCTCGACCTCACCCGGGACGATGGCTGGACGGAGGCGATGCACGGCGCCGACGCGCTCGTCCACACCGCCTCGCCCTTCCCGCTCGCGCAGCCGAAGGACGAGAACGACCTCATCCGTCCCGCCGTCGACGGCACGCTTCGCGCGCTGAATGCGGCGCGGGCGGCAGGCGTGAGCCGCGTGGTCCTGACCTCCTCCGTCGTCGCCATCGACGCGACCGACAAGCCGGGCGGCGTCTACACCGAAGAGGACTGGAGCGAGACCAGCCATCCCCGCGCCTCCGCCTATTACAAGTCGAAGACGCTCGCCGAGAAAGCCGCGTGGGATTTCGTGGCGGAGCATTCAGGGATGCAACTGACCACCGTCAACCCAGCCCTCGTCCTCGGCGAGCCGCTCGACGGACACTACGGCTCATCGCTCCGCGTGGTCGAGCGCCTGCTCTCGGGCAAGGACCCGATGATCCCCGATGTGGGCTTCGGCGTGGTGGACGTGGCGGACGTGTCGGCGATGCACGTCGCGGCCCTGGAGCGCCCGGAGAGCGCGGGGCGGCGCTTCATCGCCTCGTCGGGATCGTTGTCGATGCCGGACATGGCCCGGCATCTGAAGGCGCGCTATCCCGACCGCAGGATCGCGACCCGCGTCGCGCCCCCGCTCCTTCTGCGCGTGATGGCGCTCTTCGACGCGTCCGTCCGGTCGATCATGCCGTCGCTCGGCGCCACACCGCAGTTCGACAATTCGCGCGCGCGGGACATTCTAGGCGTCTCGTTCACATCGCCCGAGACCGCGCTCGACCGCGCGGCGGCGGCGGTTCTGGCGACACCGGCGTAGCCGTCAACCCGCTCGCGCCAGAGTGTCGACGAAGCGCTGGCGCGCCTCCGGCAGAGGCCTGTCGCCGAGGGCGGGGGCGAGCCAGTGGGCGAGGAAATGCCCTGTCGTCCGGAGGCCTTCGAGGATTTCGGCAGTCGACCCGACGCCCTGGCCCAGAAGAATCGGCGGCAGCGGCAGCAGGCGGTCGGCCCAGTCCCCCGCGCCTGCGGCGCTCACCGCCCGGCCCGACCTCGGCGAGACATGGACCAGATCGTCGCGCGCACCGGTCACCGCGCAACGCCCCAGATCGAGCCCGAAGCCCATCTCCTCGAGCAGCATCAGTTCCCACCGGAGATAGACCACCGGCCAGGCGTCATTCGTCCCCAGAAGATCGAACAGTACGAGCGACCGGCGATAGAGAAGCTGGTGCGGCCCTCTCTCGGGCAGGGTGAACGACAGCAGCGCCGTCATCGCGTTGAGCCCGGCCAGCGCCAGCCGGTCGCCCATCACCGCCGCAGCCCGGCTTTTGACGGGTTCGACGGCGAAACTCCCGATGTGCTCGTCGAGCCGCGCCTGCCACGCCAGGTCGAGCTGCGCGCCGGGCTGCAGGATCGGGGCCACCTTGCGCGACGCGCCGCCCCGCACGACGCCAACGTGGCGCCCATGGCCCTCGGTGAAGACCTCGATGATCGCCGAGGTCTCGCCGTGCCGCCGGACGCTCAGGAGCGTCCCCTCTTCGCGCCATCCGATCATGCCCCGCAGTATCGCCCCGGCACGCCGCGAGACAAGCGGAACCCGTCCGCCGCGCCGCGGGTTTCCCTCAGAGCCCAGCCACGCACGGAGACACTCATGCGCCGCCTGATCATCGCCTTCGTCCTCATCGCGCTCGCGGCCCCCGCCGCGGCGCAGGACGATCCGCTGCTGGAGGTCGCCCAGAGCGACGAGTACGGCGCCCACCTCGTGGCCAACGACCGTCCCGTCTACGCGTTCGTCACCACGGGCGTCCGCGGCGGCGATGACATCACGCCGCTTCTCTCCTGCCGGAACCGCTGCCTCGAGGATTGGCCACTCGTCACCTCGCCCACGGACGAGGTCGCGATCTCCGACGACGTGAGCCGCTATCTGGTCGAGACGATCGACTGGATGGGCCAGAACGTGGTGATCTACGCCTCGAACGCGCTGTTCTACTACTTCCGCGACGAACCGGGGGGAGATCCGCGTGGGCAGGAGGTTCACACCTGGGGCGGCTGGTGGTATCTCGTGCGGCCCGACGGCACCCTGATCGTCACCGGGATCGGCCCGCCGCCCCCGATCCGTCAGGAGGACTAATCCGCAAGCCCCTCTTCGTCCAGAAGGTGCCGTCCCGCCTTGTCCTCGACCTCGACGACCCAGAGATCGCGGTCGAATGAGCGCTGCCTGGCGATCGACGCGTCGACCGATGCCTCGTCGCCCTCGGCCAGCACCACCCAGGCGCGCGACCCGGTGGCGAGGTCGAAGCTGCGCTGGAACAGCGCGGCCCGCCCGTCGAGCGTGTTGAGCTTGACCATGACGGCACCGGCTGTGGGGTCGCCCTTGGCCACGATGAAGGCGGGTATGTTCCGGGCGCGCAGCCGCATGAGGTAGGCGCCGATCCAGACATGGGTGGTCAGGCGCGCGGACATCCCGCCCTCAGCCGTTCCCGTCGGAGAAGTCGAGCCCCATCTCGGAATAGCGCTCCTTCTCGTCGAGCCAGTTCGGCCGTACCTTCACCTGCAGGAAGAGATGCACCTTGCGGCCGAGGAATTCCACGAGTTCGGCCCGCGCCAGCTGCCCCACGGCCTTGATCGTCTCGCCCTTCCGGCCCAGCACGATGCCCTTGTGGCCCTCCCGGGCGACGTAGATCACCTGGTCGATGCGCACCGATCCGTCCTTGCGCTCCTCCCAGCTCTCGCTCTCGACGGTCAATTGGTAAGGCAGTTCCTGATGCAGCCGCAGCGTCAGTTTTTCGCGGGTGATCTCGGCGGCGATCATCCGCATCGGCAGGTCGGCGATCTGGTCCTCGGGGTAGAGCCACGGACCTTGGGGCAGGCTTCCGGCCAGCCATGCGCGCAGGTCGCCGACGCCATAGCCCTTCTCGGCCGAGATCATGAAGGTCTCGGTGAAGGGAAAGCGGTCGTTCATCTCCTTCGACAGCCCCAGCAGCACCGGCGCCTCGACCCGGTCGATCTTGTTGATGGCCAGCGCCACGGGCCGGTCGCCCACGCGGTCGCGCAGCGCCGCGAGGATCTCCTCGATGCCCGGCGTGATGCCCCGGTGCGCCTCGACAAGAAGGACGACGACATCGGCATCCGCCGCCCCGCCCCAGGCCGCCGCCACCATTGCCCTGTCGAGCCGCCGGCGCGGGCGGAACAGGCCCGGCGTGTCGACGAAGACGATCTGGCTGTCGCCCTCGAGCGCCACCCCCCGGATCCGGGTGCGGGTAGTCTGGACCTTGTGGGTCACGATCGACACCTTCGCGCCGACCATGCGGTTGAGAAGCGTCGATTTGCCCGCGTTGGGCTCACCGATCAGGGCGACGAAACCGGCGCGTGTGGTCATGGGCGTCTGATCTCCGCGAGAAGGCCCTTCCGGTATCTCATTCGCCTGGTCATTGCCAGCGGCACGGAGACGCGGGCCGTCACCACGCGCGCCGCGCGGTCCCGGTGAGGATCGCGAGGCGAAAGAGCCGGCCGATGCCGCGCCTATTGCGCGTCGGGACGCGGATCGGAAACGAAACCGTCGGCATTCGGCATCTCGATCTCGCCGAACGTGTCGGCGTTGAGCTCGAAATCCTCGCCCACGATGCCGCCCTGGCCGAGGATGTAGGCGCTGACGGCATAGTATTCCTCGTCGGTCAGCGACCCCGGCGCGTTGATCGGCATGGCCCGGTGGAGATAATCGAACAGCGTGCTGGCATGGGGCCAGTAGCTTTCCACCGTCTTGCGCGGGTTGTCGGTGTCGAGCGTGCCGCGCCCGCCGACGAGCGCCGCCGCGCCGAGATCGGTGTTCCCCGACAGATCCTCCATGTGACAGGAGGCGCAGTACTGGGCGTAGACCTCACGGCCCTGCGCGTAGGTGCCGCTGCCGGATGGCGCACCCGCGCCGCCGGGCATCACGTCGATGTCGATCGCCGCGATCTGCTCCTGCGAGGGCCGGTGGCCCACCCCGAAGACGAAGGCGTCGGGCGCGATCTCGCCGATGTCCTCGGCGCTCGTGTCCGGCACGGGCCCGGGTTCGCGCTCGTTCGTCTCCGGCAGCCGGTCGGGCAGTTCCGCCACGGTGCGCGGAACGTCCGCGCCGCCGCTCTCCTGCGCGAAACCGGGAACCGCGAGGATCGCGGCAAGCGCGATGGGTGTGGTGGTGGTCTTAAGCATGGACATTGGTGACCTCCCCGCCGGGCGCGACGTGCCAGCTCTGGATGGCGTTCAGGTGGTAGACGTAGTCGGTGCCGCGGACGGCGACCAACTCCTCGATGGTGGGCTGGACGTATCCCGTGTCGTCGACCGCCCGGCTCTGCAGCACGGCCTCCTCGCCGTTCCAGATCCACGGCAGCCGGAAGCGGGTGTGGCACTTGGGAAGCACCGGCTCCTCGAGCGACGCCTCCTGCCAGCTCTTTCCGCCGTCGGTCGATACCTCGACGCGGCTGATCGTGCCGCGCCCCGACCACGCGATCCCGGTGATCTCGTAGTAGCCCGGACGGGGCAGCATCATCGCCCCGGAGGGGAAGGTGATGACCGATTTCGCATCCATCTCGAAGGTGAACTGGCGGGCGGTGCCGTCAGGCATCAGGTCGGTGTACTTCGACGTCTCCTCCCGCGTCATGAAGGGCCTGTCGCTGATTTCGAGACGACGCAGCCACTTGATGTTCATGTTGCCCTCGAAGCCCGGCAGAAGCAGCCGCAGCGGATGGCCCTGCTCGGGGCGCAGCGCCTCGCCGTTCTGCGCATAGGCGAGGATCGCGTCGTCCATCGCCTTGTCGATCGGCACGGACCGCGTCATCACCGCGGCGTCGGCGCCTTCGGCGAGGATCCAGGCCGCGCCATCCTGCACGCCGGCCATCTCCAGCACGGTGGACAGCGGCACGCCCGTCCATTCCGAGGTCGAGGTCAGGCCGTGAGTGCCCTGCACCGTCTTCAGCGTGGGCTCCTCCCACTCGGTCAGCGTGTTGCCCGAGCATTCGATGAAATGCATCCGGCTGACGGCCGGGAGCCGCTTGAGATCGTCCATGGTGAACCGGATCGGCTCCTCGACCATGCCGTGCACCGTGAGCGAGTGCCGTCGCGGGTCGATGGTCGCGATGCCCGAATGATGCCGCTCGAAATGGAGGCCCGAGGGCGTGATGATACCGTGGCCCGAGGCGAGCGGCGTCATCGACCAGCTCGAATCGATGCTTGCCGTGGGATAGCGCCAGCGCACCTCGTTCTCGAACTGCGACCGCGATCCGTAGCCGCCGTCGATCAGGATCGTGCGTCCCGGCGCGCTCGTCGGGTCGGAGAGCACGTCGTACTCCAGCGCGCCCGGCGGCGCGTCCGCTCCGGCGTAGCCGGCAGCAAACATCGCGCCCCCGATCGTCGCGCCGCTCGCGAGCAGCCCGCGCCGGGTCATGCCGGGGAACATGCCCTCCCGGCAGTCGCAGTCGTCCTCGCCGGGTTCCTCGAGGATCTGCCGCTCGATCTCCACAAGGCTCTCGGCCATGTGTCGCTCGGCAGGTCCGTATCCCGGCAGCGAGAAGCGGTCATCCTTTGGCATTGCAGCCTCCCTTCGAGTTCCGATGAACCGGGGAGACGACGCGTGGGGTTCCTTGTCAGAGCGTCGCAGCGTTTCGTCTCCCGTGGCGCTCAACACGGCAGGGCAGCGCTTGTTCCACTTCGGCACGTCCTTGCCGCCTGTGACGCGGCACATGCCCTGAGGATACCTGTCATGAAATCAGAGGGTTGCTCCGCCGTGCAGACCTGGACACCCGGCTCAGCCGGCCTCGACGCGCCCCAGCAGCGCCAGCGCCGCCGCCTGTTCGGCCTGCCGCTTGGACGGCGCCTTCGCCTGCGCCGAGGTCCCGTCCGCGAGCCGCGCCTCGATCGTGAAGACCGGCGCGTGATCCGGCCCCTCGCGCTTCAGCTCGACATAGTCGGGCGGCGTCTGTCCCCGCGCCTGGGCCCATTCCTGAAGCGCCGTCTTGGCGTCGCGGGCGTCCTCCTCGACCGAGGTGATCCGGTCGCCCCAGAGACGAAGCACCGTGTCCTTCGCCGCCGCGAACCCGCTGTCGAGGTAGACCGCCGCGATCACCGCCTCCATCGCGTCGCCGAGGAGCGCTTCCTTGCGCCGTCCGCCCGACATCATTTCGGACCGGCCGAGGCGCAGCACGTTGCCGAGGTCGATCTCCCGGGCCACCGCGGCGCAGGTCTCTTTCCGGACGAGGGCGTTGAAGCGCGGCGCAAGCTGTCCCTCGCTCGCCGCCTCGTCGGCGGCGAGAAGCGCCTCGGCCATGACGAGGCCGAGCACCCGGTCGCCGAGGAACTCGAGCCGCTGGTTGTCGGGACGCGACGGGGCCGACATCGAGGCATGCGTGACCGCCTGCACGAGCAGGCCGGGGTCGGAGAACCTGTGGCCCAGCCGCCGGGCGAATGCCTCGAGCTCGGCCGACAGCCGCATCAGTCGATGGCCTTGAAGAACCTGTCGGACCGCCAAGTCCAGAAGAAGAACAGCGACCGGCCGGCGGAGGAGAACATCACCCGGTCGGCGCGGCCGATCAGGTTCCTGTGCGGAACGAAGCCGAGCCCGTTCGGCGCCGAGACCCGGCTGTCGTTGGAATTGTCGCGGTTGTCGCCCATGAAGAAGTAGTTGCCCGCGGGCACCGTGTAGACCGGCGTGTTGTCGAGCGGGGCGTCGCGGACGTCGAGGATGTGATGCCCGGTCCCGCCCGGCAGCGTCTCGATGAAGCGGTCCTTGACGCAGTCCCCGCCGAGACCGACGCCCATGTTCTTGCAGACCGGCAGCGAGCCGACCGGCCCCTGACGTTCGAAGGTCTCGACGAAGTCGCCGGCGGGCTCCTGCGGAGCGCGCTCGTCATTGATGAAGACGACGCCGTCGCGGACCTGGACGCGGTCTCCGGGCATGCCGATCACCCGCTTGATGAAGTCGGTGCCGTTGACTGGGTGGCGGAACACGACGACATCGCCGCGTTCCGGCTCGGAGCCGAGGATCCGCCCGGGAAACGGGCACATCGAGAACGGGCAGGAATACTGTGAATAGCCGTAGGCCATCTTGTTGACGAACAGGAAGTCGCCGATCAGGAGCGTGTCCTTCATCGACCCCGACGGAATCCAGAACGGCTGAAAGAACAGGGTCCGGAACACGCCCGCGATGAGAAGGGCGTAGACGACCGTCTTGATGGTCTCGGTGATGGCGCCGCCCTTGGCTTCTTCCTTGGCCACGATGTCCGTCCTGCCTCTGCTCGACCCGCGCCTCTTTGGGCGCGGGGCAGTCGGGAGTCAAGTTGCCTTGCCGTGCCCCGCGAGCGGTCGCGCCTCGATCACCACGAAGGCCTGCGCCCAGGGGTGATCGTCGGTGAGCGTGACGTGGATGATCGCCTCGTGGCCCGGCGGCGTCATCTCGGCAAGGCGCTCGGCCGCCCAGCCGGTGACGTGCATGACCGGTTGTCCGGTGCGCAGGTTCGACACCGCCATATCCTTCCAGGCGATGCCCATGCGCAGGCCGGTGCCAAGCGCCTTGGAACAGGCCTCCTTCGCCGCCCAGCGCTTGGCATAGGTGCCGGCGGTGTCACGGCGGCGCTCCGCCTTGCGCTGCTCGGTCTCGGTATAGACGCGATTGCGGAAGCGGTCGCCGAACCGGTCGAGCGTCCGCTGCACGCGCTCGATGTTGCAGAGATCGGTGCCGATGCCGAGGATCATGGTCCGTCCGCCGATTGCCCATCCCGTTCTTGGGGCGTCGGGACGGGCGATGCAAGGCAGGCCGCGTTAAGCTGACGGTTACGGCGTCAGGGCTAGGTCACGCCATGCGCCATGCCCTTGCCCTTTGTTTTTGCGTATTCCTCGCCTCCTGCGGCGGCGTCGCGTGGGACACGACCGTCTCCGACACGCCGGCTGTGCGGATGCAGATGGTCCAGAGCCTGCGGATCGGCGAGACGACCGACGGTGCCTACGTGCTGCGCTGGGGGCCGCCGCTGCAGAAGGCGCGCGAGGGCGGGCGGGAGGAATTCATCTACCGCCGGCAGAACGACAGCGCGCGCTTCGTCATCGTCACCTTCGACCACGGCGTCGCGACCGGTGTCCGGTCGACGGAGACCGAGGCCTGCCGCGCGACCTTTTCGCCGCGGGTTCCGGGATACGGGTTCGACAGGCCCGGCGTCGTGGTGCCGGTTGGCTTCTGCGCGCAGGTGATGCGGCCGGGCGTTCCGCTCGACGCCATCGGGACCGATCGCACCGGCAAGGCCCCGCCGCCCCCCGAAACCGCTTCAGCCGCGCGCTTCGTCCATCAGCCGCCGCATCTCCCGGATCGCGGGGTCGAGGCCCCGGAAGATCGCTTCGCCGATCAGGAAATGCCCGATGTTCAGCTCCACCACTTCGGGAATGGCGGCGACAGGGGCCACGGTGTCGTAGGTCAGGCCATGCCCGGCATGGACTTCGAGACCGAGCTCATGGGCATAGGTGGCCATGTCCGTGAGGCGCGCGAGTTCGCCGTCGCGCTTGTCGAATTGGCCGTCCGCATGGAAGTCGCAATAGGCCCCGGTGTGAAGCTCCACCACGGCCGCGCCGATCCGCGCGGCCGCCTTGATCTGCGGCCGGTCGGCGGCGATGAAGATCGACACCCGGCATCCCGCGTCGCGCAGCGGCGCGATGAAGTGAGCCAGGCGGTTTTCGTCCTTCGCAACCTCGAGACCGCCCTCCGTCGTCCGCTCCTCGCGGCGTTCGGGAACGATGCAGACCGCGTGCGGCCGATGGCGGAGCGCGATCGCCTGCATCTCGTCGGTCGCGGCCATC
>Ga0102940_1001860_pt1 | contig 13168 bp, 14 predicted proteins | sample SalPonR2_C_D1_MG_FD_78215 | JGI IMG/M metagenome (GOLD analysis project Ga0102940, IMG submission 78215) | Salt pond soil microbial communities from South San Francisco under conditions of wetland restoration - Salt Pond MetaG R2_C_D1_MG | ecosystem: Environmental > Aquatic > Marine > Intertidal...
AAAACCACATGTTTAATTGTCTGCAAAAATATATTTTATGCTATTCACATCGTATATAGAGCTTAGCAAAAGCGCATTGAACAATAATATTCAGTTTATGAAAAAGATGGCCGGCAACGGTCCTCGCTATTCAATGGTGATAAAAGCCAATGCCTATGGTCATGGAATTGAGGATTTACTTCCATTAGTGGAATCTTGCGGTATAGACCACTTCTCAGTTTTTAGTGTGGAAGAGGCAAGAAGGGCATTAAAAGTGAAGAATGATTATTGCGATTTGATGATAATGGGTTTCGTTGATGATGATTATCTGGAATGGGCCATTGAAAATAATATCTCCTTTTTTGTTTTTACCAAGGAGCGCCTTGATGCTGTATGCAAGATTGCGAAGCAAACTTCGCTTCCTGCCAGAATTCACATCGAACTGGAAACCGGTATGCACCGTACCGGTTTTGTGAAAGATGACCTGGAGTACGTGGCCCAAAAGCTGCAGGAAAACGCCGGAGACATTGAACTGGAAGGTTTGTGCACGCACTTTGCCGGCGCAGAGAGCCTGAGCAATTTTGATCGTATTTATAATCAAATTGGTACTTTTCACAGGCGCTGCAGCTGGTTTCATGATAAAGGATTACAACCGAAATATAAACATCTTTCCTGTTCCGCAGGCGTGTTGAATTTTCCCGAAGCTTCAATGGATCTTGTGCGTGTAGGTATTGCCAATTATGGTTTTTGGCCCAACAACGAAACAAAAATTCTACACATACGCAATGGTCAGATTCCCGAAGATCCACTGCAACAGGTGCTTTCGTGGAAAAGTAAGGTCATGAGTGTAAATCCAGTGGCCGAGGATGAGTACGTGAGCTATGGTACAAGCTACAGGACCAACCGCGAAAGTAAAATTGCTACTGTTCCGGTAGGTTATGGTTATGGATTTAGCCGTAACTTAAGTAATATGGGACACGTTTTAATTAATGAGAAACGCGTACCAGTGGTTGGAGCAGTCAACATGAATATGATGGTAGTGGATGTGACTGATTTACCCAATGTGAAAGTGGGCGATGAAGTGGTTATGATTGGGAAACAGGGCGATAAAAGCATTACAATAAGCTCATTTAGCGACATGAACAATAGTATGAATTATGAGCTTTTAACACGCCTTCCTGCAGCTATTCCCCGGTATGAAGTTGACTAACGTTGGTTTTTTTAAACCGGCTTTTCAGTTTTTTGTAAGTTAATTGCGAAATCTTTGGTATTTTTGATAAAACAAAATATGCCATGAAACTAATAAAACTCTGCCTCTTAGCCACGCTTTTACCAACTTATCTCTTTTCCAGTTCGAATAACGATTCGCTTAAGATCGAACCAGCTATTGGCCTCGACCTATCTACTCGTTATATCTGGCGGGGTATGATGCTGGATAATGCTGCACAATTTCAACCCTGGGCTGATTTAACTTATAAGCATTTTTCAATAGGAGCCTGGGGATCTTATGCCACAGACGGCAGTTTTGCAGAGGTTGATCTCTATTTATCGTATGCTGTAAAAAACTTTACTTTTACACTTAACGACTATTTTACCGAAAACGAAGACAATCTTGCTGAATTCGATTATTTTAACTGGAAAGATTCAAAAACCAATCATGCACTGGAAGCTTTGATTGCCTATCAATTTTCTGATAAAATACCTTTAAAACTTACAGCAGGAACCTTTTTATATGGCTACGACCTCGATGAGAAAGGAAATAATCTGTATTCCACGTGGCTTTCTGCTTCTTATACCATTGATATAGATGATAGTTTTGTTCGTTTTTTTGTTGGTGGTACTCCTTATGAAAGTATGTACCATAATGAAGCTGCCATTACAAGTGTTGGTGCAGAAATAACTAAAAAATTAGAGTTTACAAACAAATTCAGCATTCCTTTGAATGTGAATTTTACTGTAAATCCAACAACCGAAGATGTATTCCTTACTGCTTTGTTAAGCTTTTGATAAATTGAGTATTAAAGCCAGTTGAAAAAATGTAAATAACTTCTAAATGTATTTGCTCATATTCTGGCTGGCTTACCCTAAATTCGTGAAAAAGACGATTATGAAGCTTATTGCCGATTTTCATATTCATTCGCATTATTCACGCGCAACAAGTAAACAATTGACACCTGAATATCTTGAGTTATTCGGTAGGAAGAAAGGTATCAATGTTATTGGAACAGGTGATTTTACCCATCCCGGCTGGCTCGATGAATTGCAGCAAAAACTACAACCTGCCGAACAGGGTTTGTTTAAACTGAAAGAGGAGTTTCGTCTGAAAGAAGTTGCACCAAAAGGAGTGGTTCGGTTTATGCTAACCTCAGAGATTAGTAATATTTATAAAAAGCACGATAAAACACGGAAGGTGCATAACGTGATTTGCGCTCCTGATTTTCAGACTGTTCACAAAATTAATCATAAGCTGGAAAGTATTGGTGGTAACCTGAAAAGTGATGGTCGTCCGATTCTTGGTCTGGACTCCCGCGATTTACTCGAGATAGCGCTTGAAGCAAATGAGCATATTTTTTTCATTCCTGCACATATTTGGACACCATGGTTTTCGGCACTTGGTGCTAAATCGGGTTTCGACAGTATTCATGAGTGTTATGATGATCTGACAAAGTATATTCATGCCGTAGAGACAGGTTTGTCCACAGATCCGGCAATGAACTGGATGATTTCTGAACTTGATCAGTTCACATTGTTGTCGAATTCCGATGCACATTCACCCGATAAGCTCGGACGAAATGCCAACTGGTTCGATACCGAACTCAACTATGATGATATAATTGAAGCTATGAGAAATGGCGGAAATAAGGGTTTTAAAGGAACCATTGACATGTTTCCCCAGGAGGGCAAATATCATTATGCCGGGCATAGAAAATGTAAAGTGTGTTTGAACCCGGTAGAAGTTATTGAGGCCGGAGGAATTTGCCCGGTGTGCGGTAAAAAAGTGACCGAAGGTGTGATGAACCGTGTAGCCGAGTTATCAGACAGGAAAGAACTCAGTGAACGTAAAAATCGAAAACCATTTTATTCAATTATTCCATTACGGGAAATGCTTGCCGGAATCGAGGGCGTAGGACCAAATTCAAAAAGAGTAGGAAAACAGTTTGAAGAGGTTTTGAAAACGCTCGGCAATGAGATGCACATCTTGCTCGAAAAGCCGGTTGATGATATCAGCCAGCAGGGCTTTCCTTTGCTGGCTGAGGGCATTGAGCGTATGCGGGCTCGAAAAGTCTATATTCAGGAAGGGTATGATGGTGAATATGGAAAAATCACCGTGTTTAAACCGGGCGAAATAAGAGAAATGCAATCCGGTGATTCGTTATTTAACGAAGATGCCCAAAATATTGATTTACCTGAAGAAAGGCCATTGTTGAATTTCGACCTTGAGGCTCTTCAGCGGTTACATCATTCTGTTCATCTCACACGGCAATCTGTGGTGCAAGAGCCGGAAAGTCCTGTATATGAAAAACAGCATGCCACAGGCCCGCTTTCAGCCCTGAATAGTTCGCAGGAAAAAGCAGCTCTGCATGAGTCCGGCCCTGCAATGGTACTAGCTGGACCCGGTACTGGAAAAACTAAAACATTAACTGCCCATGTCTATTCCCTGATTCACAATGGGCTTGTTCCGCAAAAGAAAATTGCTACAATTACATTTACAAATAAGGCCGCAGGGGAGATAAAAGCACGGCTGGCTGATTTGTTGCAAACCAATGAGGAAGCTCTGCAAATGACAACCAATACCTTTCATGGACTAGGATTTATTATTTGTAATGAACATGCTGAGGATTTGCAGCGTAAAACTGGTTTCATGCTCATCGATCCCGATGAGACAGTTGCAATTTTGCAACAATTAACTGGTGAAAAACTAAGGGAGGTAAAGCAAAGTGCAGTACAAATTAGTCTGTATAAACAAAATATTGTGTCAGCGCTATCAGATGCAGACATTCAACTGCTGGACCAATATGAAGATTATCTGATCAGCAATAATTTGTTCGACCTGGATGACTTACTTTATCGTCCCGTAAAGTTATTGAAAGAAAACAAGGAAATAAGCAAACAATGGCAGCAAAGCTTCAGCCATATTTTAGTAGATGAATACCAGGATACTAATCCGGTTCAGTACGAATTACTTAATCAACTTATCGATGGAGCAAATTCTAATTTATATGTGGTCGGAGATCCCAACCAGGCCATTTATGGATTTCGGGGTGCTTCTGTAAAATATATGCGCAGGTTTGTAGCAGACTTTCCACAGGCAACTATTTACCGCTTACAGCAATCATACAGATGTAGTCAGCGTATTTTGGCATCTTCGGCCAATGTGCTATCTTCAGAAACCAGTGCACTGAAAGGTATAAATGAAGGAGTGAAAATTAAAATATCGGCCTATGCTTCCGGTGCTGCCGAGGCTGAAGGAATTGCCCGTAAGATTGAAGTTTTAACAGGTGGTATGGGTTTCTTTTCAAAAGATAGCCAGGTGGTAGCAAGCAATGATGACGCTGAAGTCAGTTTATCAGATATTGCTATATTAATGCGCACGCGCCGCCAGTCAGATGCACTGAAAAAAGCTTTGAAGGATCATCATATTCCTTTCCAGGAAGCAGGAGAGGAGCCTTTCTGGAAAAAAACACCATGGTCTATTGTGATTAATTTACTGAACTTCAGGTACTACCAGTTGCCGCATTTGCAAAAGGAATTAAAAGCCGAAACCTTTTCGCTGGTGCAAGAAATACCTGAAAACGAACCTGCAGCAGAAACGCTGAAATTTATTACAAATAGACTCAGGGCAGACTATGAATTTGACCAGACGCAATATCAAATGATGCGCTCAATGGCTGATGGGTTAGATTGTAAAACATTTCTCACCCGATTAAAAACCGGTTGGGGTGCAGATGCAATAGACAATAAACTTGAGGCTGTACAATTACTTACAATGCATGCAGCAAAAGGACTGGAATTTGATACTGTCTTTATTCCGGGTTTGGAAGATGGCATTATGCCTTTTCACATGTTTAGGGAGCAGGTAGACTCAGAAGAGGAGGAACGTTTGCTGTATGTAGCTATGACAAGGGCAAAAGGAAATTTATGGTTGTCGCATGCCAATCAACGTTTCTTATTTAATCAGCAACAGAAACTTAAAGTTTCTCCTTTTTTAAAGCGTATTAATAAAGCACTTACTGAGCAGTTTAAGGAGAAATCTTCAGCAAAACAAAAGGCAGATGGCAATCAATTAAAATTGTTTTAGATTAAAAGCTCTAATCCGGGGCGTTTTTGAGCGATAACTTCATTACACCATCAAGTGAAAGGTCATAGGTGAGTCCTATTTTTTCCACAACAGTTACGTTTTCTTTAATTTCAAGCGTTGTAAGACCTTCAAGCGACATTTCATAGGTAGGCTCAATGCCTGCTTTTCTTTTTATATCTATTTTCACCTGCATTAAATCTTCAATAGGGATATCGTACGATACATCAAGGTAATGCTCAACTTTTAGTTCTCTGACAAGCTCAAGATTCATTAAATCTTCAATAGAAATTTCATAAGAAGGCTCAATATCCTGTGCTGAGTCAGAAATAACGTTTATGCTTAATAACTCTTCAAGGGTTAAATTATACACATCATTATCATATTGGGCAAAGGCATTAAAACTTGTTATACCCAAGACCATAATCATAGTTAGCTGTTTTATGAGGCTATAAATTTTACCCATTAAAAACTTGTGTATTAATGTGCAGCACTACAATCGAAATCTTATTCCGAGAAAGCAACGTTTTCAATTACCAGTCTATAAGTCTGGTATTGGTAACATGTCGGTTTATTTCTTTATGCCCAGATTAACAAGATTTGAACTAATTTTAAGGCCTTTTGACTGGGCAGATGATGTTTTGATTTCAAATTTTGGTTTATTCCCCACCACAACGAAGTTGATGTCGGAACCTTTGCCAGTTCCATTATTCGTGTCTGATATCAATAATGTGGCTTTTGATCCTATGCTGGTTTTGGCATCACTAACTTTTGACCCTTTGGTTTTGGGGATATACAGGATGTGGGGGTTTGCAAGTTCTCCGAGGCTGTTTATTTTTTTGACTTTTATGGTCTGTGAACCAGCTTTTTTTACCTTGGCAAGGTTCATTAACTCGGTATATATTTGGTCGTTACCGAGTACAGTAATATTAAATGTTCCTGATTTATAGGAAGCGGGCCATTCAATCAATTTAATGAAGTTGTAGATAAAAATGGATTGAAGTTTAGCAGTATTTTGGGCTGTGCTTGTAGAAGACGCCAGAATAAGTGTAATGAGGACAACTGCAAGTTTCTTCATTGTGCGGATATTTGTGGTTAGTAAATGCAAATATAATTAAAAAAACAATTTATTAACATTATAAATCGTTAAAATATATTATTCAAATTGAATAACACTAGTACTTTCTACTGTAATTAGCCCCTTTTCGTTGCATTTTTCCATCATTTTTTTCAAAATTTCCAGAAATTCGATGATTTTTTTCTCTGAATCAATAATTTCTATGACAACCGGCAGATCCTGAGAAAGGGCAAAAAACCTAAAACTTCTTATTTGACTTTTTTCACCATACGACATTATGCCTCTGTATACCGTGGCGCCAGCCATACCTGATTTTTTTGCTGCATAAATAATTGCTTCATGCAGTGGTGTATGCCTGTACATGGCATTTTCTCCAGTAATTATACGTAATTTTTTTTTAGAATTATACTGCATCTTAGCTATATTTGATTCTGCCTGTTCAAGCACACTTTCAGGCGTACTTCTTCATCGGGCAATTACGAAAAAAATCTTACTGCTAATATGCCTGAATATAAGAATAATAAACCAGAAATCACAGAGGTTGCTGTATATAAAATTGTAAATAAAATCTGGTTATGTGCCAAAAGCTGATAGTTATCCAGCGAAAAAGAAGAGAATGTGGTAAACCCACCACAAAAACCTATAGCTAAAAAATTACGCCAAACAGGAGATAAGTAGTTGTGGCGCACCGAGAGTGCAAATACCACCCCAATAATAAAGCTTCCCAGAATGTTTACTATAAGTGTTCCCCATGGAAAAGAGGAGGTCGCCTGTTCTTGTATAACTTTTTGCAATAAGAAGCGGCTAATGGTGCCAAGAAAACCTCCAAATCCTATAATAATTATTTTAATGAACATTTTAATTAAAAATGAAAAGCGGATTTAATCAAATCCGCTTTTTCATGAATGGTTGTGATTTTATACTTTTTGGATTTCCTGAACTACTTCCTGTCCTTTTGTTATTGCTTCAATATTGAGCGGAATGAGTTTGTGGTATCGTTCGGGAAGTGATTTTTCCAATCCTTTCTTAACATTTTCAGTTTTTACAATGGGTTTTACCTTTAAGAAAGCTCCCAGAACAATCATGTTAAATGTTTTGGGATTACCCATTTTAGCAGCTTCTTCAGCGCCCTCGATTTTATATATGTTAATGTCTTTTCTCTTGGGCGGGTTCACTATACCATTTGGATCGTAAAGTAACAATCCACCGGGCTTAACTGCTTCTTCGAATTTGTCGAGCGATTGCTGGTTCAGGATAATGGCCGTGTCAAATGTATTCAGTATGGGTGAACTAATTTTGTTATCGCTGAGGATAACAGTAACATTGGCTGTTCCGCCACGCATTTCAGGGCCATAAGATGGCATCCAGCTTACTTCCTGATCTTGCATAATTCCTGAATAAGCAAGAATTTTACCCATAGATAGTACGCCCTGACCGCCAAATCCAGCTATAATGATTTCTTCTTTCATTTTCTTTTAATTTTGGTGATTAGACACTATTCGTCTTTAAGTGTTCCTTTTTCGTAATAAGGGAACATGTTGTCTTTCATCCATTCATTTGCAGCATCAGGAGCCATTTTCCAGCCTGACGCACATGTTGAAACTACTTCGATGAATGAAGTACCTTTGTGCTCACCGGCATTGTCGAAACCTTTACGAATTGCTTTTTTGAGCTTTCGCACAGCACCGGCAGTTTCAGCCGACTGGCGGGTTACAAAGCATGTTCCGGGTAATCCGGCCACAATTTCTGTCATTTTTAACGGATTTCCTGCAAGTTTAACATCACGACCGAAAGGGCTTGTAGATGTTGCCATGCCGGGAAGCGTTGTGGGTGCCATTTGACCACCTGTCATTCCGTAAATACCATTGTTGATGAATACCACAACAATGTTTTCGCCACGGTTGCAGGCGTGCAAAATCTCAGCTGATCCAATAGATGCCAGGTCACCATCGCCCTGATATGTGAATACGTACTTGTCTGGCATTAAGCGTGAAACTGCTGTTGCAACTGCAGGGGCTCTACCATGTGCAGCCTCGTGCCAGTCAATGTCAATATAGTTATAAGCCAATACTGAACAGCCTACTGGCGATACGCCAATGGTTTTGTCCTGAATGTCTTTTTCTTCTATCACTTCAGCTATAACTTTATGTACAACACCATGTGTACATCCCGGACAATAGTGCATTACATTGTCGGTCAGAACTTCGGATTTTTTGTAGACAAGGTTTTCTTCCTTGATAATATCTTTTACATCCATGATTGCTTAGCCTTTAATAATTTTTTCTTCAAGTGCGTTTACAATTTCCTCAGGACTGGGTATTATACCACCAAAGCGTCCGAAATGCTCAACAGGTATCTTACCGTTAACTGCAAGTTTAATGTCCTGAACCATTTGACCAGCGCTCATCTCCACACTCAGCATTCCCTTTACCTGATCGGCAAGTGAATTTAGCTCTTTATTAGGGAATGGATAGAGCGTTATGGGTCTGAGCAAGCCAACTTTTATACCTTTATCGCGTGCCATTTCAACAGCTTTCATACAAATTCTTGATGAAGAACCATATGCAACAAGCAGGTACTCTGCGTCATCTACCATAGTGGTTTCATAGCGTACCTCATTGGCTTCTATTTCGCGGTATTTGTCTTGAAGTTTATGATTGAATTTTTCTTGCAGCTCTGACTGGAGTTCTAGTGATGTGGCAACAATTTTATCACGGTTTTTTGTTTTTCCGGTTGTTGCCCAATCTCCGTATTTTTCTATAATCTCTTCTTCGGTAAGGCGTGTTTTGAAGTCTTTTAATTCAACCTTTTCCATCATCTGTCCAATCATTCCATCGGTCAGAATCATTGAAGGATTGCGGTATTTAAAAGCCAGGTCAAGTCCATCTTCAACAAAGTCAGCCATTTCCTGCACTGAATTGGGCGCTAACACGATTAACTGATAGTCTCCGTGCCCGCCACCTTTGGTAGCCTGAAAATAATCCGACTGTGCTGGTTGTATTGTTCCTAAACCGGGGCCACCACGTACAACGTTTACAATGAGTGCAGGTAGTTCTGCTCCGGCCATATATGATATTGCCTCGAGTTTAAGGCTGATACCCGGGCTCGACGATGAGGTCATAACCCTTTTACCGCAGGCTGCTCCGCCATAAAGCATGTTGGCAGCTGCTAATTCGCTTTCGGCCTGCAAAACAACCATGCCTGTTTCTTCCCATGGTTTACGGGCCATAAGCGTTTCTATAACTTCCGATTGAGGTGTAATGGGGTATCCGAAGTATCCGTCAACGCCATAACGAATAGCTGCTTCGGCGATGGCCTCATTACCCTTCATTAATCTTAATTCTCCCATTATTTGAGCGTTTTAGTGTTTAGTGATTGATGATTGTAAATACATTGTTATGCTTCTTGTAATTTAACCTTATAAACGGTTATTACATTATCGGGACATACCAACCCACAGTTGGCACATCCGATGCAAGCATCAGGATTTTCCATGTAAGCGTAGTTGTAACCCTTTCCGTTTACATTAGGCGATAATGCCAATGTATTGGTAGGGCACTCTACAACGCAAAGGTTACATCCTTTACACTTTTCTGTATCTACAACGACTGCTCCTTTTACTTTTGCCATAGTAGTAGTGTTTAATATAGTTTTGAGTTACACAAATTTACTTATAATTAACTGATTTTTAACATTTCAAGAGTTTCTATTTCTCTGATATTCCCAATTTATCATCTTTACAAATAATTAGTTGGGGAAGTCTTCATGAAAACGTTTTAACCTGTACTCAAGGTCATCAAACTGCGACCTTTGAATTTGCGAAACACAGGCGCGTAATCCGTCTACATGTGTACTACCTGCCCCGCGCAGTGATATGGCACTGATACCATAATATAATAAATTTTCTATCAGTTCTCCGCCATTCATGCCGGGATAGGCGATGGTAAAGTAAAAACCATCAGCAAGATCCTGGTCCAGGTCTTTGTTATACACAATCTCGAAACCGTATTTTGTGAAGAGCTTTTTCATAATTTTAGCCCTTTCACCATACTCTTTTACCGGTTCAACAAAATTGAATTTACCATCGCTGGCAGCTTTAAACATCGCTGCCAGGGCATGCTGGCCTGAATGAGAAGCGCCTGAGCTGAGGGAATATAAAAGACGATAAACAATGGCATATCCAAATTTGTCAGCTCCAAATCGCTCTTGTAAATCGGGATATGACCGATTATACAACTTGTCTGATATGGCCATTACAGCCATTCGTTGACCTGCATAGCTGAATACTTTTGAGCTGGATATCAACATAATCCAATTATCTGTATAATTGGCAACAGATGGTTGGAATGGTGGTTGCCCCGGGGTTGAGAAGTCCTGGCGGAAATCCATTCCAAAATAGGCCAAATCCTCTATTACGATTACATCGTATTTGTTGGCAAGTTCTCCAATTATTTTGAGTTCTTCATCTGTCAGGCAAATCCAGCTTGGATTATTAGGATTTGAAAAAATAATGCTGTTGATATTTCCTTTGCTGAGAAACTCTTCTAATTTGTCTTTAAGTTTTTCTCCACGGTAATCATAGGCATCGAAAGATTGAAATTTGGCGCCTATAACTTTAAATTGCTGTTTTTGGATCGGAAATCCCGGATCGATAAATAAAGCTGTATCTTTCTTTTTGTCCATGCTGCTTACAGCCTGGAAAGAGGCGTATCCGCCCTGCATTGAGCCTGTTGTGGCCACGCATCCTTCAGGATTTATGTCGATATTCATAAAGTTTTTAATGAAACGGGCAGTTTCCTTTTTTAACTCCGGAATACCTTCAATGCTCGGATAATTGTTTGCTACACCGGCTTTCAGGGCAGCAATTTCGGCTTCTATACCGATTTTTTCGGGTGGCAAACCGGGAACACCCATTTCCATTCGGATGTATTTGTCACCTGTTTCTGCCTGTATCATATCCACGACCTTCACAATTTCGCGAATCGTGGCCTTGCTAAGATCCGGAATATTGAGTGATTCGATTTTGGACCTGACAACATCAAAGTTAATTGGTGTGTTTTTGCTCATGATGCTATTGTTTAATTTCTATTACCAAATATTGTGTGTTCGACCAGAACCTGGTCGGATCGATGATTTCTATACTGTCAACGGGTTTGTCTCCATGTAATTTATAGCTACCTTCGGGATGTGGCGTTACAATGCGGGCTTTTCGAGCGTTGAGTGTAATGTTTTTTAGCTCAAACTTTTGGGCTTCTGTAAAATAGTCTTTATTAAGATTGTCTTTCAGTTTTCTGGCTTTGCCAATACCTAATATGCCACCTTCTTTGGTGATTACATTGTTTTGTTTTAACTCTTTGCTTGTTCCATATGCATAAAAGACGGTGTTCATTGTCTTTTGCTGATAGGCTATTATGGCTTGTTGCTGTTTTCTCAGACTATTCAGCGTATCTACTAACCCTTCCAGGTTGGTTATTTTTCCCTGCATTTGCTCAAGCTGGCCCCTGAGGTTTTCTATCTGGATTATTTTTTCATCCATTTGCTCATTAAGCCTGTCAATAATGGCTTTCAGGTCTTTATTTTGAGAGGCGTCTTTATTGAGTGATTGCTGTAATTTGGATAATTGTCTGCGATTGGCAATTAATTTATTATAAATACTTGTTATATCATTAGAAATTTGCTCTTTGGCCGAAGGTTGGTTTTCTATGTCGCTGTTGGCTATTGTGCTTATTATTTGTTCCTGCTGCTTGATTGTATCAAGGTTCGATTGGATGAAATTTATTGTTTTACTCAGTTCATATAAATTTTCTTCTGTTTGTGCTCTTTCTCGCTTGAGTTGACGGTTTTCTTCCTTCAGAGATTTAACTTTTGAGGATTGGTTGTCGCAGCTATTCATGAGAATGCCAGTCAAAAGCAAGATGGGCAGAAAATATATCTGGAATACGCTATTTTTCATAGTCAATTTGTTTTTTTATTATGTTTAGTTCGTCTTTTACCAATTCTTTTGCAGGCAAAACGTCGATTAAGTAATTCAAATTGCCTTGCGTTTTTATAAGTTCAAGGCTTGCCGGAAAATTGATGTCAAATACCCAACTGAGTTGAATCATTCTGAAATCGACTTCTGTTTTCATATCTTCAATATTGGCAATATGTTGATTTTTTATTGCATCAAGAATGGGAGCAGAAAAAGCAACTTCTTCAGATTGGTTCAAGAACAGTGTTTTGTGATCAATTTGAGGGTTTTTAAGTTGGTTGGCCATTACATGGTAAATATCCACCTTATCGGCATCGCGCACAATTCTGGCAAACTTTAGTTCCCTGTCTGTCAATTCTGCGGTTGGCAGTGTTTTCTTATTATGGAAAGCAACAGCTTTTAATATTATGTCAGAATCCCCTTTGTTTATGTTGCTCAAAAGTTTTTCTGATGTAATAATTCGGGCCGATAATTCGGCATGGTCTTCAGACAAACGGTCATTAAAAGTACCGTATTGAGCAAACTGTTGGAATCTTCCGCAGTCGTGCAACAATCCGATGGTTTCGGCCAGATTGATATCCGGTTCAGGGAAATTATTTTTTATAGCAATCTTTTTTGCATTTTGAGCGACTCTTATTGTATGCTGATATTTTAGGGCGTAAGGGGAAGAGTCATCATTTTTTAAAAATGATGCAGTGTAATTATAAAACCATTTATAAATAAGATCCTTCAACAATAGTTAAGCTTTCATAATTTACGGTAAAAATACAAAATTATGGGTAATTTCCATGACAAAATTTGATGTCGCGGAACATTATATTGATATTTTTTATTTTTGCAGATA
>Ga0102940_1001861_pt1 | contig 13159 bp, 14 predicted proteins | sample SalPonR2_C_D1_MG_FD_78215 | JGI IMG/M metagenome (GOLD analysis project Ga0102940, IMG submission 78215) | Salt pond soil microbial communities from South San Francisco under conditions of wetland restoration - Salt Pond MetaG R2_C_D1_MG | ecosystem: Environmental > Aquatic > Marine > Intertidal...
CATGTGCCAGCGCCAGTCGTCCTCGCCCATGTTGCCCAGCGCGGCGCTGATGCCGCCCTGCGCGGCGACCGTGTGGCTGCGCGTGGGGAAGACCTTGGTGACGCAGGCCGTGCTGAGGCCCTGCTCCGCCAGGCCGAAGGTGGCCCTGAGGCCGGCCCCGCCGGCGCCCACGACAACCACGTCGTAGCTGTGGTCAACGATCTTGTAAGCGCCGCTCATCTCAGGTTCCTCCAATGGCGATCTGCAGCACGGCCACGACGCCGACCACTGCCGCGATGGCATGCACGAACTGCAGTGTGAGCAGCAGCGGGACCTTGATCGCCCCCTTGACGTAGTCCTCGACCACCACGCGGGAGCCCAGCAACGAGTGCCAGGCAGCGGTAAGCACCAGCAGCAGCAGCAGGGTGGCGTTCAGCGGCCGCGCAATCCAGGCGGTGAGCGCCGCTCGGTCGGCCAGGTCCGCCCCCACGATGCAGATCGCGAACCATGCGCCCAGCAGCGCCAGCGCCACCGCCGTCACGCGCTGCTGCCACCAGTGCTGCGTGCCGTTACCGGCGGCGCCGAGGCCGAGCGCGCGGCCCAGCGGGCTGCGCAGGCTCACGAGCCGCCCCCGAGCAGCAGTACGGCCCAAACCAGCGCGGTCAGGAGCGTGGCCGCAACCAGCACGACCCAGCCGGAGGCATTGACCTCGGAGATCTCGAAACCGCGACCGGAGTCCCACCAGAGGTGCCGCAGGCCGTTGGCGAAGTGGTAGAAGAAAGCGAAGCTGCCCAGGAACAGCAGCAGTTTCACGGGCCATGCGCCGAGTACCGCGAGCGCCGCCGCGTAGGCTGTATCGCCGGCGGCCAGCGCCGCCAGCCAGTAGACCAGCAACAGCAGCCCCGCGGTGAGCACGATGCCACTGATGCGGTGTGAAATGGAGAGCACCGAGGTGATCTGCGGACGGTAGATCTGCAGGTGCGGCGACAGCGGCCGGTTACCGGCGGTCATGGGCAAAGTCCTCCTTGGCGGGACATGCGCCTCCTCGGCGGCCGCTCGGCACGCGCATTCCCGGCGCGCGGCGGCTTCACCGAAGAGCCGTTCAGAAATCTATGCAACGGCCGTTCTTTTCCCAGTCGCCGTAGCGCACCGGTTCAGGGCCGTCCCGACCCCCTATTTCTTTCGGCGGCGGGGCGGCGGCCGTTTCATCCGCGCCGGTCCCCGGCGTCGGTGCCGAGGCCGGCCCCGGTGTCGGCTTCGCCGCCTCCGTGGTCCCCTCGACGGTTTCCTCGTCCCCGGGTCGCGCGGCTTCGCTCGGGCGTGTGCTGGGCGTCTCTGGCATGGGTGCGAATTCTGCCACGCGGCACTGCAACAGGCCAGCGCGGCCACGCGCCGGGTTAAAATCGCCCTCCTGATTCGCGATTCCGACGGAGCCCGCCACGACATGCCCGCCCAAGCCTTTCCCCTGCCCGCCCTCGGCGCCCTCCGGGTCGCCGGACAAGATGCGCGCAGTTTCCTGCAGAACCAGCTCTCCTCGGACCTCGACGAAGTCACGGATATGCGCGGCCAGCTCTCCGCGTGGCACGATCCCAAGGGCCGCGTGCTGGCGTTTCTGCGGGTGCTGCCGAGCCCGCAGGGCTTCCTGCTGGTGATGCACGCTGACCTCGTGGCGACGGTTGAGAAACGCATGCGCCTGTTCGTGCTGCGCGCGAAAGTGACGCTGGAGGCCGGTCCGCCGGTGCACGGCCTGGCCGCAGGCGATGCCGCCGGGCTGTTTGCCGCGTCCGGGCTGGCGACAGAGGACGCGCCGCTCGCCGCCGCGTGCGACGAGACTTTGAGCATCCTGCGCATGCCGGGCGAGGCGGGCTGGCTGCTGGTCGGCGAAGCTGCTTTGCCGGTCGCTTCGAGCGACGCGGCGGTGACCGCCTGGGAGCGCGCCGAGATCGAGGCGGGGCTGCCCGAAGTCTATCCCGCGACCAGCGGGCAGTTCGTCGCGCAGATGATCAATCTCGACCACCTCGGGGCCGTGAGCTTCACCAAGGGCTGTTACCCGGGCCAGGAAATTGTCGCCCGGGCGCACCACCTCGGGCGGGTCAAGCGGCGCATGCAGCTGTTCCGCATCGCGGGCCCCGCCCCGGAACCGGGCGGCACGCTGGACGAGGCCGGCGGCACGGTGGTGCGCGCGGCGAGCGGCGCGCCCGACACGCTGGTGCTGGCGGTCGTCGCGGCCGGCTAGCGCCTTGCCGGGCGTTTGGCGGACTACGCGTCTTCCGGGCGCATGTGCGGAAACAGCAGCACGTCGCGAATCGACGAACGGTCGGCGAACAGCATCACCAGCCGGTCCACGCCGACGCCCAGCCCGCCGGCGGGCGGCATGCCGTATTCCAGCGCGCGCACGTAGTCGGCGTCGTAGAACATCGCCTCCTCGTCACCCGCCGTCTTCTGCTCGACCTGGGCGCGAAAGCGGCGCGCCTGTTCTTCGGGATCGTTCAGTTCCGAGAAGCCGTTGGCGAGCTCCCGGCCCGCGATGAACAGCTCGAAGCGGTCCACCAGGAACGGGTCGGCGTCGCGCGAGCGCGACAGCGGCGAGACCTCCAGCGGGTAACCGGTGACGAACACGGGCTGTTGCAGACCGGGCTCCACCGTCTTCTCGAACAGTTCCAGCAACAGCTTGCCCGGCCCCCAGCCGGGCTCGGTGTGCATCTCCAGGCCGCCGGCGAACTCCCGCAGGTAGTCCGGATCGCGGGCTTTTGCCGGATCCAGGCCGGGATTGGCGTCGCGCACCAGCGTCTCCAGCTCCACGCGCCTGAAAGGTTCGGCCAGGTCGATCCGCGCGCCCTGCGATTCGAGCGCGGCACGGCCGAGCACGGCGGCCGCCATGGTGCGCAGCATGTCCTCGGTGAGGTCCATCATCGCCTCGTGGTCCACGTAGGCCTGGTAGAGCTCCAGCATCGTGAACTCGGGGTTGTGGCGCGTCGACAGCCCCTCGTTGCGGAAGTTCCGGTTGATCTCGTAGACGCGCTCGAAGCCGCCCACCAGCAGTCGCTTCAGGTACAGCTCAGGCGCGATGCGCAGGAACATCTGCAGGTCCAGCGCATTGTGGTGCGTGATGAAGGGTCGCGCGTTGGCGCCGCCCGGAATGGGCTGCATCATCGGCGTCTCGACTTCCAGGAAGCCGCGCGAATCCAGGTACTGGCGCATGAAGCTGATCATGCGCGAGCGCAGGCGGAACACGTCGCGGCTCTCGGCGCTCATGATCAGGTCGAGGTAGCGCTGCCGGTAACGGGTCTCGGTGTCGGACAGGCCGTGGTACTTCTCCGGCAGCGGCCGCAGACACTTCGCCAGGTTGCGCGCCGCCTGGACGCGCACCGTCAGCTCGCCGGTGCGGGTCTTGAACAGCGTGCCCTCGGCCGCCACCAGGTCGCCCAAATCCCAGCTCTTGAAGGTCTGGTAGAGACCCTCGGGCAGCGCGTCGCGCTCGAAGAACAGCTGGATGGCGCCGCTCATGTCTTCCAGGCGGGCGAAGCTGGCCTTGCCCATGACGCGCTTGGCCATCAGCCGGCCGGCCACCGCAACCGGCACCGCCTCCTGCTCCAGCGCTTCGCCGTCCCGCTCGCCGAAGGCGAGCTGCAGGTCGCCGGCGCGGGCCGTGCGACGAAAATCATTGGCGTAAGCCTCGCCGGCCTCCCGCTGCTCTTCAAGCTTGCGGCGCCGCTCGGCGATCAGGGCATGCTCTGGCTGTTCGGACATTTCGTTTTCCGTCTCCGGCTAAAGGCCCTGCTTCAGGCTGGCTTCGATGAACGGGTCCAGGTCGCCGTTGAGCACGGCCTGGGTATTGCCGACCTCCACGCCCGTGCGCAGGTCCTTGATGCGTGACTGGTCCAGCACGTAACTGCGGATCTGGTTGCCCCAGGCGATGTCCGCCTTGGTGTCCTCCACCGCCTGCGCCTCGGCGCGGCGCTGCTGCATCTCCAGCTCGTAGAGCTTGGCCTTGAGCTGCTTCATTGCAGTGGCCTTGTTCTTGTGCTGGCTGCGGTCGTTCTGGCACTGCACCACGATACCGCTCGGATTGTGGGTGATGCGCACGGCCGACTCGGTGCGGTTGACGTGCTGGCCGCCGGCGCCGCTGGCGCGATAGACGTCGATGCGCAGATCCGCCGGATTGATGTCCACGTCGACCTCGTCGTCGATCTCGGGCGAGACGAACACGCCGGCGAAGCTGGTATGGCGGCGGTTGCCCGAGTCGAAGGGCGACTTGCGCACCAGCCGGTGGATGCCGGTCTCGGTGCGCAGCCAGCCGTAGGCATAGGGACCGGCGACGTGCACGGTGGCGCTCTTGATGCCGGCGACCTCGCCCTCGGAAGCCTCGATGATCTCGGCCTTGAAATCGTGCGCCTCCATCCAGCGCAGGTACATCCTGAGCAGCATCTCGGCCCAGTCCTGCGCCTCTGTGCCGCCCTGCCCCGCGGTGATATCGATGAAGGCGCTGTTCTCGTCGAGCGGGCCGGAGAACATGCGGCGGAACTCCAGGCCGGCGATCTTTTTCTCCAGCGCCGCGGCGTCGGCGACGATGCCGGCCACCGTCTCCTCGTCCTCCTCCTCGGCCGCCAGTTCCAGCAGGTCGAGGCCCTCGTCCACGCCGCTCTTGATCTCGTCGAGCAGGCTTACGGTCTCGTCAAGGCGCGCGCGCTCGCGCCCGAGCGCCTGGGCGCGCTCGGGCTGGTTCCAGATCTCCGGGTTCTCCAGCTCGCGCTGGACTTCTTCCAGCTGCTCGCGCTTGGCCGGGTAGTCAAAGATACCCCCTCAGGGCATCGGCCCTCGAGGACAGGTCGGCGAGTTGCTGGCGCAGCGGGGTGATTTCCATGGCGGCCTGAATATCGTGCCAGGTGTGGCGGCAGTTGTGGCGGGGTTCGCGATGAGAGTTCAACGGGCAAGTTTATCATGCAGCGCAAAAGCCGGATGGCTCGAGCGAAGCCCCGGTCGAGCCCCAGAGCGAAACCACGCGCGCGCCGGCGCGCCGCGGCTCACTCCGGGTCGGCCACTGTCTCGAGGTACTCGACCAGCAGCTGCGCCGAGCGCACGCCCGCGTAGTCGTTTACCCCCAGGCGGTAGGCCAGCCGAAGCCGGCGGGGCCGCGCCGCACCGAGGCGGTCGGCCTGGCGGAAGGCAATGCCGTCCATCACCCTGCGCCCGCCCGCGGTGCGCAACCTGAGCTTCAGGTGATCGGCGCCGACCACGCGCGCATCCAGCAGCTCGAACACGCCGTCGAACAGCGGCTCGGGAAAGCCCTGGCCCCACGGCGCCGCGTCGCGCAGCAGCTCGGCGGTCGCCAGGCACATCGCGTCCTCCTCCAGCTCCCCGTCCGAGACCAGCGCGCCGTCCAGCGCCCCGGGTTCCAGCCGCGCCGCGACCGCCTCCCCGATGGCCTCCCGGAACGCTTCCAGCCGGTCGCCCGCGAGACTCAGCCCCGCGGCCATGGCATGACCGCCGAAGCGCTCGACCAGCCCGGGGTTGCGCGCGTCCAGGTCGGCCAGGGCATCGCGAATGTGCAGGCCGGGCACCGAGCGCGCCGAGCCCTTGAGCGAGCCGTTTCCGTCTTTTGCAAAGGCGACCACCGGGCGGTGGTAGCGCTCCTTGAGACGCGCCGCCACCAGGCCCACCACGCCGCTGTGCCAGCCCGGCCGGTGCACGCACAGCACAGGCGGCAAGGCGTCGGGGTTGGCGCCGGGCACCAGGCCCTCAATGGCCTGCAGCGCCTCCTGCTGCATGCGCGCCTCAATTTTCTTGCGGTCCTCGTTGAGGTTCGACAGCAGCGCAGCCAGCTCGCCGGCATGCTCGGCATCGTCGCTCAGCAGGCACTCGATCCCCACTGACATGTCGTCCAGGCGACCGGCCGCGTTCAGTCGCGGGCCGGCGGCGAACGCGAGATCCGAAGTGACCGTCTCGCGCGGGTCGCGCTTGCCGGCACGCAGTAAAGCCGTGATGCCCGGCCGGCAGGCGCCCGCCCGGATGCGGCGCAGGCCATGCTCCACGAGGATACGGTTATTGCGGTCCAGCGGCACCAGATCGGCCACCGTGCCCAGCGCGACGAGATCGAGCAGGCCGGCTGCCAGTCCGCGGTCTGCGCCCAGCTGCCGCGCCAGCGCCGCGGCCAGGTAGAAGGCGACGCCCACGCCCGCCAGGCAGCGGCTGGGAAAGCCCTGGCCGGGCAGCGCCGGATTGACGATGGCGGTCGCCGGCGGCAGATGCTCGCCGGGCAGGTGATGGTCCGTGACCAGCACTTCCATGCCCAGCTCGCGCGCCAGCGCGACGCCCGGATGGCAGTTGATGCCGCTGTCGACAGTAATCAGCAGCGCCGGCTCGCGCTTGGCCGCTTCGCGCACCAGCGCCGGGCTGAGGCCGTAGCCATGCACCTGCCGGTCCGGCACCAGGTAGCCCGGTTGCCCCCCCAGGGCGCGCAGCGCGCGCACCAGCAAGGCCGTGCTGGTCGCCCCGTCGGCGTCGAAATCGCCCACAACCAGGATGCGGTCGCCGCGCGCCAGGTGCCGGGCGACCAGCGCCGCCGCCGCCTCCACGCCGTCCAGGCTGCCCACCGGCGCCATTCCGGCCAATGCCACGTCCAGCTCCGCCGCTTCGCGCACGCCGCGGGCCGCGTATAGCCGCGCCAGCACGGGCGGCAGCCCGGCGAGCGCCGGCAAGGCGGTTTCGGGCACCGCGCGCCGGCGGATCGGCCGCCGGCTCAGCACGAGGCCTCCGTTCGCGACATCCTCGAGCCCGGGCCGGGAAGGCCGAGAGGCGCGCGACGGCGCCACAGCGCGAGCAGGTCCCGCGGGCGCGTCTCGTGCACCGTCCGCGCGCTGAAGATGCGCACGCCCTTCAGACCGCCGCGCCGCAGTCGCCGCAACAGCGGCACGGCCAGCTCCCGCTCGACGCGGGTCAGCTGCGCGGCCAGGCGCCCCTCCTCCGCTACCGGCCAGGAAAACCCCGCGGCATCGATGGATCCTCTACCCGCACCGCGTTCAGCCAGCAACCCGAGACGCCGCAAGCCCCGCAGGAAAGGCTCGCCCTCACCCTCGCCCTCATCGGCGCCGGCGGCGCACAGCCCGCCCTGCAGCGGCGCGGCGCTGTGCGCCGCATCCGGGCGCAGCCGGCCGCCGCCCCAGGGGTGCATGCCGGCGATCAGCGGCCGGCCGCCCGCTCGCCGCGCCTCGTTCACGGGGTGCGCGTAGAAGAGCATCTCGACCTCCGACAGCAGCCGGCTGAGCGCGCGCTCGGCGGGCACCGGGCGCGCGTCTTCCGCCAGCTTGCCCGCCGGCGCCTCGAAGCCGCGCCAGGCGTCCTCGCTCGCCGGCTGCGCGAGGTACCAGCGGTCGGGACGGGCCACCTCCAGGCGCAGGCCATCGCCGCCGAAGGCCTCCGCAAAGGCCGCCGCGAGCGCATCGGCCTCGTCGCGGGCGATGTCCAGGGTATGGGCGCGCAAGCGGAATGCGCCCTGCTGCTCGGCGTCCATCCCCAGCGGCTCCACGCGCAGGCAGCAGGCCGGCGGCGCGGCGAGATCGCCCAGCGCGCTCACCGGGCCGATCGGCCACCGGGCCGTGTCACTACCGCCGAGTTCTGCCAGGGCGTCCCAGGCCGTGCCGCGCAAAGGCGCGGGCCGCGCCCGGGCCAGCAGGGTCTCCAGCGCGGGCAGCCGCGGCAAGCCCGCGTGCGGCGCAATTTCATCGATACCCGGCAGGAACAGATTGAACAACAGACTCGCCCCGGCGACTTGTGACGCGCGCGAAATCGATTATCGTACCCCCATGCGCCTGCACCTCGACAGCCATCCCACGGCGAATCTCGTCACCCACCTGGGCCCCGAGGGCATCCGCGTGGGCGACCGGCAGATCAGTCGCAGCCTGATCCTGAGCGCCTCCGACCTGGTGGAGGACTGGCCGGTGGATGATCCGGCCGCGCTGTCGCTGGAAAGCCTGGCGCCGGCCCTGGAGCTGTCGCCAGGCATCCTCGTGCTGGGCACGGGCGAGCGCGCCCGTTTTCCGGACGCGGCGCTGTTCGCGGCGCTGGGACAGCGCGGCATCGGGCTGGAAGTCATGGACACGGCGGCCGCCTGCCGCACTTACAACGTGCTGGTCGGCGAGGACCGCCCGGTGGTCGCGGCGCTCATATTGCCCTAGCCGCCCGCGGCCCCGGCCGATGCCCGGCCTTGGCCGCCGGCTGTCCTGGCCGCGCGCCGGACCGGGATGCCGCTCAGTCGAGCAGTGTCGAGCGCGACAGGCCGTAACTCTCCATGATGCTGCGCAGGCGCGCCAGCGCGTCCAGCTGGATCTGGCGCACGCGCTCGCGCGTCACACCGATCTGCTCGCCGACATCTTCCAGCGTCGCGCGCTCATGCCCATGCAGGCCGAAACGGCGCTCCACCACGGCGCGCTGCTTCTCGGTGAGATGTTCAAGCCAGTGCTCCAGCACCTCGTACACGTCGTCGGACTGCGCCTGCACGGCGGGCTCCATGCCCTCGTCGCCGGGGATCATGTCCAGCATGTTGCGCTCGCCGTCACTGCTCACCACGTTGCCGCTGACCACTACGCGCTCGTTGAGCCCGAGCAGGCGCTCCACCTCGGCCGGATCGCGGTCGAGCATCGACGCGATCTCCTCGCTGCTGGGTTCGCGGCCGAGCTCGTTGGTCAGGCTGCGTGACGCGCGCAGGTAAATATTGATTTCCTTGATCACGTGGATCGGCAGCCGGATGGCGCGCGTCTGGTTCATCAGCGCGCGCTCGATCGCCTGGCGGATCCACCAGGTCCCGTAGGTGGAGAAACGAAAACCCTTTTCCGGGTCGAATTTTTTCACCGCGTGGATCAGGCCGAGATTACCTTCCTCGATCAGGTCCAGCAGCGGCAGGCCGCGATTGAGGTAGCGACGCGCGATCTTCACAACCAGGCGCAGGTTGCTCTCGATCATGCGCTTGCGCGCCGATTCGTCGCCCTTGCGGGCGCGCCGCGCAAAGTAGACCTCCTCCTCGGCCGTCAGCAACGGCGAGAAACCGATCTCGGAAAGATAGAGCCGGGTGGCGTCGGGCGATTCGCTCGCGCTCGTCCGGGTCGCACCACTCCGCGCCGGCGCGGGCTTCGCGTCGATCGCTGCGGTGTCGGCGTCATGTATGGGAGCATCGCTGGTGACATCGGAGTCGCGAACGGGTCCCTTGTCGCGCTTGGTCATGTTGATCCCCCACAAGATTAATGAGAGGGAGACGGCCTTTCCGGCGCCGTCTCACCGGGAAGGCAAGAACCTCGCCGGATCGGCAGGCTTGCCGTCGATTCTGATCTCAAAATGCAGCAGGGGACGATCAGCCGGTCCGCGCCCCATGAGGGCGATGACATCACCGGCTTTTACGCGTTCCCCTTCACGTACCCGGAGCGACCGGTTGTACCCGTAAGCGCTCAGGTAAGACTCACCGTGCTTGACAATAATAAGCTCGCCGTAGCCGATGAGTCCACCCCCGCTGTACACCACTTCGCCGTCCGCCGCAGCGCGAATTTCCATGCCGTCGGCGCCCCCGATGCCCACGCCCGTGGGGTTCCTGCGGCTTTCGCCGAAACCCCAGACCAGCGGCCCGGTGACCGGCCAGCGCCACTTCGGCGGCGGTCCCGCCGCGGCCCGGACCGGACCGGGCGGCGGGCGGGTTGCGGGCGCGCCGCTTGCACCCGCGGACCGGCGGCTTTCGGGTCTTCCGGCGCGCGCGCTCACGGGGGCGCCGGGCGGGCGCGTGAGCCTGATGCGCTGGCCGGGGTAGATTCGGCTGGCATCCCCCAGGCCGTTCCACGCCGCCAGGTCGCGCCAGTCGAGCCGGTGGGCGAAGGCGATCTTGTAGAGTGTGTCGCCGCGCTGCACCACGTGCACGCCGCTGGCGGAAGCCGCCGGCCGCCGGGCCGTATCAGGATCCCAGCGCGTCAGCTCGGCGCAGCCCGCCAGCGCGAGCAGCGCCATGAGCAGGACGCCGCCGCGGATCAGGCCTGCACCAGGAACCACGCGATCAACAGCAGGCCGACCAGCAGCCACCCGAGGAACTCCACGTTGCGGCGCAGCTGCGCCTCCATGGGCGCCCCGCCCCAGCGGATGAGGCCGGCCACCAGGAAAAAACGTCCGCCGCGACCGACGACGGACGCCAGCGCAAAAGCCGGCAGGAACATCGCCAGCGCACCCGCGGCGACAGTAAAAAGCTTGTAGGGCACCGGCGAGAACCCCGCCGCGAGCACCGCCCAGAAGCCCCACACCTGGAACCACTCGCGCACCTGCATGTAGCCCTCCCAATACCCCGCCGAGACCAGCCAGGGCTCCACCAGGTCGAGCGCGAAATACCCGATCAGGTAGCCGAGCAGGCCGCCCGCCACCGAGGTCAGCGTGGTCAGCAGCGCCAGTCGCCAGGCGTCCACCGGCCGGGCCAGCACCATGGGCGCCAGCATCACGTCGGGCGGAATCGGGAAGAAACTGGATTCGGCGAAACTCAGGGTGCCCAGGTAAATGCGCGCCTTGGGATGGGCCGCCCAGAGCAGCACGCGATCGTAGAGCGGGCCGAACAGGCGCATCAGGCCGTGCCCCCGAGCAGCGGCACGAAGCTCACCACGCCCAGGCTGCGCTGCTCGAAATGATTCCCATGGCGGGTAATCTCCAGCAGTTCCTGGCGTCCGCGCGGACCAACCGGCACGACCAGCCGGCCGCCCTCCGCCAGCTGCCCGAGCAGCGCCTCCGGCACCTCTTCCGGCGCGGCTGCCACCAGGATTCCGCCGAAGGGCGCGTGGCGGCTCCAGCCTTGCCAGCCGTCGCCGTGGCGCAGCTGGGCGTTGTACAGCTCCAGCGAGCGCAACAGTGGTCGCGCGCGGCGCAGCAGCGGCGCGAGGCGCTCGATGCCGAAGACCTGGGAGACGATGCCGGCCAGCACCGCCGCCTGGTAGCCGCAGCCCGAGCCCACTTCCAGCACTTTCTCCGGCGTCGGCTCCGCGACGATCGCCTCGGTCATGCGCGCCACCACCCACGGCTGGGAAATGGTCTGGCCGAGCCCGATGGGCAAAGCCGTGTCCTCGTAGGCGCGGCTGGCCAGCGCCTCGTCCACGAACAGGTGACGGGGCACGCGGCGGATTCGCTCCAGCACGCGCGCGTCGGAGATGCCCTGCTCGCGCAGCCGCTCGACCAGCCGGTCGCGGGTGCGCGCCGAGGTCATGCCGATGCCGTGCGAGTCGCGGTGCTCAATCACGCGGTGAAGCCCCGAGCCAGTCCGACACCTGCCCGATGTCCTCGTGCTTGGTCAGGTCCACCTTCAGCGGCGTGACCGACACGCGCCCCGCCTTCACCGCGTGGAAATCCGTCCCCGGCCCGGCGTCCTGGCCGGCGCCCGCGAAGCCGACCCAGTAGAGCGGCCGGCCGCGGGGGTCCGTGCCGCGCACCACCGGCTCCGCCTTGTGCCGATAGCCCAGCCGCGTCGCCTCGAAACCGCCCAGCTCGCCCCATGGCAGGTCCGGCACATTCACATTGAGGATCGACTTGGCGGGCAGCGACTCCTCCAGGATGCGGGCCACCAGGGCGCGCGCGACGCGCGCGGCGGTGTCGAAATGGCGGCCCTTGCGGCTGACCATGGAAATCGCGATGGTTGGCAGGCCGAGGAAGCGGCCCTCCATCGCGCCCGCCACGGTGCCGGAATAGATCACGTCGTCGCCCAGGTTCGCGCCGTCGTTGATCCCGGAGATCACCATGTCGGGCTCGTGGTCCAGCAGCCCGGTGAGCGCCAGGTGCACGCAATCCGTCGGCGTGCCGTTGACGAAGTAAGAAGCGGGCCCCACCTCGGTGAGGCGCAGGGGCTGCTCCAGGGTGAGCGAATTGCTCGCCCCGCTGCAGTTGCGCTCGGGCGCCACGATGGTGATGTCGGCGAGGTCGCGCAGGTGCTCCGCGAGGCAGCGCAGACCCTCGGCGCGATAGCCGTCGTCATTGGAAAGCAGGATTTTCAAGGGTGGACAACCGGCCCTGGAAGATGGCAGTTACTATACCGGCGAGGCCCCGGAGGAACCAGCGATGACCCCCACCGACGAGGACCGCGAGCTTTTTCGCAAGGCGATCGAGGGCGTCAGGCCGCTCGAATCCCGCCCCGAACCCCCGGCGCGGCCCGCGCCGCCGCCGCGCGCCCGCTTTCGCCGCGCGGACGAGGCCGAGGTGCTGGCAGAGAGCATGGCGGCCAACCCCGAGGCCGAGGGCGAGACCGGCGAGCATCTCAGCTTCCGCCGACCCACGGTGAGTCTGACCGTGTTCCGCAAGCTGAAGCGCGGCGAAATCAGCGTGCGCGACGAACTCGACCTGCATGGCCTGACCGCCGTGGAAGCGCGCGCCGCGCTGTACGAGTTCCTTGCCGAAGCGGCCAGCCTGGACCTGCGCTGCGTGCGGATCATCCACGGCAAGGGCAAGCGTTCCGGGCACCAGGGGCCGGTGCTCAAGCGCAAGCTGGGCCGCTGGCTGCAACTGCGCGACGATGTGCAGGCCTACTGCTCGGCGCGGCCGGTGGACGGCGGGACGGGCGCGGTGTACCTGCTGCTCGGCTGACGGGCGCCAGCCCCTCGCGCCCTCGCCAAGACACGGTCGCGTGATTTCCTCTGCTGGCGCCCTGCTGGCGGCGCCAGCATGGGTCCCTTTCGCTCAAGCCAGATATCGCTCAATGGACCCATGCTGTCCCCGCCCGGCTCATGCCGCTGCCAGGGACAACGCCTGCGGCCTACCCAGGCGAATGCGCCGGTCGCCAGCGACCGCCGAGTGGTTTGGCGCGGCCGGGATACGTTCGACAGGCTGCGGCTACGCCTGGCTTCAACCGGGACGGACGCAACAACGGCTTCGTGCGGCCGTCACCCGCCAGGCAGGCCCGCCAAGGCAGCGTCCCGAGGGCGTCCGCCCCGCCGGGGGCGCAGCGAGGGTGGAACAGCACAGGTCCATCGAGCGATATCTGGCTTGAGCGAGAGGGGCCTGTGCTGGTTCGCCCTCGCGGCCCACCGCCAGCGCCGCGGCTTGCAAAGCGGTCCACCGCCAGCGCCGCGGCTTGCGGGAACGTCGAGTCGGTCGGTCAGTCGACGGCCAGGACCTCGCGCAGGACGGCCGTCGCATAGGCCCCGGCCTGCAGGCCGAACGACAACAGCAGCGCATCCGCCTC
>Ga0102940_1001862_pt1 | contig 13159 bp, 10 predicted proteins | sample SalPonR2_C_D1_MG_FD_78215 | JGI IMG/M metagenome (GOLD analysis project Ga0102940, IMG submission 78215) | Salt pond soil microbial communities from South San Francisco under conditions of wetland restoration - Salt Pond MetaG R2_C_D1_MG | ecosystem: Environmental > Aquatic > Marine > Intertidal...
GTCCCGCCCCTGGTGGTGTCCTGTGCCCCTTCACACAGAATCAAACAGATCCAGCTGTTCTCCCCGGGTTCCTTCTCTGATACGTTCCGGCATTTTTTCTCCAGCATTTGCTGCTCGGGCAGGGGCGGTCTGTTTCTTTAGCCGTTTTTCCGGATATCCAGGCCCTTCGGCATAATCAACTTCGAAACTGTTGTTTGAAAACTTCTTCACTGCCAAAGGACGTTGCAGCAGCAGGGTCTTTTCCTGGCTGGTGATAACCGGAAAATTGTAATGTATGTTGGTGTGTTTGACCGGTTTGTTGTTTTCCAGCCGCTGTTTTATAAAATCCTGGTGGTGGTCCAGGCGCTGGGAAATGACGGTGTTTGAGAGTACCACAATGGCATCCGTCCGCACATCGACGGCAGGGGCAAACCCTGTTTCAATCTCAAACCCGACACTGTTCCTGCCGGCAGCCATTGCTGCCAGGGCGGTTGTGCCGATGCCCATGAACGGATCCAGCACCGTATCTTCTTTGACAGAATACATGCATATCAGGCGGTAGGGCAGTTCAAAGGGAAACGCACCGCTTCTCAGCCGCAGGGCTGCATCGGTTGTTTTCTGGCGCGTGCCTTTCAGGTCCATCCATATATCGGAAAACCACTGGTTTCTTTCCTCCCAGAAAAACGCACTTTCATGCCGCCGCTGTTTGGCTTCCGGGGATTTAAACGCCCGTTTTCCCCCTTTTCTGACAACCAGAATATATTCATGCTCCAGGGTCACATAGGCACCGGCCGGCAGCATGCCGGAACCCATGAATTTGTTGGGGGCATTGGTCTGCTTGCGCCACAGCACCGCCGGAAGCGCAGTAAACCCAAGCGACAGAAGGCAGGACATGATCCTGGCATGGTTGGGATAGAGCATGAAATGGCTGTCAAGGGTGCGGGTGGCATCCCCGATATTGATGCAGGCAAAGCCGCCCGGCTTCAACACCCTGTAAGTTTCCTGCCAGACCCGGTCCAGCTGGCGGTGCATCATCTCAAATGCATCCGGCCCTTTGCCCTTTGCCAGGTTTTTTTCCACACCAGGTGCCATTGCGGCGAACACCTGGTCCCACATGGCGATCATGGGATAGGGCGGTGATGTTACCACAAGGTCAATGCTGTCTTGGACAAGCGCCCCCATATCCCGGGAATCTTCAAATATAATCTGGTGCTGTGTCTGCATGAATCTGCCTTTTTGTTTTGGGATGCATAATGCCCGGCAGGCGTGGGGATACTTTTTTCTGCATTTTTGCCGGCCCGGACAAAGCGGTTTATATGAAAGCTGTTAGCTGTTAGCCGTTAGCTATTAGTACGCAATTATTTACTTCCAGTAAACAAAATTTTCCCTGCTGTTACCACCGGCTAACGCTTTCATATTTTGTTGTGCCCGTCAGGGCATGGGGGTTATCGGGTGAGACGGAAATTGGGCATATCAAAGGTTTCCACCTTTTTTTGGCCCAGGGCCTGCTGCCGGATCCGGGCGGATTTCACCCGTGCCCGGTCCACGTTTTCTGTGGGAATCTTATGGGCACGGTACCACTGGTCCGGGTTCCCGATAAACGCCAGCAGAATATGCTCGGCTTCTTTGGCTGTGCTGCATGATTGAATCAACCTGGGGGTAAAGGCAGGGCCATATTTTTTGGCTGCAATTTTCCGGGTCTGTTTCTGGGTATGTTCCCACAGATTGTCCGGGTCCAGCAAAATAATCGGTGCCAGGGCATTTTCATGCAGCTTCATGGAGGTGATGGTGACGGCCAGCTCCTCGGCACTGCCATACCCCCCGGTATTGACCACCGGCAGGTTGCTCAGTTTCTGGAGATGGTCCTGGCGGGCCAGGCGCAGCCCTTCATTGTATTTGATCAGCCCGTCACAGGTGGTCAAAGGTGCCTGATGCTCCCCCTCCAGGTCAATGGCAATGCCCACACTCATGATGTTATGCTGCCTGGCCAGGTCATTGGCCTCTTTCATGAGCCCGGGACCCCCGCCATGGACAATGCCCATCTCATACCCCAGCTGCAGGGCAAGCCTGGAGATCAAATCAATGGTCAGCCGGTTGTCCGCCGCATTTGTGTGGGACCCGTAAAATGCAAACCAGTAACGGACCCGGTCAAAGCGCTCTTTGTCGTCCGGTTCCATGAAACACCCGTGGTAGAAACTGTACAGTTTGTCAGTATCTGAATCATACCGCAGAAACTCACATCCGGAATGGTCTGAATGGGTAAGCCGGATCATTTTTTTGACATAATCGTCTGCAAAAGACGGGTTGTTCATCTGGATGAGAAAGGTTCTCAGCCCGCTTGTTTTCAAGGCATCCACCACCGCCAGATCAGGAAAGGCCCGGCCGATGAACACCCGGGAGTTTACCCCGCCCAGAACCGACAGTTTTTCCAGGGTATTTTTGAATTTGCCGTTGCCCCGTTCCGGCACCAAGGGAGTATTTTTCCGGTAGGTGGATTCCAGGATGGCATTGCGGATGATCTCCAGCTGGGCCTGGCCAAAGGGGTCCAGGGCTTTGGGAATGGGGATGAAATTGGCCTTGTTGAGTATCAGGCCCAGGGATTTGTCATCCATGACAAAAAACAGATTGGCGATTTCCGCATTGGTGAGAAGGTCGCTCAACCGGTACCCGTCCTTGACCTTGGTTTTTTCCAGGGGCACGGTCAAGGGATTTTTGGCCCGGTAGAAACGGATTTTCACCCGGATATGTTTCAAAGCAACCGGTTCCGAGCCAAAGTGAAACAGCTCCACCTGGCGGTCCCTGAAGGTTCTGAAAGGATCCAGGACCCGGGCCGGCAGGTGCGCGATCTGTGCATCCTCAGGATCTGTCTGCACATCGATAATGCCGTAGATATCGCCAAGGGAGATCTTGATAGCCCCCACAAACAGATCTCCGGGCTTGAGCCAGGTGTTGTCAATATCAAAGGACATGCGGGAGCGGATGGCATGTAAGGCACTGCGGCCCTTTTTGATAACAGCGTTGATACTGGAGGTGGTCATGGCATGGGGTTCAAAACAATACTGGTACGGCTCCAGCTCCATGGTGATATAATCACAGGTGTGGCCTGTGGCAGGATCTGTTTCCTGGCAGATCTCAAACCCTTCATAATATCCTTTGCCTGTCTTTTTTCCCACAAAAAGGCGTTTGTGCAGGTAATGCCGGACATCGCTGATCCGCAGCTCCGGGTCCATGACCACCAGGCGCCCTATCTCATCGCCTTTTTTAAACAGGTCCAGGGCGTTTCCCAGCAGGGGATTGAGGTTCTGGAGCCGGGCTTCCACAAAAATGTCAGATCCTACCATCTCGGGAGTGCTGCCGTCATCCGCCAGATCTGTTTTAATGCCGATCTGGGCGTTACCGCTCCTGCCGGAAAAAATATAAGGCTTTTTCTCCTGGATGGCCCCGCGGATATAATCGGATACAAAGGGAAAGTGAAACCGGGCCCCAAGGATCTCATTGGGTTCTTTTTGTTCATGCAGTTCCGCAATATACCCGTCCGGACTGATGATCTGAAATATCTGCATAGGTTCTCCTTACGCTTTTTTCACATTCCGGGATATCCCGTAATTTTCTGAATCTGTGCATATAAAGGTGCCAGGGCCGGGTACATTTTCCGGTAGACACGGGTGTACAGCTGCTGGTACAGGGCGGCATTGTCCGGATCCGGATCAAACACGGTTTTCACCTGAATCATATGCCGGGCAGCAGCAGCAATATCCGGATAGATGCCCAGTCCTTTGGCCGTAATGATGGCAGCTCCCAGGCCGCTGGTTTCATAAGTCCGGCCCCGGACCATGGGCAGGTTGAAGATATCTGCCGCAATCTGGCAAATCCGGTCGCTCTGGGATGCCCCGCCTGACACCACAGCCTTTCGCACCCGGACCCTGGATTTTTTTTCCATTTTCTGCATGCCGTCCAGCAGGGCAAATCCCAACCCTTCGATAACGGCCCGGTACACATGGCCCCGGTTATGCACATCCCCGAAACCGATCATGGCGCCTTTTGCCCCGGGATAATCCAGGCCCGGCCCCCAGAAAGGCTGGACCATGAGGCCCATGGCTCCCGGAGATGTCTGCTTCAGGCATCTGTCCAGGATCTGCTCGGCAGGTACCCCCAAGGCGTGTGCTTCTGCCACCTCTTTATGGGCAAACTGGTCCTTGAACCAGGAAATCATCCAGAATCCCCGAAATATTTCCACTTCAGGGTTGTAATACCCCGGCATGGGCGCAGGATACGGCGGCATGAGGGGCAGGGTTTCAAAATACCTGTCCGAGGCTGTCTGCACCGTGGCCGTGGTACCGAAACTCAGATTCACCATGTGCCGGTCCATGACCCCTGCCCCCAGGGTTTCACATCCCTTGTCCGACCCGCAGGCAATCACAGGCGTACCGGCCGCAATGCCGGTGGCATCGGATGCTGACCGGGAAACCGTGCCGATGATCTCCCCTGCCGGAACCAGGCGGGGTAATTTTTTTTCAGGCACAGCAAACAAGGCCTTTGCCAGACGTAAACGGCTTTTTGCCCAGCACTGCCGTTTGTAATCAAACGGCAGGTGCCCGATCTGACAGGCCAGTGCATCAGCAAACTCTCCGGTGAGGCGGTGGTGCAGGAAACCGGACACCTGGACATACTTATGGGTGTTTTTCCAGATATCTTCCTGGTGCTGCATGATCCAGTTGCACTTTCCCTGTGCCTGGATATCTTTCAGTTTCTGCCCCAGCACCGGCACAAAAAAAGCGCATCCCATAATGCCGGTCCCTTTGGTTGCAGGATCTGCCCGGCGCTGATCCATCCAGGTAATGGCCGGTCTGAGAACCCGGCCCTGGCTGTCCAGGTTCACCAGGGTATTGCGCAGCGTTGCCAGCCCTACACCGGCAATATTTTCCCATACTTGCGGGGCGGTGTGTTTCAGGTCCCGGCATGCCGCCTTCAGGTTATTCCAGTACACCGCCGGATCCTGCTCTGCCCGGCCAGGCAAAGGACTCACATAAGAAAGATACGACTTTTTTACCTTTGCCAGCACACGGCCTTGTGCGGAAAACACCATGGCCCGCAGGCTCTGGGTGCCACAGTCAATGGCAAGGATATGCCGGTCTGTCATCAAGGATCCTTTGTTTTTTATACTGCTTTATGGAGATTCACAATCTGCGCCTTTGTTAAACCAGATCACCGGATTTTATTCAAGGCCAAAATATTCCCACACGCGGCTTTTAGTGCCTTACATCTCAGTTTCTGTCAAGAAAAACAAGAAAATGAGAAAGGGCAATTGGGTTGCGGGTTTCCCGCGTTAAGGTTTTAACAAAGGGACAGTCCCGGTATCACATGAATTGGGGCAGATTCCCTGTGGATACTGAAAACGTGCTTTCAAAAAACCACACCCGGTGATAAGATGCCCGGCTTATGAATATATTATTTGTTGGGAGCTGCAAATGGACACAAAAATCAAAATCAGGGGATATCACACAGACATGTACCAGCATGTCAACAATGCCAGGTATCTGGAGTTTCTGGAAGAAGGCAGGTGGCAGCTGCTGGAAGACCACCTGGACCTTGACGCATTCGTGGAGGGCGGATGTTCATTTTTTGTGGTCAACATCAATATCTCCTACCGCAGCCCGGCCCGGGTGGGCGACACCTTGTTTGTCCGGTCCGGCATGAAAAAACTCGGCAACAAAAGTGCTGTTTTCCAGCAGCAGATTGTCAACAAGGCAACAGGTGGCGTATGTATAGATGCGGACGTCACTTTTGTCATAGCCGGCACCAGCGGCAGGCCTTTGAAACTGGAAGGAAAACTCAAGGAAAAACTGCTGCAGATCCCTTTTTTTGAAAGTTGACCCTGTATTTGCCGGGCATCTGTGTTAGAACCCTTTCACCGGTTGCACCGGACAGATTGCTCATGGAACCGTTTGCGTTTGGCCTGAACCGCGTGGAACAAACAGGGACTTTTCATTTTGTCAAACAAGTCCTCATTAAGAATATTACAGAATTTGGACCAGAACAACGGAAATATTATCCTTCCCTCCTCTGTCGTTAGCTTCCTGAATAAGGCCGTCAACCTTTTCTCTAATTCCTTTTTCAGAAAAAAGATGGCTTTTAATCATATCATCATCCATCATGTCGGTCAGACCATCGGAACATAACACAAACATATCCCCGGGATACACATGCCCTCTGAGAATGTCCAGTGCAGGGTCTTTCTGTATTCCCACAGCCCGGAGAATGACATTTTTGAAGGAATGATGATCTGCCTCTTCCCGGGTGATCAACCCCTGATCAAGCTGCTGTTTCACAAGGGTATGGTCTGTGGTCAACAGCTTGAACTGACCGTCCCGGAACCGGTAGGTCCGGCTGTCACCGATATGCCCCAATATGAAACGCGTGTCTGTCAAAACCAGCATTTCAGCAGTGCATCCCATCCCCTCACATCCTGGATGGGAGCCGGCATAAGAAAAGATGGCTTCATTGGCATTCAAGAAAACCGCCTGCAGTAACTGATACCGGATCTCTTCTTGATAGGAGGCCCCGGAAAAAGCGGTCTCAGCAGCCCGGGCGAACAGCTGACTGGCAATATCTCCGGCTGCGGTTCCCCCGATACCATCCGCAACCAGGCAAAATCCACGGTCCTCATCCACCACAATTGTATCTTCATTTTTTCTTCTACGGCGTCCCTGGTCGGTTTTGCCGTACATTGCAAATCGGCCCATTTATCTGAATCGCTCCGTCATAAAATCCGCCAAGTTGGATTCGTCATAAGACAAGTTTAACTCTTTTTTCAATTCCGCCAGATCATCATAGATCTGTCTGCCGGATGCATACCTTTTCACTTTGTCTTTTTCCAGGCATTTCATCACAATATCACTAAGGACCTGGGGAATATCGGCCCGTACTTCAATGACAGGCCGGATAATCTGTTTAGGCAGTGTGCTCAATGCTTCCAGTTCGTTGTGGAAGTTATACAGTCGCCTGCCCCACAGAATTTCATAGAAAATAATTCCCAGCGCGTACAGGTCTGCCTGATGATCTATCTCTTTTCCCAGGGCCTGTTCCGGTGACAGATATCCCAATTTTCCCTTGATCACCCCTGCCCGGGTAAAACTGGGTTCTGACCTGGCCTTGGAAATGCCGAAGTCACTGATTTTCACCTCTCCTTTGAACGAAATCAGCATATTCTGAGGGCTAATGTCCCGATGAATGATATTCAGCGGTTCACCGGTTTCACCACTGGTCCTGGTGTGGGAATAGTAAAGTCCCAGGCTGATTTTCTGAATCAAGAACATGGCCATACCCACCGGCAGTCCTTTTTTTTCATGGGCCATAATCTGGGCCAGATTTTTCCCATCCACAAATTCCATGGCGATAAAGCTGGCGTTGTGCAGTTTGAGCAAATCATAAATCTGTACGATATTCGGGTGCTGGAGATTAGCTGCCAGCCGGGCTTCCCGGATAAACATCTCCACAAAATCTTGATTTTCCACCAAGTGGGGCAGAATTTTTTTGATGGCCACTGTCCGTTTGAACCCATCATCTTTGATATATTCCGCCAGATAGAGTTCAGCCATTCCACCCTGTGCGATGCGCCGTATAAGCCGGTACGGCCCCACCTTTTCCATTTTATTATAAGCTTCCATCTCTTTTGACCGCTTCATTTTCAAATGCCGGTTTGTAAGGAAGACTGCAATGAGAAAACCGAACAGGCTAAAAATCCATACAATGATCAAAAGGCGGCTGTATTTTTCCATGGTTTTGTCCAGTTCACCGGCATCCAGCCCGAACAGAATTTTTCCAATTTTAACATTTGAAAAAATCAGTTCTTTTGAAAAAACCACCACCGGAATTCCCTCATAAACATATCGAACGACTTCCATTCCATTCAGGATGACCGCTTCTTTGATGTTTTCCGGATCTGTATAGGTTTCGCCAATAAGATCAGCATTGCTGTGGGCAATAACGGTATCATCATGATCCACTATGGCAGTAAACACCGGTTGCATTTTTTTCTGCAGTTCTCCCACTGCGATATTCAGGGCCAGGATATCCTTTTCCAGCAAGGGCGACCTGATCTTTTCCCCCGTATTTTCCGCTGCCAGAATCCCTTTTTCAAAAAATTCCTGGCGGGAGGTACTCTGGGCATTCCGGATGGAAAAATGAAAGGCCAGGGCAATCACCAGAAAAACCATAAAATAAACCGCCATGGGTTTCCAATTTCGCAGAACCCAGGAATTCGTAATTATTTTTCGGGTCAGGCCCGCCTTTGACATGGTTGTCAACTGCTTGGCCCATGTGATGACCGGATTTTTTTTCTCACTCTGAGACATCTGTGTTCTCCATATTAGCCTGCCATTATACTGCAGATCCAAGAAAATTTATCAGGGTGATCCTTTTGCAATCATTTTGGCACTTTTTTTATTCAACCAGACAATACAGTCCCGGTATCGTGCCGCACCGAACAATACGAAAAGAAGTAACAGTGATGTTATGGAAAAAAAAACAAACAGTTTTTTAAACCTGTCCAGATTATCTGCTGCAAGGGAAATAAACACTTCTCCCACCCGGGTATCGGAAAAGGTTATCTCAGTAGAAAAATTCATCACTTTTCGATTGTTCAGTCCGGATATCCGCCAGTAACTGACATTTCCCAGGGCCCCGAATTTTTGTTTTTTCAGGGTGAAAAACTGTTCCTGGTCCGTATAAGCAATCAGTTTGTTTTTATGATCAATGATAGAAGCGAAGACCACTCCGGGTTTTGCTGTTATTTCCTCCAGAAATCCAGCCAGGAGATCAAAATTTTTTTCCAAAAGCGGCAGGGCGGATTGGCTGGAAATATCTTTTGAGATGGCCACACCGGTTAAAATCAACCGCCGGGTATGGTTGTGTTCCCGGATGTGCATAAATGCGTATGCGATCAGACAAGCCACAAACCAGACTGCCAGAATCAACAAAAACCGTTTTCCTGTAAATATGATTTCGCTTACATATTTATTCGCCATGCCGTTGCCACCCTCCTTTAGAACACATTGACCATGGTAAAGAAAACCGTAAATCTGTTGATGTCTGCCTGTATGAAAAAATTGCAGGTGATTATATGTCACCTGATTAAATGTGACCTATATAAAAAAACAGTTGATGTCAAGCGCAGATTATATCATGATATAGAAAAACCGTTAGCCGGTTGCAATAATAGAAACAGGTGCACAATGAATATTATGACAAAAATTTCTGTTCTCCCGTGCATGATTTTCATCATCCTCTTTTCATCCTGCATCGCTCCGACCCCTTTGCCGGTTCAGGTGCAACAAGGTCCCCTGGTTTATAAATCAAATGATTATGCGGTTTGCAGGCTTGATGACAACACATCTCTGGCAGACCTGGCCCGCATTTATCTCCAGGATGAACGCCTGGTGTGGAAAATTGAAGATGCCAATAATACAGACAATTATCATGAAAATACCATAATTGTCATCCCCTTGAAAGAAAGAAACCGCGGTGGTATTTTCGAAGACGGATACCAGCGTATCCCGATCCTGTGCTACCACCGGTTCGATGTTGGTGAAAAATCCAGCATGAACACCCCGCCCCGCATATTCGATCAACAGATGAAGTATCTCAAAGAAAATGGTTATCGGGTGATATCCGCTGAAGATCTGTTGGGGTTTTTGACGTATCAGCAGCAGATTCCCAAAAAATCGGTTCTCATCACAATTGATGACGGATACAAGTCTGTATACCAGACCGCCTGGCCGATATTGAACAAATACGAATTTACCGCAACCCTGTTTGTGTACACCAGTTATGTGGGTATATCCCCCAAAGCCATCACATGGGATCAATTGCGGACACTGAAAGCCAGCGGGTTTACCATAGGCTCCCACTCGGTATACCACAGTGACCTGACAAACCGAAAAGACCAGGAAACAAAAGAAGCGTTTCAAAGGCGGTTAAAGGAAGAAGTTTTCCAATCCAAAAAAATCATTGACCGGGAACTGGGGCAGGACACATTTTTTTTTGCATTCCCATATGGAAAGTATAATGCACGGATTTTGCAGATGACGGCATCTGCCGGGTATAAAATGGCGGTCACAGTGGATCGCGGCAGCAACCCTTTTTTTACAAACCCTCTTGCATTGAAAAGGGATATGGTATTAAAAAGAGACTTAGATTCTTTTATCTCGAAACTGAAAACATTTACCCGACTGTCTTTACGGTAAACAGGGGAGAACCGCATATGTACAGATATATTGCAATCCTATTGGCAGCAGTTCTGGCAGGCATTGGATGCGTGACATCCGACCCGCCCCAGAAGGTCCGTACTCCTGATCAAAAAACAGCGGAACAGCAGCTGGTGCAAGAGCATATTGCCAAGGGGCGATCCTTTGAAGAACAGAGGTCCTATTCCAGTGCCCTTGAGCAGTATGAGCTGGCACTGGCCATTGATCCAGCAAACAAAACTGCGGCCCGTCATAAAAAAACCGTCCGCCAAACCCTGTTAAAAAGGGCAGAGGAATATTACCAGCAGGGGCTGAAGTTGGATGAAAAGGGAAAATACAGTGCAGCAAAACAAGCCTACTTAAGGGCACTTCAGAACTGGCCGGACCATACCCGGGCCAAAGAAAAAATGCTGCCGGACGGAATAAGAGATGAAAACATCCCTCATATCACCCATACTTTGACCTATGGCGAAAGCGTCTCCAAGCTGGGACTGATATATTATGGTGATCTGATGACATACCCGGTTATCGGAAAATTCAACAACCTGGAAGATGTCACCCAGGTCCGGGTGGGGAAAAAATTAAAAATCCCGGTCATTCCTGGCACCAGTCTTTCCGATCTCCAGCAGCGCCAAACCGATTATCTGGCTTCACTGAAAGCGGAAAAAGCCGGTATGGAAAAACTGTCGGAAAAACAGACAGAACCGCTCTCAACCACAGCTGTGAATGGATCTTCCGATACACCCTTACCGGGACAACACGCTGAAACCCAACACGCTGAAACCCAACACGCTGAAACCCAGACATCTGAAACCCAGACATCTGAAACCCAGACATCTGAAACCCAGACATCTGAAGCTGTGCCTACAGAATCCGGGCCTTCCTCACAGGATGCGGACATATCTGATCTCTCCCAGGCCCCCCCCATAGAAAAGGATCTGACAGCCTCCATTGAAACCGCTGTATACGGCGGGAAAAAACCGGACAAAGACACAGTGGATTCAGACCTTTATGACCGGGCAATGGTGCTGTTCAACCAAAAGAAATATGAACAGGCCATCCCCCTGTTTGAAGATCTCAAAAAAGCGGCCCCTGAAAATGACCGGTTCAACCAGTTTCTCTTTAATTCCTATTTTCAGCTGGGACTGATTCAATATGATTCCGATCTGTTCCTGCCGGCAAAAGCCAGCTTTGAATCGGCCCTGTCCTATGATGCATCCTGCCAGATGTGCCCGGGGTATATTGAAAAATGTGAAACAACCTACAAAGAAAAGCATTATAATCTGGGCATCCATTATTTTGGAAAAGAGCAGCTGGAAAAAGCCATTGTTGAATGGGAACAGGTTGCCGATCTGGATCCAGCTTACAAAGATGTGGCTTCCAATCTAAAAAAAGCACAACTGCTTCAGAAACGACTTGAAAGTATCAAAAAGAGTACCACACAATGACACACTCTCTGCCCATTATTATCCAGCTGGTCCATATTCACGGCCCCATGAAAGGGGAAATCCAGGAATTCAACGGCAATGAAATCCATATCGGACGGCACCCATCCTGTGACCTTCAATTTCCGAAGGATCTGGCTGTCATATCCAGAAAGCATGCGGTCATTATCCGGGAAGGCAACCGGTTTAAAATTGTGGACACCAGCACCAACGGCACCTTTGTCAACGGCAGCAAAATCAGTGAAACATGGCTGAAAAACGGAGATGTGATTTTTTTTACCCAGGGCGGCCCCAAAGTCAGCTTTCTCACCAGGGAAGGGGGGTCTGTAGAGGTTTCCCCCCCCCCTTTGCCTGCGAATCGATCCCATAAATTTGACGGTCCTGATGACGGTCCTGTTGCCGAAAAAAAACAAACACAACCTTTGTCTCCGCCGGTTTCACCTCAGTCGACTGCACCTCCCCCGCCCTCTTCCCGGACGGAACCTGTAAAGGCGCCCCTGGTCATCCAATACGGACCTTTATTGAAATCTTTTACCGAACTGCCCATTATCATCGGCACCCAGGCGAACTGCGATCTGGTCCTGAATCACGCATCACTGTCCCATCGACACGCCCAGATTTTTTTCAGCCAGGGCGGTTACATGATAAAAGACTTGACCGGAAAGGGTTGCATCCAGTTAAACAATCGGCAGATCACATCGGCGTCACCAATGAATCCCGGTGACCGGGTTTTTCTGACAGAATCCGGTCCTGCTTTCCAATTTATGGAGGGCGGACGTATGGCTGAAATAAACCTGACTTTACCAGAGTCCATACCTCCGATGGATAATAACTTTACCCCTGAGGATTCTGCGCCAATGGAAAAAAAAAATGGATTTTTGTTCAAAAAAATGTTCAGCCGGAAAACATGAAATCCGGCTGGCCCTGTTAACAAAACAACCCGGCAAGGAACCCTTTGAGATGCTGCCTACGACTTTATTCGAATGGTTCGCAATAATCTGGATTGATTGGCGAAAGATGTGTTTTTATTATTGGGGTTGACAACAAACGGTTTCCTGTTCTATAGAAAATGTCAGTGACACGGATGCTATTCACCTGCAGATGTTTATTTTGCGGTTTAAAAAAATAATCTTCAAACCCCTTCAGTTACTGTGGACACCCCATGTAACCGAAGGGGCAGAGTTCTTTCCAGCAAGCATGCCGGGAAAATACATGATTTACGGAGACTATATGATTTCAGTTATCGCGGGCTTTAATTTTTACAAAACGGCTTTAATTTTTACAAAACAAAGATTGGAGAAAAATTTCTGTGGGCCATTTTGACATCGATGCATTACTAACGGATATTTCTCCAGATGCTCCCTGCGGAGAGGATATTTCCTACGATATTAATTTTCTGGAACTCGAACGGCTAGCCCAAGGCACGGAAGAAACACAGGTTGGAGAACATCTTCACGAACGGGAAGAACCGGACTGGAAAAAAGTAAAAAA
>Ga0102940_1001868_pt1 | contig 13139 bp, 10 predicted proteins | sample SalPonR2_C_D1_MG_FD_78215 | JGI IMG/M metagenome (GOLD analysis project Ga0102940, IMG submission 78215) | Salt pond soil microbial communities from South San Francisco under conditions of wetland restoration - Salt Pond MetaG R2_C_D1_MG | ecosystem: Environmental > Aquatic > Marine > Intertidal...
TGCGCGCCGCTGCAACAACCCGCCGTAGATGGGAAACCGCGCTTGGTCGTAATCCAGATAGGGCAGCATCCGCTTGAGGTCCGCGACACTCAGCAATTCAGCATCATCGCCTTGGTTGCGAATGGCATTGCCCCGCCGGATCGCCGCATCGCGCTGTGCATCCGAATGGAACAAGGCAATCTGCCCGCGCTGCGAATGCATGACGTTGTAATTCAGGTCCTCTTCCATCCCCTCCCACAGCTTCAGGGAATGACTGTAAAATTCCGAATTGCCGGGCAGGAAGTAATTGGCCCGCACGATTGTGGTATTGCGCCCCACGTTGCCGCCGCCCAGATACCCCTTTTCCAGAACCGCGACATTGGTGATGCCATGCTCCTTGGCAAGGTAGTAAGCGGTCGACAACCCATGCCCGCCGCCGCCGATGATCACCACGTCATAGGCCTCTTTCGGCGTGGCATCATGCCAATGCGCCTGCCAACCCTTGTTGCCTGTCAGGCCCTCTTTCAACACGCGCAAACCGGAAAAGCGCATCGCCATCTCCCTCATACTTCGGGCCGGAGTGAACCAAGCCTTCCCCGGAATAGCAATGGGGGGCGCGGCCGCCCCCCAAGTTTTCCGACAGGTTCTTGTCTACGGGCGACCCGCCGGACGTTACAGCCCCAAGGCGCGATAGCTGGCCGCGACTTTTTCGATCGAGGCAAGATAGGCCGCCGTGCGCAGGTCTTCGCAGTCATCCCGCTCGTGCCAGATCGCGCGCATCGACTGATACGCCGTGCGCATCGTGTCATCCAGACCCGAGCGAACAAGCTCCAACTCGTCGGCCCCGCGAAGGTACTGCTCCTTGAAGTCCGGCGACATTGACCACTTGCCACCAAGATGCTCATCCAGCTTGCGCAACTCATTGACGATCAATTCATGCCGCGCCTCTTCCTGACGGCGCCCCATCCGGCCAAAGCGGATGTGACTGAGGTTCTTGACCCATTCGAAATAGGACACGGTCACACCACCAGCGTTGGCATACATATCGGGGATGATAACCGTCCCCTTCTTGCGCAGGACCGCGTCGGCCCCGGCTGTCACCGGGCCATTGGCTGCTTCGATGATCAGTGGCGCCTTGACGTTTTCCGCATTGTCGAGGTTGATCACCCCTTCAAGCGCCGCCGGGATCAAGATATCGCAATCATGCTCCAGGTATTTTGAGCCATCGCGGATATACTTGCCCGAGGGGTAACCATCCACACCGCCATGCTTGGCGATCCAGTTGCGGATGTCATCCACGTCAAGGCCGTTCTCATCCATCAAACCGCCATCACGTTCGATGATGGCCGTGATCTTGCAGCCGTCCTCCTCAGCAAGAAACTTCGCCGCGTGGTAGCCCACGTTGCCCAGGCCCTGCACCACAACGCGCTTACCATCGAGCTTACCGCTCATCCCGGCTTTCTTGACGTCCTCGGGATGGCGGAAGAATTCGCGCAGAGCATATTGCACGCCGCGGCCCGTGGCTTCCGTCCGGCCCTGAATGCCGCCGGCATTTACCGGTTTGCCCGTCACACAGGCGCGTGCGTTGATGTCCGTGGTATTCATCCGCCGGTATTGGTCCGCGATCCACGCCATCTCGCGCTCGCCCGTACCCATGTCGGGTGCAGGCACGTTCTGGCTGGGGTGGATCAGGTCGCGCTTGGCCAGTTCATAGGCAAACCGCCGGGTGATCCGCTCAAGCTCGTGCTCGTCCCATTCACGCGGGTCGACGCAAAGCCCACCTTTCGAGCCCCCGAAAGGCGCCTCCACAAGCGCGCATTTGTAGGTCATCAGCGCGGCCAAGGCCTCGACCTCGTCCTGATTGACGGCGGTTGAATACCGAATACCGCCCTTTACGGGCTCCATATGTTCCGAGTGGACACTGCGATAGCCGGTGAATGTATGGATCTGGCCACGCAGGCGCACGCCGAAGCGTACGGTGTAGGTGGCGTTGCAAACCCTGATCTTCTCTTCCAGCCCCGGCGGCAGGTCCATCAACGAAACCGCGCGGTTGAACATCAAATCCACGCTTTCGCGAAAGGTCGGTTCCTTGGTCTTGGTCATATTGGTCTCCCCGGTGTCGGCTGGTCTTGTCGCCAGCTCTGGTAGCAATGACTGCGTTCCATTATCGTTAAAGCATGCGACAATTTTGTCCACCCACAGCAAACGGCAATAACCAAGTTTCCCTTGCCGGGGCTGACTATCCCCGATTTCGCGACAATCCACACAAAGCGCTCTGATCGTTACCGTATGGCGGCTTTTCTGCCATGTTCTTTCCCAATTCAGCCCAATTTCCGCCATTTATCTTATGCATACGAGAATAAGCTAATTCCGTTGCCATGGGCGAAATCCGTCCGAAGAGGTGCCACAATGCGAAACATCGGTCTACAATCCCCCGCCGCGGTCAAAACCTGCGTGAAGCATCGGGTCGCAACCCTGAAACGCTTCCGTAGCGACCAAGACGGCAGCATGACGGTATACACCTTCTTTATTCTGATGTTCATGTTGATCATGGGCGGCGTGGCCGTCGACACCATGCGGCAAGAGATGCATCGCGCCAAATTGCAGGCCAATCTGGATGCCGCAGTCTTGTCCGCCGCATCGGCCCCTTACGATGAAGACCCCAATACACCTGACGCCGAAGAGCGCATCAAAGACCACTTCAAGAAAGCAAATCTTGAGAACTACCTGCACACCTTCAACGAAGGCGACGTTATCATAACCGAGAAAACGGCCAAGGTCAGCGCATCGGCAAGTCAGGAACTGGACACCTACTTCATGCGCCTTTCGGGCATCAAAACGCTCAAGGCGAATGCCGCATCGACGGCCCGGACAGGTGTGCAGCAACTTGAGGTCGTGCTTGTGCTCGACGTCTCGGGCTCCATGTCCGGCGACCGTCTGGATTCGCTCAAAACCGCCGCAAAAAGTTTCGTGACCCAGATCATCGACAATTCCGACGGTGGCAAGGTCGCCTTCTCGATCGTTCCCTACAGCTTCAACTCGGCCCCGCCCGAGGCGATTTACAACGAGCTCAACGTGAATACGGCGCACCACTACTCGCGGTGCCTGACCTTCCACGAAGATGATTTCGAAGACCCGTACATCGAGTCCAAGGACAGCTATATCGGAAACGATCGTAAATACACCCAGACGATCTTCACCTCGATTGACTATGGAAGCTGGGACAACGCCGACTTCGGCAACGTTGGCAACGGTGACATCACCAACACGTACACAAGTGCTTACAACTCGGCCTGTTACGCGGACCCGCGTTTCGAAATCCTTGCCTACTCCAGCAATGAAACGGACCTGCACGACAAGATTGATGCACTGACCGCTGCTGGCGGTACATCCTCCGAGATGGGCGTGAAATGGGGTGCGGCGCTCCTCGACCCAAACTTCCAGACCGTCGGAACCGCTCTGAAAACCAATGCGCAAATTATCCCGGTCACCAATGACGAAGGGGCCATCACCTCGACGCGCAATATGACCGTCGCTTCCGAACTTGTGACCTTGCCAGAAGCCTACGGAAGCTCCAAAGCCATGAAAATCATGGTTATCATGGGCGATGGTGCAAACTCGAACACCTATGTTCTGAGAGATCCAAACAATCACTTCGATCCAGATCAGGCTGATGCACACACGATCGACGATTACCGTGGGCCTGACTCTAACCTGTACCTTCTGAACGAACCGGCAGCGACTGAAACAGAAATGGTTTTCGTGCGTGCAACCACGCCGTGGGGGCATGTCTCCTATCACGAACCCCTTTGTGGCCGGTACTGGTATTGGACCTGCGAGTATAACGAGGTCGAAGTGGAAGGCAGCGAGGAAGGACAACCCGAACCAGCCTTCTACCTCTACTCCCCTTCGTCGGACCGATACATCCGGCTCGACCCGGATCAAGGTTTCTCGCAAGGCGACCGCTTCACCCAGTCGGAGTTCGACGCCAAGATCGCCGATCTACCTGAATACAACGGTATCCTGAGCAATCTGTCGACGAGTTTCGACGTGGCCGTTGACACCATGGATCTTGCGGAAGAGACGATCGAGAAAGTCGAGGAAAATTTCGATCAACCAGAAGACAAGTTCTACGAGCGTTTTTCCTGGGAAGAGGCATGGGGTCTCATGACGCCCCATGAATATGGTGATATCACCAGCGACTGGGGCGCCTTCAACCAGTATAACTACCAATCCAATGACCGCCTGAGCAGTTCGGAAAAGAACGCGCGCATGGTCGACACTTGCAAAGCTGCGGATAACGAGGGCGTGACCATCTACACCATCGCCTTCGAACTGGGAGAAGAGGACAGCGCCTCGGAAGAACTGAAGAAATGCGCCAGTATTCCAGCCAACCACTTCAACTCAACGACTCTCAACATTGAACAGACGTTCGGCTCGATCGCTGCAAACGTCCTAGCATTGAAGTTGACACAATGATGAACCTCATGATTTCCATGCTCCGCCGCTTCCGGCGCGACACCAAGGGCAGTGCCTCGGTTGAATTCGTGCTGGTGTTCCCGGTGTTTCTGTCCTTCATGTTGATGTCGATCGAACTGGGGTTCATCACCCTTCGGCACACCCTGCTTGATCGTGGCCTCGACATGACGGTTCGCGAAATCCGCCTTGGGACTGGCGCAAACTGGGATCACGATGACATCAAGGAATCCGTCTGCAACAATGCTGCGCTGATCCGCAATTGCGAAAGCTCACTGCGCCTTGAAATGCGAAAGCGCAGTATCCGCAATTACTCTTCGCTTGGCAGCGATGTCGACTGCACCGATCGCGCGGAAGAAAGCGAACCCCTGATGTTCCAAAGTGGCGGCGAGAACGATCTGATGATCCTGCGCGCCTGCTACAAGTACGAACCGTTCTTTCCCGATGACCTCTTGGGTAAATTGCTCAAGAAAGACGCCAACGGTGATGCCAGCATCGTTGCCATAACCGCCTTCGTTCAGGAGCCCGAATAAGATGTTCGTTCCACGTTTGAAAGCCCTGCTGCAACGCTTCCGCGACGACACCCGCGGGTCCATCACCGTCGAAACCGTGATTGCCCTGCCCCTGTTGTTCTGGGCCGCGGCGGCATCTTATGATTTCCACGAGATTCACCGCTACAAAAGCGCCCGTGAAAAGGCGACCTTCACTGTCGCTGACATGATTTCGCGCGAGCAGCTGCCGATCACGAACAACTACATGGACCAGACACGCCAAGTTTTCAACGATATGGTCGGCGATGGCGAAAACAATCAAATCCGGATAAGTGTTGTCGAATACAACGCCAATGACGACATTTACGAACTCAAATGGTCCGAGTCCCGGGGGACGGGTGATTTGGAGCCCTTGATGGATGAAGACGTTCGCACGGCCCATGACACTTTGCCGATCCTGACCGATGGTCAGCAGATTATCCTCGTCGAAGCGTTTTCAACCTTCAATTCGCTGTTTTCCGTGGGTCTGAGCATCCCGGTCGATATCGAAACGCGCATCTTTACCGCACCGCGGTTCGCGCCAAAGGTCGACTATCAGGCGGTCCTTGGCCAAGGCTGACGCAGTCAAATTCAGGTCGACTGTTCATGCATCAAGGCAGCAAGAATCTCGGCCATAGCCTTGGAGTGCGACCCCGGCGTCACGCCACCGATCCCGACGCGCCGCCCAAGACACCACCAAAGGCCCGGTTCCCACCGGGCCTTTTTCTTTGTGCTCAACCGCATCAGGAATCCGTTCGACGGTTTGAAGGCGAAAAATCCCCGGTCCAGATGCTCGATCTCCTCGACGCGGGCGATGACGGTGCCGTCGCTGCTGCGCAATTCCTCGCGCGTCAGCTCCAGAACCTCCACCGTGGCAAGGCGCATCCGGTTGGCCAGATAAAGTGCAGCAACGCCAAACACGATCAGGACCACCTGCCAGCCGAAATGCTCGGGCGGGCGCGCCATGGCCACGTAAACCAGGATCGCGCCAAGCCCGCCCATCGACAACACGCCCAAGGCCCGCCGCGCGGGCGAGGCCGAGATACGCGCCAGAACCTCATCGTCCATCATCACACTCCCAATCCGCTTGCCCCGGGCCATAGCCCGATCACAGCCGGATTGCGAGGGGTTTAACCGCGCATACGCTGGGATGAGGGGTCATAGAACGGCTTGAGGCTCGCATCCGCCTTCACCCGTGTCCCAGCGACGTCTATTTCATAGCTTGAGGCCAACACCTCCGCCACAGTTTCCCCCTCGCAAGGTACATAGCCAAGCCCAATCGCCGCGCCCAAATGATGGCCATAGTTCCCCGAACTCAGGTAGCCGACGATCTGCCCATCCCGCAGGATAGGCTCATTGTGGTAGAGCATCGGCTCGGGGTCGCTCAGCCGGAATTGCACCATGCGATGGCGCAATCCCTCTTCGCGCTTGCGCTCCACCGCCTCGCGGCCGATGAAATCGGCTTTGCTCTTCGAAACAGCAAAGCCAAGCCCCGCTTCCAGCACATGATCCTCGCAGGTGATATCGTGACCGAAATGCCGGAACCCTTTTTCAATCCGGCAGCTATCCATCACATGCATGCCACATAGTTTCAGGTCATACGCTTGTCCGGCCTCCATCAACGTCTCGAAAACATGGCCGCACATATCCGCGCTCACGTAGATCTCCCAGCCAAGCTCACCGACGTAGGACACCCGATGCGCCCGCGCCAGCCCCATACCGATCTCGATCTGCCGGGCGTGGCCGAAAGGATGCGCGTCATTGCTGAAATCGTCTGGTGAAACCGCCTGCATCACCTCCCGCGCGCGTGGCCCCATGACGGCCAGAACCCCCTCGCCCGCTGTCACATCGGTGATCACCACCATGCGTTCGCCCAGATGACGGCGCAGCCATGTTTCATCGGCGAGTCGCGTGGCCGCCGGGGTCACCACCAGATAGGCGGTTTCCGACAGGCGTGTGACGGTGACATCCGCCTCGATCCCGCCGCGCTCATTCAGGAACTGGGTATAGACGATCTTGCCCACAGGCACGCTCATATCCGCGCCACAAACATGGTTGAGGAAGGCCTCGGCCTCCGGCCCCTCAACCCGCAACTTGCCGAAACTCGACATATCATACATGCCCACGCCACCCCGGATCGCGGCATGTTCGGACGCGGCATTGTCAAACCAGTTCTGCCGTTTCCAACTATAGCGATACTCCCGCTCCTGCCCCGGCTTGGCAAACCAATTGGCCCGCTCCCACCCGGCCGCCTCTCCCATGACAGCGCCCTGCTCCAAAAGCTGCGCATGGAACGGTGTGCGCCGCACACCGCGCGCCGTGGCCTTCTGACGATAGGGGTAGTGATCGGCGTAAAGCAGGCCCAAGGTTTCGGTGGAACGCTCCACAAGATAGCGCTTGTTGCCTTGGAAGGGCTGCATCCGGGCAATATCCACATCGCCCAGATCAAAGGGCCTCGCGCCATCCTCCATCCACTGGGCCAGCGCCATCCCCGCGCCGCCCGCACTTTGAATACCGATGGAGTTGAATCCGGCAGCAACCCAGACATTTTCCATCTCCGGGCAGCGGCCAAGGTGATAGGCATCGTCGGGTGTGAAACTTTCCGGCCCGTTGAAGAAGGTGTGAATCCCCGCCTCGCCCAGCATCGGCATTCGGTTCACCGCCCATTCGAGGATTGGCTCGAAATGGTCGAAATCCTCGGGCAGTTGGTCGAACTCGAAATCCTCGGGGATACCCTGCATCCCCCATGGTTTGGAATTGGGTTCGAACGCGCCCAGCATCATTTTGCCTGCGTCTTCCTTGTAATAGGCGCATTCATCCGGCACCCGCAGGACCGGAAGCTGGCTGAGGCCGTCGATGGGTTCGGAAACGATATAGAAATGCTCACAGGCCTGAAGCGGCACGTTGGTGCCAAGCATCCGGCCCACCTCATGGCCCCACATGCCCGCGCAATTGACCACCAATTCGGCCTCGATATGACCCGTGGCGCCATCCTCGGCCTGCCAATCGACGCCGGTGATCCGTGGCCCGTTGCGCGCCACATCGGTCACTTTCACCCGCTCTTTGACAATCGCACCCCGCTGCCGCGCGCCCTTGGCAAGCGCAAGCGCGATATTGGCCGGATCGCCCTGCCCGTCCTTGTCCAGATAAACCGCGCCTTTGACGCCCTCAATGTTGAGGTGTGGGTACTTGCCCTGCACCTCCGCCGCGCTGATCTCCTCGACATCGACGCCAAAGGCGCGGGCCATTGCGGCCTGACGGTAGATTTCTTCGCGGCGCTCCTCGGTGAGCGCCACGGTGATCGACCCCACCCGCTTGAAGCCGGTGGCCACCCCGGTTTCTTCTTCGAGACTGCCGTAAAGCTCTTGCGAGTATTTGGCGAGTTTGGTCATGTTCGCCGTCGCCCGCAGCTGCGCGATCAGCCCTGCCGCGTGCCATGTGGTGCCGCTGGTCAACTGCTTGCGTTCCAGCAAGACAACATCGCTCCAGCCCAGTTTGGTCAGGTGATAGGCCACCGAACAGCCCACCACGCCACCGCCAATGATGACCACGCGGGCCTTTTGCGGAAGATCAGCCATTTTTATCCTCGTTGAGTGCTTGTGTCATGTCTCGGATCGCTTGCGCGATCCGACCGGTCGGGGGCGCTGCCCCCTACGTTGAAAATCCTTGGATTTTCAACGCCACCCCCGGGGTATTTTCGCCAAGAAAAAGCGGGGCTTGGATCAGACGATCTCATGGCCCGCCTCCGTGATCCGTTGCGCCAGTTCCCGGATATGAGCAGGCCCCACCTCGCAGCATCCACCGATCATCGTGGCGCCCTGCTCAATCCAGCCCATGGCGAAATCAGCATAGGCGTCCGGCCCGAGATCTTGCCGGGCACTCAGGGCATCGACCGTCGGAGCCTCTTGCAAGAAGCCGTCGCTGATGGCGGTGAAACCGTTGGCATAGGCACCGAAGGGCAGGTCAAAGGTCTTGAGCACCTCCAGCGCCGGGGCCACGGCCTCGGGGCGCGAACAATTGATCAACACCGCCTCGGGCTGGCAGCGCTCCAGCAAAGGGGCAAGATCGGATAGCTGTTCGCCAGACCGCAACCGGGTGCCATCATCGTCATCCACCGTCACCGCCAGCCACACCGGAAGGCCATGTCCAGAGGCCGCGCGCAACGCACCCTCGGCCTGTTCGACCGAGGCCATTGTCTCAAGCAAAAGCAGATCCACCTTATCCTTGAGATTGGCGACAGGCTCGACATAGAGTTTTTCAGCCGCCTCAGGCGACGGGCAAAGATCGGGGCGATAGGATTGCACCAAGGGGCCGATAACGCCCGCCACCCTGCCTGATCCATGTGCGTCCCGCGCCCGGCGTGCCGCCTCTACGGCCACGTCGGCCAAGCGGCCCCCCTCAGTCTCAAGACCAACGCGCTGCAAACGGTCCCGCAAGATCGCATAGGTATTTGTGCTGGCCAGCGTCGCCCCAGAGGCAAAATATTCACGGTGTACCGCCTCGATCAGGTCCGGGTGGTCAACCATGGCTTGCGTTGACCAAAGCGGAGTGGGGGCATCCCCCGCCCGCTTGACGAGTTCCTGCCCAATCGACCCATCAAGAAGAATGATATTGCTCAAGCCCGCAGCCTTTCGTTCTCAGGGTCCCAAATGGGCGCGTCGGGTTGCACCACTGCGGGGAACCGGTGGCCATAAATCTCGACCTCCAGATCGGACCCCGGCACCGCCAGATCGGCCCGCACCATGGCAAGCGCCACCGAGGCATTCACCCGATAGCCCCAAGCGCCGCTCGTCACCTCACCCACGATCTGCCCGCCGTGCCAGATCGGGGCCATATAGGGCGCATCCGCCTCCCCGGCATCGACAACCAATTGCACGAAAGCCTTTTGCCGGCCTTGCTGTTTCTCGGTCAGAAGCGTGGCTTTGCCGGTGAACTCCTGCGGCTTGTCGAATTTCACGAACCGCTCCAACCCGCCTTCCAGCATCGAGTAATCGGTCGACAAATCACCCTTCCACGCGCGATAGCCCTTTTCGATCCGCAAGGAATTGAGCGCATACATGCCAAAGGGCGTGGCCCCGGCCTCCAGAAGGGCGTCGTAAATCGCCGGGATCGCCGCGTTCTCAGCATGCACTTCCCAGCCCAACTCGCCTGTGAAGCTCACCCGGATCAAGAAGGCCTTTTGGCCGGCCACCGTGCAATGCTGATGGCTCAGCCACGGCAGGCTCAGGTCGGCATCGGTCAGCCCACTTAGAACCTCGCGGCTTTGCGGCCCGGCCACCAAAAGCGCATCCCGCTCGGCGGTGGTCTCGCGGCATTCCAGCCCCTCGGGCAAGGCATTGCGCACCAATTCGCCATCATGCCATTGGGCCGTGGCGGCGGTGATCAGAACGAAACTGTCCTCCTTCAGCCGGATACAGGAAAACTCTGTCACGATGCGGCCCCGCTCATCGGCAACGTAGACAAGGTTCATTCGCCCCACCTTGGGCAAGCCGCCGGTCACGAAGCCGCGCAGCCATTCATCGGCCCCCGGCCCTGAAATCCACAACCGGGTGAACCCGGGCAGGTCCAGCACGCCACAGGCATCGCGCACCGCCTCGCATTCTTCTTTCACCCGCACGGCCCAAGGCCCGTCGCGGTGCCAAGTCTGCGTCGCCTCCTCGCTGGTGTCATCGCCGGGTTTGGCAAACCAGTTGGCCCGCTCCCAACCATTATAGGCCCCCATCTGACCGCCCTGCGCCTTGAGTTTGTCATGCACCGGCGACAGCTTCTTGTCCCGGCCCGCGGGCCATTCGTGATGCGGGAAATGCATAGCGTATTCGTGGCCGTAAACTTCCATGCCCTTGGCCACGCAATAATCGTGGTCGGTGTAATCGGTATAGCGGCGCGGATCGACCGCCCACATATCCCATTCGGTTCCGCCGTCTATCACCCATTCGGCCAATACCTTGCCCGCGCCGCCCCCTTGGGCAATGCCAAAGGTAAAGACACAGCATTCGAAGGCGTTCTTCACACCCGGCATCGGCCCGATCAAGGGCATGCCATCGGGGGCATAGGGGATGGGGCCATTGATGATCCGGCTGATCCCGGCCGAGCCTGCCACCGGCACCCGCTCCATGCTGTCGGCCACGATATCGCCGATCCGGTCGAGATCGTCCGACCAAAGCTGAAACGAGAAATCCTCGGGGATGGCATCGCCGGAGTCTTCCCATTCCGCTTTACAGTTCGGCTCATAGGGGCCGATGTTGAAGCCATGCTTTTCCTGCCGGAAGTAATAAGACACGTCCACATCCCGCAAGAGCGGCAGCTTCTTACCGCCATTGGCCTTCGACCATGCCTCGATCTCCGGCACTTCCTCGGTCAGGACATATTGGTGGCTCATCACCATCATCGGCACGGTGCGCCCGCCATAGGGCTTGAACCACTCGCCCACCCGCTGGGCATAATAGCCTGCCGAGTTCACGACGTAATCACAGGCGATATCGCCCTTCTCGGTGTGAACGATCCAGCCCTCACCGTCTTTGCTCACCCCGGTCGCGGGGCAGAAGCGGATCACTTTGGCCCCCATGTCGCGCGCGCCCTTGGCCAGCGCTTGGGTAATCTGCGCAGGGTCGATATCGCCATCATTGGGATCGTAAAGCGCGCCTTCAAGATCGTGGGTCTCGATGAAAGGATAGCGTTCCTTGATTTCCTCGACGCTCAGAATTTCAAGGTCCATGCCTTGGTTCTTGCCCCAGCCCTTGGCGCGCTCGAACTCCTGCATGCGCTCCTTGGAATGCGCCAGCCGGATTGATCCGGTCTGGTGATAGTTCATCGGGTAATCCACCTCCTCGCCCAAGCGGGAATAAAGATCGATGGAATAACGCTGCATGTTCATGATCGCCCATGAGGTCGAAAACGACGGCACATTGCCCGCCGCATGCCATGTGCTCCCGGCGGTCAGTTCGTTCTTTTCCAAAAGCACACAGTCGGTCCAACCCTTCTTGGCCAGATGATAGAGGCAAGAGGCCCCGACAACCCCGCCGCCAATGACCACAACCTTCGCTTTGTTCGGCAGATCCGCCATGTCTTTCTCCCTTTTATGCTTGGCCCCGCTTGCCGGTGGCCCCTTGTCTCAATCCCAGATCAATCTTGCCGCCAGCCCGGCAAACATCACACCGGCCACCCGGTTCAAAAGCCCCGCGCGGGCGCGCAACACATGCGCCATGCGCCCCGCCGCCGCCCCAAGGCACAGCGAAAAGCCAAAGCCGAAAACCGTAAAAATCGCTCCCAAGACCACGATCTGCGCCCAAAGCGGGCCAATCGCGGGGTCGGTGAATTGCGGTATGAAGGCAAAGATGAAAAGCGCGGTCTTGGGGTTCAGAACATTGGTCAAAAACCCCCGCTGCACCGCACGCCGCAGGCTTTGCGCCGCGCGTCCCTGCTGCACATCATCGGCATGCCGCCACGCCTGCACTGCCAGCCAAAGCAAATACGCCGCCCCGGCGTATCGGATCACATCGTAAAGCGCAGGCCGCGCCAGAAGGATCGCCGACAGCCCCGCCGCCGCCATGGCCACATGCACCACGATGCCAAGGTTCACCCCCAAGGCCGCTGCCATCCCCATGCGCGGCCCGCCCCGCATCCCGCTGGCCGAAATGAAAACAAAATCCGCCCCCGGCGTGATATTCAACAACAGGCCCGCGGCGATGAACGCCACCAGCAACGCTGGCTCAAACCCGGTCAGAACCTCCCAGATCATGCGCCCGCCTCCGGCGTCTTGGGGATGTCATAATAGTCTCCCTTTTCATCCACCCAGTAATGCCCACTCAGGCGCATTCCCGTGGGCGCCTGCAAGGCCCCCATCGCCACCATCACCGTGGCCCCCTCGTCCGCCCGCCAAAACAGGGTCGACCCACAGGTCCGGCAAAATCCCCGCGCGGCCTTGTCACTTGCCCGATACCACGTCAGGCCCGCCTCCTCCGTCATCCGCACCGCCGCCTTTGGCGCGGGCACGGCGGCAAAGTAATGCCTCGACTGCCGCCGACACTCCCGGCAGTGGCAGGCAATCGGGTCATGCACCTCCGCCTCCACCACAAAGGCAACCTCTCCACACAGGCAGGCACCACGCTGCATCACACCCTCCCCGGCACCGAGGCCGCGCCAAGCGCCACGCCA
>Ga0102940_1001870_pt1 | contig 13138 bp, 14 predicted proteins | sample SalPonR2_C_D1_MG_FD_78215 | JGI IMG/M metagenome (GOLD analysis project Ga0102940, IMG submission 78215) | Salt pond soil microbial communities from South San Francisco under conditions of wetland restoration - Salt Pond MetaG R2_C_D1_MG | ecosystem: Environmental > Aquatic > Marine > Intertidal...
CGCGATCAGCTCGATGCCCGCGCCGATGCACCAACCGTCGACCGCGGCAATCACCGGCAGCCTGCCCGCCGCCAGCGCGTCGAAACCGGCAACCATTCTTTTTGCCTGGCGCACGATTTCGGCCCGGCCGGCCGCGCCGTCGTTCAACATGGCGCCGACTTCGCCGACCATGCTCTGAAGGTCCAGCCCGTAGCAGAAATGCTCGCCCTCGCCGCGCACGATCAGGCAGCGCACGTCGCGGTCGGCATTGAGTGCGTCGACGGCGCCCGGGAATTCGCGCCAGAAATCAGGTCCCACGGCATTACCGTGACCTGGGCCGATCAATATCAGTTCGGCGATGTGTTCGGCGTCCCGATCAATTCTGAAAGACTTGTACTGGGTCATTTGATTGAAAACCCTCCTGGGTATTTTTGGCATTTTAGTGCCCCCTGGCGGGCGGCACGTTGTAAAAGCGCGCAGCGAGGCCAATCTCAGCATGACAGACTATCGAAACTACCCCGAGGATTCATTCCATGACGATGCTCAATCGACTGATCGGAACCGGCCGCCGCAGAGTCATCACCCTGGCCGTATTGGCCTTGCTGGTGCTCGGCGGGGTGTTCATGTTCTGGCTGGATCACGAGCCCGAGACGTTCGACGTTACCGCCCGGGCCGAGGCCCGAGCCCAGCGCGAAGGGCATGAAGTCGTCATCGGGTATGTGACCACCGCGACGCTGATCGAGGTGATGGACACGTTGCTGAACAAGCGCGGCGGTTACCTCAACAACGACGTGATGCCGCCGTGGAGCCTGCTCGACAATATCCCTAACTGGGAGACCGGCGTGATCATCCAGGCGCGCGACCTGTCCCGGGCCATGCGCAACGATTTCAGCCGCTCGCAGACCCAATCCGGGGAGGATTCCGACCTGGCGATCGCCGACCCGCAGTTCAGTTTCGACTACGGATCGTGGATACTGCCGTCCACCGAGGGCGAATACCGCAAGGGCATCCGCGCGCTGGAAGGCTATCTGAACCGGCTCGGCAGCGCCGAGGGCGAAGCGCGGTTCTACGACCGCGCCGACAACCTTCGCGAATATCTGTCGCTGGTCGAGAAGCGGCTCGGCAGCGTCGGCCAGGAGCTTTCCGCCAGCGTCGGCGAGCGCCGTATCAATACCGACCTGAGCGGCGACCCGAACCCGCATGCGTCCAGCGCGGGACGCGGTGAAATCAACGTCAGGACACCGTGGCTGGAGATCGACGACGTGTTCTACCAGGCGCGCGGCACGACCTGGGCGCTGATCCATTTCCTGCGCGCGCTGGAGGTCGACTTCGCCAGCGTGCTCGACAACAAGAACGCACGTACAGGCTTTGCCCAGATCATCCGCGAGCTCGAAGCCAGCCAGAAACCGTTGTGGAGCCCGATGGTGCTCAACGGCGGCGGCTTCGGCATGTTCGCCAACCACTCGCTGGTCATGGCCAACTACGTCGCCCGGGCGAACGCCGCGGTGATCGACCTCCGGCGATTGCTGGAACAGGGGTAGGAATACAAGCGGTTCAGCCCAGGTGGCCGGTCTTGACCCAGATGACGGTTTCGCGATCGACGAAGGGGTGATGCTGGCTCAGGTGCGGTGACCGAATCCACGAGCCTGCCGGATAGCGTCCGTGTTCGTCGACGAATTCCCCGGACAGCACAAGAATTTCCTCGCCGCCGTAGTGCCGGTGCGGCTTGAACCTTTCTCCGGCCGGCCACTTCACCAGGGCAACGTGCTCACTCTCGAACGCGTGCAATGGCATCACCTGCAGGCCGCCGATTCCCGGCTGCCAGGGCGCGTTGCGTGTATCGACGCGCACGCGCTCCAGGTCCCGCGAGCTCATCTGGTGAAGCTTGACGAACAGCGTGCATCCACCTTCGCTGAACGGCGCGTGACCGCTACCGGGCGGGTTGCGGATATAAGTCCCGGGCCCGAAATCGCCGGTTTCATCCGAAAACACGCCGTCGAGAACTAAAATCTCCTCGCCCAGCGGGTGCTCGTGGCGAGCAAATCGGGCCCCGGGCTCGTAGCGCACGATGCTGGTCGCGTGGCCGTGCTCGGCGTGCTCGCGCGCAAGCGGCTTGCGCAGCACGCCGCCGGCGGGGCTTGGAATCCAGTCCTGGGCCTGGGTATCGATTACCTCTCGACGAGCGAAATCCATCCGTAGATCGATGGACCCGAAGGCTTTCTCCGAATCCGCAGCGGCCGCCCGTTCAACCACCTTGCACTTCCGAGGCCGCGCCGGCGGCACGTTCGAATCGCGCGATCAGGTCGGGATCGGCATCCGGGCCGGGGGCCATGGCCACATCGCGCGCCCGAAGTTCACGACCGTCGATCCCGCGCACTGCAATCGGCGGGATTTCGCGGCCTGTCTCGCGCTCGATGAAGCGGGTCGCCGAGCGTCCGTCGCAAAGCCATTTTCCAGACCACTGCGCCAGCCCCACCAGCACGGGAAGCAAGTCGCGACTGGCAGCGGTCAGCCGGTACTCGACCACGCGCTTGTCGCTTTCCGAGCGCAACCGTTCGAGCAGGTCGAGATCCACAAGCTTTTTCAGCCTGACCGACAGGACGTTGCGCGCGATCCCCAGTTCGCGCTCGAAATCGTTGAAATGGCGGGTGCCGAGAAAGGCCTCGCGCAGCACCATCAGGGTCCAGGGCTCACCGATGACCTCTGTCACGCGGGCCAGCGGGCAATTGCATTTGAATACGTTGTTTTGCGTCATGGACCGCATTTTCGCATTTTAAGTTGCATTTTGCAACCTATGTCTGTATAGTCAAATTTAGGTTTTAATTCAAAACCGTTTTTTGACCCAACAGGAATCGAGTCATGAACAGTCAGCGAATGGTCAGATCAACAGGAAACTTCATCGAGCGCTGGGTGCCCGATATGGCGGCGTCGATTGCCGAACGCCTGGCGACAACCCCTCGCCGCAAGCACCTGTTGAACAGCACCAGGGCCCGTCGAAGCGGGATTCCGATCACTTTCCGGTTCGGCAGGACCGGCTTGAGATGGGGTGATTCAGGACCGATCGTGCTGGCGATTCACGGCTGGGAGGGCCGCCCGCAGCAATTTTCCGCAATCGGCGAGGCGTTGGCCGAACGCGGCCTTCGCCTGGTTGCGCTGACCGGCCCCGGGCACGCGCCGGGCGATCGCGAGCGTGCGCATCCCGGCGCATTCGTCGATGCGCTGTTCGAGGCGGCCTCCGAGCTCGGTAACGTGCAAGCGCTGATCGGCCATTCGATGGGCGGCGGCGCCGCGCTGCTGGCCGCCAGCCGAGGCCTTTCGGTGCAAAGAATCGTGACCGTCGCAAGCCCGGCCGGCTACCGCGGCGTGCTGCACCGGATTGCCGACGGACTCGGGTTGAACAATCTCGGCCGCGCAGGTTTCCTGGCGCGCATGGAAGCACGGACGGGCTTTCGGCTCGACGAGACCGAGCCGGTGCAGTTGATGCCCCGTCTGGATGTGCCGGTGCTGATCGCTCACGATCGCGACGACAGCGTGATTCCATTCGCCGAAGCGCTGGAACTGGCGCGCCATTCGAACCGGGCGCGGACCCTCCACACGGAAGGTCTCGGCCACGGTCGGATCCTCTCCGACGCTGCAACGATCCGACGCATCGTCGATTTCTGCAGTTCAATCCAGGCGGGAGAAAAGACATGATGATTCCTACGAACAATGACCGGCTCACCCTCAGGCGCATGCTTGCGCTTGTCTTGATCTACGGCGGCTTCGCGGCAGTCGCACTGCTCGCCTGATGCGGCAACCGACGCCCGAACGGCCGAACCATTCCGCGCCCGAGTGCGCTACCGTTGGGTTCCATTCGGCGGCAGAGACGGTAACGTCCGATGACAAACCTGGAAATCGTCGCGCTCGGCACGCTTGCCAGTCTGCTCGCCGGACTGGGAACCGCGGTCGGTGCACTGGGCGTGCTGTTCCTGCGCCGGCTCTCACCGCGCGTCGAGGACGGCCTGCTCAGTGCCGCGGCAGGCATCATGCTCGCCGCAGCGTTCTTTTCGCTGCTGTTGCCGGCGATCGAGTACGGCGAGCTTTACTTTGCAACGCGCCAGGCCGCGGTCGCCATGGTGATCTTCGGCCTTCTTTCCGGCGCCGTCGTACTGCAGTTGATCCATCGCTATGCGCCGCACGAACATTTCATCATCGGCCGGGAGGGGCCTGACGCCGCGGCCCTGAGCCGGATCTGGCTTTTCGTCATCGCGATCACGCTCCACAACTTTCCCGAAGGCATGGCCGTCGGGGTCGGTTTCGCGGGCGGCAATATCGAGAACGGCATCGCCCTGGCCACCGGCATAGGTCTGCAGAACATCCCGGAAGGGCTTGCCGTCTCCGTTGCCCTGCTGACAGTCGGCTACAGCCGCGGCCGGGCTTTCCTGATCGGCGCGATCAGCGGCCTGGCCGAACCCGTCGGAGGACTGTTCGGCGCCGCAGCGGTGGCGGTCGCCGGGCCGATGATGCCCTGGACACTGGGTTTTGCCGCCGGTGCGATGCTGTTCATCATCAGCGACGAGATCATCCCCGAAACCCATCGCCGCGGCTACGAGACCGTAGCCACGTTTTCATTGATGATCGGGTTCGCGTTGATGATGTACCTGGACGCGACGCTGGGCTGATTCGGCCCCAGGACCAGCGATCAAGGTTCGAACCCATTGGCGAACAGAATGTCGATCTCGCCGGCCGTCAACGCATGCGTTCTCTGCATGTCGATGACGAGCCGCTCGAACGGCTCGTCCTGAACCACATCGGGCCAGTCCTTGGTCACCGCGATGGCACGCCATGCACGCCGATAGATGACGCGTGCGCGAGCGACAATCTCGTCGCCCGGCGTTACGACCGAAGGCAATCCGAAAGTGAAATCTGCCGACTCCACCGCGCCCGGCGGGATCGTGCTGCTGGCAATCAGCGTGTCGGCATCGATGAACGATACCGGGCTTATCGGTTCGCCCTCTCCGTTGATCCGCCCTTCCAGTACCCTGGCATAGCCCCGGCCGGCGAGACCGCCGAAATCGCCATCCTGTCGGCCGTCGACGTCGTCGCTGGCCCAATCCGGAACTCGGTCACCGGCGATCTGGTTCAACGCCTGGCCGTTCAGCGAGACGTCCACGACGAGAAAGGCGTTGCGGACATCGACGCCGGTCGGCCAGTTGTGACCCTGCAGGAGATTGCGCACGCTGGTGTCGACGACGACCGAACCGGCTTCGACGTTCACACTCATTTCAACCTCGACCGGCGCGTCGAACACCCCGGAGTAGACCCCGTGAAAGCTGTGGTCATGGCGCTGCTCGGCCGGCCGCTCCACGGCTTGTCCGTTGGTAGAGACGGTGCCGGAGCCGACGGCAATCGGCATGTGACAGTGCTGGCAATGGATGCCGGCCGCGGCGGCAGGCGACTGCTGCCACTCCTCGTAGGTCGCCTGCCCGGGCGCGCCGGTGAACGGATTCTGATATTGGTGGCAGCTTGCGCAGAACTTCGAAGACGAGAACACCGGCGCGTACGCCGCGCGCATACGGTCGAAACCGACGTCGTCCAGCGGCCCCCAGACATGCTCTTCGGTCGCCGCGCTGTTGCCCCGGAAAGACAGCGGGAAACGGAACTCGGCATTGCCGAGCAGGTGGATCGCCTGGATGTCGTCGCTGACCCGGTGCAGCTGGTGACAACTGGTGCAGGTCACCCCGTCGAGGCCCGGCGCGCTGGCGACTTCATTGAACTTGACCGCGCCAGGGTCGTCCGGCCGCTCGTTCGGGGCATGGCAGACGGCACAGAATCCGCTGTCTTCGGCGTCGTGCACGGCGGTGAATACGTAACCTTCGGCCGATGCGCCGGTGCCGTCGCCGGTGCCGTCGCCGGAATACAGGTCGCGCACCAGTGCGTTGACGGCTGCGCCGGCATGGTTGCTCCGTTGCCACTCGTCCCAGTGATCGGCATGACAATTGCGGCATCCGTCGGTGGAGACGATCGGCTGGTATTCGAGATTCTCGAGTCCGGGGATCGGCTCGAGCCTGATTTCGACATCGTCACCCTCCGAGGCGCTAACGACATCGGTGCGGTACTGGGCAGGGGTGTCCGGATCGTAGGTCAGGGCCGCGGCGATCGCGACGTTGGAGGCGCCGGGCGGCACCGGCAGTTCGAACCGGCCCTGTTCGTCGGTGACGACGATCTGGGCCGTCGGCACGGCCTGCTCGTGTACACGGGCGCCGGCGATAGGCTGGCTGGTGGCGTCATCGACAACCTGGCCGGTGATCAGACCGGAAATCTGGGCCGGCGCCGAATTCGCCAGGACGGCGACCAGCAATATGATCGGATAAAACGAAGAGAATCGAGAGCGCGGGCCCGCGACAGCGGGAAGGTCTTCAGGCATGACTGCGGAATCCTGTGCAACCTTCCGCCAGTATATTCTATATTAGTGATTGCGAATTAAAATTCCCCACGGCGTCGCCTGCGACGTCCCTCGGCGGGAATTACTCTGGAACTGCGCCGATAATCCGCCAACCGGTTCAAGCCCGGGCGGGCAGGCGCTGCCGCATCAGCCATTCGAGAGCGAGTTCGTGCTGACGATTGCCATCGCTCACGTACAACACGCCGTCGGTAATCATCAGACCCCATTCGATCTTGCGCGGAAGATCGACAGCCAGTGCGTCCATCGGCTCGCGCGGCAAGACCGCAATTTCGAGATTGTCCAGGCCGGCCACCCGGTGCAATACCTGCTCGGCCCACTGCTCGATATTGCCGTAGGCGAGCAATGAGGTCCGGGGACAGCGACGCGCGCACCAGGTCAGCCTATCCGAGTCCGGCCGCCCGACGTCGATCCAGTGTTCCATTCGTCCGTCCAGTCCGCGCAGGCTCAGCGCGGGCTCGTCGACTTCGGACAGGCCTCGACCGAATTCCAACCGCTCGTCGTACCAGAGACCGTAGGCCAGCATTCGCGCGACCATGCGCTCCTCTGTTTCCGAAGGATGCCGCGCGACGGTCATGTGGACGGCCTCGTAGATACCACGATCGGTATCCGAGATATCCAGATGGACCTTGTAGGTTGTTGCCGTCAGCGCCATGAAAAAACACCTGGCCGGGTTGGTAGTCGTGCGGCAGTGTAGTCCTTTCCCATGCTCGAAACTTGATTCGGCGCAATGGGGACTCCCTGATTTCATCAATCGATATCAGACGGAACCTTACGATTCCTTCGGAGGAATCTTCAAACGACCACCGGGCAGTCGCTGTTGTCCCGACGCCCCACCGGCGAGTTCCGCCCAGGCGCGTCGCACCGTCTCGCTGCCGTGGATGCGTTCCAGCCGGCGAACGGTGAAGTGTCCGTGCGCCATGTCCTGGAAATGGTCGATGAATATCGCGTTGATCGCGGCGCCGCCGAACGCGCCGACCAGAGGTACCGCCTGCGCCGCAGCCTTTTCGGAAACCACGATCGAAAAGCGTGCCGCGACCTGCGAGACCAGGCGTACGACAGCCGGCGCCGATTTCTGGCTCAACCCTTTTTGCGCGATATGCGATGCCGCCTCGGAAATAGTGCGCGCCAGCGCTACCCTGGCGGCGAAGTAGCCGGCTTCGGCTGCATCGTCGGCTTTCGAGCGACCACCCAGCGCAAGCACCTGCAGGCATTGCAACCGCGCTTCCGGCTGGTCCAGCTTCTCTCCCTGCGCGCGCGCGATATCGGCGATCGAGCGCAGCATGATGGTGGTCGATAGCGGCAGTTCGACTGAAAGCGCCATGAGACCGAATGCGCCGCCGGTGGCGCCGGAGGCCGTTGCGGCCGCCTTGTGCCAGAAGTTGGACGCGGCGCCGGCATATCCGGCATCCATGGTGCCAAGTGCAACCGAGAGGGAGGACTCGATCGCCTTGCGCGACGCCTCGTTGACAACCTGGCCCCAGCGTTCCGGCAGCAACTGGAATCCACGCTCGATGGGGGTACCGACAAGGTCGCTGATTCGGGCGGCCAGGCCGGGATGCTCGAGCAGATCGTAAGCCCGCCGCAGTTCCTCCAGTTCGGCCCGGTCTTCAATCATGGCAAGGTCTCGGCCCGGTGACGGGGACGCTGCCGGGAATTCCGGCTTCGCCTGGCGCACATTCAACGCTCATTGAAAACGAACTTGCTCGAAAACAGAAAATTGAAGGTCATGCCTACCAGTCCGCCGACCCAGACGCCGATCAGCGGCATCACGGCATCCCAGAATCGCGTCAGATCGGCCTGCTCACCGAGAAAGACCACCAGCGCGAACACGCCGAAATTCAGGACGCCGCCCAGCGCATGTACGCTGAAGAAACGAACCAGCTCGTCGAACAGCACCCGCCCTCTTTCGATGTGGTGAAAGGTGAAATACCGATTGAGCACATAGCCGGCCGACATCGCCGCGGCATATGAGAAAACGCGTGCAATGTACGCATTGAAGCCCGGCAGATCCTTGAGCAGATACAGCAATGCGGCATCGATCAGCGCAATGCTGCCGCCGACGCAGGCAAAGCGAAAGAACGTCGCGCGCTGGCTGGACGAGCGAACGCCGCGGTCGAGTAATCGCATTGAAGTCTTTACGGGAATCTTCCAGGCTCCTGTGGATCGTGTGGCACAGCGGCATCGGCGTTCGTGAATATTCTACCCGCCCTCGATCAGTCTCTTCCGGTCGAGAGCCTCACGGAAGATGATCGGCGCCGGAGACGCCTCCTACAACCCCCAAAGCAAGACGCCCCCTACAAACCCGACACAGTACGTAGGAGCGGTCTCCAGGCCGCGATCAGGAGATCCAGGGAGGCGCTCATCTCCTTCGGCGCCGGAGACGCTTCCTGCAATTCCAGAAGCAAGACGCTTCCTGCAATTCCCAAAGCAATCCGTAGGAGCGGTCTCCAGGCCGCGAGATGGATTTCCCGACGTTCGCACTTTTTCCGGTTTTCCTACAAAGATTCATCTGATTTTCCGATTCCAATGACTCGCCCCGAGTCAGAGAATCCATATAACACTCAAACCGCAATATGCTGGATGAGCGAGACCAAGGCACGAAGCTCCGGCCACTTCAATCTGCGCAAGGGTCGCTCATCGATTCCCGGCCAGGTCTATTCCGTTACCTGGGCGACAAGAAAACGCGCATCCGTCTTTCATAACGTTCAGGCAGCAAGGCGGCTCACAAGATGCTTGAAGTACTCTGATTCGGCAAACTGGAGCCGAACACTGGCTTTTGTCGTAATGCCGGATCACATCCATTGGCTTTTGGAACTGGGCCAGATCAAGGACCTGTGCGCGCTGATCATGTCGGTCAAGAGTTATTCCGCTCGGGCGTTGAACAAAACGGGCCTCATAAGCGGGCCTCTATGGCAACCCGGATTTTATGATCACGCTGTACGGCATGCGGAGGATCTCATGGCGATCAGCCGCTATATCGTTGGGAATCCTCTACGTGCCGGGCTTGTCAGCGAAATTGGACAATACCCGCACTGGGACGCGGTCTGGATTACCGGATAACCGCCTTCGGCGCCAGAGACGCCTCCTACAAAAACCCGACACGGTAGGTAGGAGCGGTCTCCAGGCCGCGATAAACACGGCCCTGACGGGTCCGCGCAATCGGGACCTGCCCGGCGCTCATTTCTTCTTCGGCGCGTACAGGTCGGTGATGGTGCCCTCGAACATTTCGGCGGCCATCATCACCGATTCGCTCAGGGTCGGATGCGGGTGGATGGTCAGGCCGATATCCTCGGCGGTCGCACCCATCTCGATGGCCAGGCCAATCTCGGCGATCAGGTCGCCGGCGTGCATGCCCACCACGCCCCCGCCGATGATCCGGCCGGTCTTTTCGTCGAACATCAGCTTGGTCAAACCCTCGGTTCGGTCCATGCCCAGCGCGCGGCCGCTGGCCGCCCACGGGAACTTGCCGACACCGAAATCCAGGCCTTTATCCTTTGCCTCGCGCTCGGTAATGCCGGTCCAGGCAACTTCTGGATCGGTGTAGGCCACCGACGGGATCACGCGCGCATCGGCGGCGCGTTTTTCGCCGGCCGCGACCTCGGCGGCCACCTTGCCCTCGTAGCTGGCCTTGTGCGCCAGCATCGGCTGGCCGACGATGTCGCCGATCGCGAAGATATGCGAAACATTGGTGCGCATCTGCCCGTCGACTTCGATGAAGCCTTTGTCGGTCACCTTGACGCCAGCCTTGTCCGCGTCGATCAGATCTCCATTGGGACGCCGTCCGACGCACACCAGCACGCGGTCGAATTCGGTTGCTTCGGGTGCATTTTCGCCTTCGAACTTGACGCTCAGCGCATCATCGCCGGCACTGACTTCGGCGACCTTCGTTTTCAGGTAAAACTCGACGCCCAGCTTCTTCATGTGCTTCTGCAACGGCTTCACCAGGTCCGGATCCGCGCCGGCCATGAGCTGATCCAGCATTTCGACCACGGTGACTTTCGATCCAAGCGCGCGATAGACGCAGGCCATTTCCAGGCCGATGATGCCGCCGCCGATCACCAGAAGACGCTCCGGAATCTCCTCGAGCTCGAGCGCGCCGGTCGAATCCATGACGCGGTCGTCGCCCCAGGGCAGACCGGGAATCTCGATGACCCTGGAACCTGCGGCAACGATGCACTTGGCGAACGTGACCTTGCGGGTATCGTCGCCGTCGTCGACTGCCAGTTCGTGCGCACCGCTGAATTTGCCGTTGCCGGTGACGACTTCGACCTTGCGTTTCTTCGCCATGCTGGCGAGCCCGCCGGTGAGCTTCTCCACCGCGCCGTTCTTGAAATCACGCAGCGCGTCCAGTTCGATCTTAGGCTCGCCGAATCTGACCCCGTGATCCGCCATCGCCGCAGCCGAGTCGATCACCTGCCCGACGTGCAGCAATGCCTTGGACGGAATACAGCCGACGTTGAGACACACACCGCCCAACGATTCGTAGCGCTCGATCAGCGCGACCTTCAGTCCGAGGTCGGCGGCGCGAAAGGCGGCCGAATAGCCGCCCGGGCCGGATCCGAGCACGACCAGGTCGAAATCGTAATCGCCTTCCGACGATTTGGTTTCCGGTTTACGGTTTCCGGTTTCTGAATCCCCGGTTTCCGGTTTCCGGTTTCCGGTTTCCGGGGAACCCCGTTGATCTGATTTGTCCTCGGCATCCTGCTCGGACTCGCCTTCTCCGGTTCCCTTGCGTTCTTCCGATGCCTTGCCTTCTTCGGCCTCCCGCGCTTCTTCGGATTCACTGTCTTCGCCGGATTCATCGCCCTCGACTTCCACGATGCCGATCACGTCGCCTTCGGAAACCTCGTCGCCTTCAGACACCTTCAGCTCGACCAGCTTGCCGGCCCTGGGCGACGGCACTTCCATCGTCGCCTTGTCCGACTCCAGCGTGAGCAGCGATTGTTCCTCTTCGATCGTGTCTCCCTCGGCGACCAGCACCTCGATGACCGGCACCTTGTCGAAGTCGCCGATGTCGGGCACTTTTATTTCTGTTCGGTTGCTCATAAGCTTGAATCTCTGTTTTTCCTGACGACTTGACGTTCGGAACTCGCGGCGTTGGTTCAGGTTTTAGGTTTTAGGTTTTAGGTTTTAGGTAAAACAAAAACCGGAAATCGAATTCGCCACTTTTTTTCTCGATCAGCCCAAACCTGAACTGCTTTTCTACCTAAAACCTGACACCTAACACTTAAAGCCAGCGGCGCCATGCGCCGCTAAAGCATCAGCCGACGCACATCGCCCAACACATGAACAAGATATTGGGTGAAACGGGCGGCAGCAGCGCCGTCGATGACTCGATGATCGTAGGACAGCGACAGCGGGAGCATCAGGCGCGGTTCGAATTCATCGCCGTTCCAGACCGGTTTCATCTCGGCCTTCGACACACCCAGGATTGCTACTTCGGGCGCGTTGATGATGGGCGTGAATGCCGTGCCGCCGATGCCGCCGAGACTGGAGATGGACATGCAACCACCCTGCATCTCGTCGCGCGAGAGCTTTCCGTCGCGCGCCTTGCCCGACAGCTCTCCGAGATCGGTCGCCAGTTCCAGCAGGCTCTTGCTATCCGCGTCGCGAATGACCGGCACCATCAGGCCGTTGGGCGTATCCACCGCGACGCCGATATGGAAGTACTTCTTGTACACCAGCGACTCGCCGTCGTTCGAAAGCGAGGTATTGAATTTCGGGTACTTCTTCAGACCCGCAACCACCGCCTTGATCAGGAACACCAGCGGCGTCATCTTGGTGCCGGCTTCCTCGGCTTCCGGCTTGGCCGCCTTGCGGAAGGCTTCCATTTCGGTGATGTCGGCCTCGTCGAACTGGGTGACGTGCGGGATGCTGACCCAGTTGCGCAGCAGGTTCGGGCCGGAGATCTTCTGGATGCGCGAAAGTTTCTGTTCCTCGACTTCGCCGAATTTCGAGAAATCGACCCTGGGCCACTCGGCGATATCCAGCCCGACGCCGCCGGCAGCCGCTGCCGGACCCGCTTCCATGCGCGACTTGACGTGCTTCTTCAGGTCTTCGGCGGTAATCCTGCCATGCTCGGCGCTGCCCTTGACGTCCGAAAGCTCCACGCCCAGTTCACGAGCAAGCTTGCGCACCGCCGGCGATGCATGCGGAATGGACGACGGATCACTGCCCATCTCGGTGAACGGCACCGGCGGCGCCGGCAGTTCATCCCCGCTCGATTCCGACTTCCGGGCCTCGGAGCGTTTCGACTCGGCTTCCTGCTCTTTCTCTCCCTTCTCTTCCCGGGATTCCTTCTCTTCCCGGGATTCCTTCTCTTCCTCGGATTCCTTCTCTTCCTCGGATTCCTTCTTTTGCCCGGGTTCCTTTTCCTCCTCGGATTCCTTTTCTTCCCCGGAATCCTCGCCCTCGACTTCCACGATGCCGATCACGTCGCCCTCGGAAACCTCGTCGCCTTCAGACACCTTCAGCTCGACCAGCTTGCCTGCCTTGGACGACGGCACTTCCATCGTTGCCTTGTCCGATTCGAGCGTAACCAGCGACTGCTCCTCTTCGATGGTATCGCCCTCGGCGACCAGCACCTCGATGACCGGCACCTTGTCGAAGTCGCCGATGTCGGGGACGCGGATTTCGGTTTTATTTGACATTGTAAATTTGCTCTAGTTAATCGAAATCGGGTGGACTTCTCTTAAGGTTAAGGGTTAAGGATTA
>Ga0102940_1001875_pt1 | contig 13097 bp, 11 predicted proteins | sample SalPonR2_C_D1_MG_FD_78215 | JGI IMG/M metagenome (GOLD analysis project Ga0102940, IMG submission 78215) | Salt pond soil microbial communities from South San Francisco under conditions of wetland restoration - Salt Pond MetaG R2_C_D1_MG | ecosystem: Environmental > Aquatic > Marine > Intertidal...
CAGAACCAGATCCAGTTCCCCGTCCCGAACCAGAAGATTGCTTCCCCCGCCAAGAACAACCGGAGGTCCGGAATGCTCGTCCATGACCTCGGCGAGACGATCCAGGTCTGCCTCTTTGCCGACTTCGATCAGAGCCCGGGCGTGCCCCCCGACCCGGATGGTCGTCATGGACCCGAAGTGCGGACGCTCGATAATGTTCATTCGTTTTGCAGAAACCCTGCGCCAACGGTCCAGATACTCCCGGCTCCGAGCGTCAGAAACAGATCCCCCGGTTGCAAAATTCCGGGCAGTGCAGCGGACATGGCCGGAAAATCTTCATAAAAACTGACAGAAGTCTCGGACACCTGACGAATGGCGTGAGCCAGGTTCATGCCGCTCACCCCTGGAATCGGAGTCTCCGAGGCCGGATAGATTTCAGTCAGCAACAGCAGATCCACGTCTTCGAACACCTTTGAAAATTCTCCGAACAGGGCCCGGGTTCTGGTGAATCGATGAGGCTGGAAGGCGACCACCAGCCGCTTGTCCGGATAACACTGTCTGGCCGTAGCCAGGGTGGCCCGAATCTCGGTCGGATGGTGTCCGTAATCATCAACCACCAGCACGCCCCCGGTTTCTCCCTTGTGCTCAAAGCGACGCCCCACACCGCCGAACACCCCCAGCGCATGGATGATGTCCTCTTTGTCGATTCCGCAGTGCACCGCGACACCTATCGCAGCAAGGGCGTTGAGCACGTTGTGTCTCCCGGGCTGAGCAAGCTCGACACGCCCCCAGAATCGGTCTTCATACATGACGTCGAAGCAGGCCCGGTGATCGATAACGATATTTTCCGCACGGAGCTGATTGCCGGCCTCAAAGCCGTAGGAAAACACGGGACGCTTGATTCTGGGCAGAATTGACCGAACCCCCGGGTCATCGCCGCAAACCACATTCAGCCCGTAAAAGGGAACATTGTTCATGTACCGGACAAAGGCGTCCCGGATCGCCTCCAAATCGGGATAATGGTCCAGATGGTCCGCATCCACGTTGGTGACCACCGTGGTCTTGGGGAACAGACACAGAAACGAGCCATCGGACTCATCGGCCTCGGCAATGAGAAACTCCCCTTCGCCGAGCATGGCATTGCTGCCGTACGAGTTGAGTCGCCCGCCGATGATCACCGTGGGATCCTGCCCGGCCTCCTTGAATATCGTGGCCAGAAAGGATGTGGTCGTGGTCTTTCCATGGGTACCGGCCACGCCGATCCCATTCTTGAGGCGCATCAGTTCCGCCAGCATCTCCGCCCGGGGAATGACCGGAATCCCGTTGGCACGAGCCTCCACAAGCTCCGGATTATCCTCGGGGATGGCCGTTGAACGAACCACAACCTGTGCCTGCCCGACATGAGCCCCGTCGTGCCCCTTGAAAACCGTAACTCCCAGAGCGCGAAGATGATCGACAACCGCCCCCGTACTCAGATCCGACCCCTGAACTTCATACCCCAGATTCCTAAGTACTTCAGCAATACCGCTCATACCTGAGCCGGCGATGCCGATCATATGAATACACTGTATTTTCGACTGCATGGACATGGCGTTCACTCCTCTCTACTCCCAGATCTCGGGACCTGCTCCCAAGATCTTCCTTGAAACATTTTCAGATCCCCGCCTCAAGCAGTTCCTCAAGCTGGTCAACAACAACACGAGCCGCATCAGGCCGCCCCATCCGGGAGGCAGCCGCCGACATTTCTTCCAGCTTTTCCGGCATGGAAAGCAGGTCCCCGACCATGTTGGCCAGACTGACTTCGGAGAGACAGCTCTGGAGCACTATCATGGCGGCCCCGGCTTCTTCCAGCTGCCTGGCATTCCCGAACTGATGGTTGTGAGTGGCATATGGGAACGGGATCAGGACGCTTGGCTTTCCGGCCACGGTCAGTTCCGCAGTGGTCGTTGCTCCGGCCCGGGCCAGAACGAGATCCGCATCCTCATATGCCGCAGCCATATCCTTGATAAACGGCTCCACACAGGCTTCGGGGTAGACCCTGGAGTAGATTTCCCTGATTTTTTTATATTGTACCGGACCGGTCTGGTGCCTGACGTGTACTCCCTGGGCCTTCAAAGCGGGAAGCGCCTCGACAATGGCGTCGTTTATCGCCCGGGCTCCCTGGCTTCCGCCAAGTACCAGCAGATTGCGCCCTGGTACCCGGCGCTGCCCCCGAAGGGACATGATCGATTTTCGGACCGGGTTTCCTGTATGCACCACACTCCGTCCCTGAAAGCGTTTCTCCTGATCATGAAAACTGACCAGGACTCTGTCGACCCGCGTCCCAAGTATCCGGTTGCACACTCCCGGGACACTATTCTGCTCATGGATGGCGGTCGGAAAACGAAGCAGTCTACCGGCCTGGACCGCAGCAAATCCCGCGTATCCACCGCAGCCGAGAATCACCCCGGGCTTAAACCTGTTCAGGAGAAACAAAGCCCGCAGAACACTCCATCCGAGGAGGAAAAGCGCTCCCACCGACCTGACCCCTTTACCCAGAACACCCCGGACCGGCAGAGCGACAAACTCCAGCCCGGCCTCCCGAGCAAGTTCGGCCTCAGCCCCCTGTTTCCCGCCGACAAACAGAATTCGAACCCCGGGATACCGGTTCCGGATCTCTTCGGCCACGGCAAGAGCCGGAAAAATATGTCCACCGGTTCCCCCGGTGGTCAGCACCACCCTCTTCATCGCCCCTCCCGGGAGGAAAGATTGAGCAATATTCCCACACAAAAAAAACAGACCAGAAGATGACTCCCGCCATAACTGAGAAAGGGCATGGGGATCCCTTTCGGAGGTGCCGCCCCGAAAACCACGGCCGCATTCACCAGCCCTCCGAGGATGACGATCATCCCCATGCCCGTGGCCACAAGCCGGTCTCGCAGATCACGTTGCTGCAGGGCGATGGCCAGCGTGCGCCATAAAATAACCCCGATCAGCAAAAAAACGGCAGAGACCCCGACAAAGCCGAGCTCCTCTCCAAGCACCGCCAGAATGAAATCGTTGTGCGCGTCCGGCAGAAAAAGCAGTTTCTGCCGGCTCGCCCCCAGCCCCACTCCAAACCAGTGCCCGTTCCCCAGGGCATACAAAGACTGAACCAGTTGATACCCGGTATCCTGGGCATCCTTAAAAGGATCGAGAAAGGCGAGCAGCCTCTTGACCCGGTACGGTGACGAAATCACGAGTTGAACTGCCGCGCCCGCCGCCAGAACAAAAGATACTCCCAGAAAAACGATCCTGGTCCCACCCACAAAGCATAGTACAAACAGCAGGGTGCATAAAAAAACCGCCCCTCCGAAATCCGGTTGCAGCAGCAGCAGCCCCGCAAGAATCCCGGTCACGAGAACCGGGGGAAGAAAGCCCACACTGAATGTCCTCACCAGGTGCTGTCTTCCCGCAAAAAAATAGGCCAGATAAAAAACCAGAGCCACCTTGACAGGTTCCAAAGGCTGCAGGGAAAACGGGCCAAGCCGGATCCAGCGGGTCGCCCCTCCCGCAGTCCCCCCAAAGGAAGTGAAGTCCGTCACGACCAGCAGCAGAACCGCGGCAAACAGAAAAAAATAGGTCAGCTTGTACCAGATGATGCGAGGCATCTTCCACGTCGCGACCAGGAGACAGAGTCCGGTGAACATAAACAGGACGTGCTTGCGCATAAAATGATACTTATCATCAAAATATCTCTCGGCCATGATCCCGCTGGCGCTCATGACCATGACCAGGCTCAAGCCGGCCAGACACAGAACAGCGCCCAGAAGCCACATGTCCGGCATGGCGTCCAGGATCACTCTTTGCGAACCGTTGTTCGAATTCACTTGCCTGGCCATTTCTTCCCTAGGGCTGAGTTTCGCCGCCTATGTTTCGAACGTCGAGCGCTCGAGCTGCAGCGCTGAACACTCTGCCTCGTTCCTTGTAGTTCCGGAACTGATCAAAGCTGGCCGTGGCAGGAGAAAGCAGGATCGCATCCCCGGGCCTGCTACGCTCGAAAGCCTGCTGAACAGCGTCCTCGAGCCGCTCGGTCCAATGCAGAGGAACTCCCCCCTTCCAGGCCTGCTCGAAAATTTCCCGGCCGGCCCCGAATAAAAAGACTTCCAGAACCTTTTCCCGCAAAAGCGGGACAAGTTCTTCCAGATCCCCCCCTTTAAACACGCCTCCGGCGAGGAGCAGCGTCGGACGATCCATGGACCGCAAGGCAGCAGCCAGGGCCCCGACAGTTGTGGCTTTGGAATCATTCACGAAAACGACCCCGTGCTTTTCCACAATGGACTCCAGTCGGTGTTCCATGGGCGTGAAATCCTTCAGGGCGGACTGCATCTCCGCCTCGGTCACCCCGAAATGGCGGGCGACCAGAAACGCCGCTTCGAGATTTTCCCGGTTGTGAGCCCCCGGAAGCTGCGGGCAGTGGAACCGCCTGGTGGCCACGAACCAGGTACTGTTCACCGCCGGATCCAGTTTCCCGACCACCCGGTCCTTGAGCTCCAGAGGGAGGATGGCCAGATCCCCTTGGCATTGTCTGGAAAACAGGGACATCTTGGCCTCAAAGTACTCATCCATACTCTGATGGTAATCCAGATGATTAGCGGCAAAATTAAGCATGACCGCGACTCGGGGGCGAAAGGAGGAGATATTCTGCAGCTGAAAGCTCGAGACTTCCAGAACCAGGATATCGACCCGCTCCCCGGCAAGAACATATTCGCTCAGGGGGACGCCGAAATTCCCGCCAAGAAAGACTTTCCGCTTCGTCTTTTCCAGGACATGCCCGAGCAGCGCGGTGGTGGTGGTCTTGCCGTTGGTTCCGGTCAGGGCCACTATCGGCTCGGATACGAACCAGGACGCGAATTCCAGCTCGGACACAACCTGTACTTTTTGCGGCAGGAAAGGGTCCACCACCCGGCGAGGAACCCCCGGGCTGAGAATCACCAGGTCCGCTCCGACAAACAGCTCTTCCGTATGAGCGCCCCCGGCGAGCTTCCAGCCGTATGCGCCTGCCGGTTCCTGCACCTCCGGCTCGCCCAGTGCCGCCTCGTTGCTGTCGGCCAGGGTCACCGATGCCCCCAGCCTGGACAGCAATTTCGCAGCCGCCACACCGGAGCGGGCCGCCCCGACGACCACGGCCTTGTGTCCGGCCAGCTGCCCCTCGTATATCAATTCCAACATCGCACTGTCCCTATCGAAGTTTGAGCGTTCCCAGGGCCATGACGGCCAGCAGCACGGATAGTATCCAGAATCTGATAATGATCTTGGACTCCGGAATCCCTTTCAGTTCGAAATGATGATGCAGCGGAGCCATGCGAAAAAACCGCTTCCCTCCGCTGACCTTGAAATACCCCACCTGCAGAATCACGGACAGGGTCTCGATGACGAACAGCCCTCCCACTACGACCAGAAGAAGCTCCTGCTTGCACAGTACGGCGATGAACCCAAGGGTTCCCCCGATACTCAGACTTCCCACATCGCCCATGAACACCTGGGCCGGGTAGGCATTGAACCACAGGAACCCAAGCCCCGCACCGATCATGGCTCCGCAAAAAACGGAAACCTCCCCGACACCGGGCACATACATAACCTGCAGATAACCGGCCATGTTCACGTTTCCGGCCACATATACAAAGATAGCAAAACATGCCGTGGCCACGACTGCCGGGCCGATAGCCAGCCCGTCCAGACCGTCGGTCAGATTGACGCCGTTGGAGGAACCAACCATGACCAGCATGGCAAAAAGAACATAGGCCCAGGCCAGATCGGGCCTGACCATCTTCAGAAACGGAAGCATCAGCTCGGTGGAGTACCCAGGCTGCAGGACCAGGACGGACACGGCCCCGAGGGCCACGATCCCCTGTCCCAAAAATTTGGTCCAGGGAGTCAGGCCGTCATTATGCCGACGCACCACCTTCAAGTAGTCGTCGGCCAGGCCGATGAGACCGAACCCCGTGAAAACCATGATCGTCAGCCAGAGATATACATTGCTCAGGTCGCCCCAGAGAAGGACGCTGACCAGCAAACAGGCCCCGAACAGGAGGCCTCCCATGGTCGGGGTTCCCGCCTTGGCCTGATGATTGGGACCACATTCCTTGATATACTGCCCGAACTTAAGCCTGTGCAGCCACGCGATAAAAATCGGCCCGATCAGGATGCTGAGCACCAGGGCGGTCATCATTGCGTATACGGAACGAAAGGTGATGTAGCGAAAGACGTTCAACGCCCCGAACTGGTCGCTGAGAGGATAAAGAAGATGATAAATCACTTGATACGCTCCGAAAAAACTTTCAAAAACCGCTCCATCCCACACCCCCGGGATCCCTTGAACAGAATCACTCCCCCCTTACCGGGAAGCTCTCCGAGCATTCCGGAAAAGCTGCGCGGGCCGGACAGGGCGTGGCATTTTTCACCGGCGTCCCCGAGTCCACGCCGAAATGCGGTCTCCTGCTCCCCGAAATAGTACACGTCGCGAAACCGGGTGGAGGCCACAAGCCGCCCAAGCCGTTCATGCTCCGCAACAGTCACATCTCCAAGTTCCAACATATCTCCAAGGACGAAAATCAAGTCCCGCTTTCCGGCCAGTTCCGCGGCCTGGAGCACGGCATGATGCATGGACAGCGGGTTGGCATTGTAGGTGTCATCAACAATCTTCCATGTTCCCTTCCGGCGAACAACGAAGCGCTGTGGAGCGGGACAAAACCCGTGAAGCCCTTCGGGAACAACATCAAAATCAAGACCGAGTTCGCGGACAACACTGACGACAGCAGCCAGGTTTTCCGCCATATGCTCCCCGTTGAGAGGCAAATTCATCCTTGCTTGCCGTGCATTGCACCGAATTTGAAACATCCCGCTGTCTCCCTCTGGCCCCAGATATCGGACACTTACCGGAGCTTCCGGGTTGGTGGAGCTGCTAAAGAAACGCACATCAGCTCCACCGGCCTGTGCCTCAGCCACAAGGGCTGGGTAATCCCGGCTCACGATCCCCCTGCCGTGGGGCGCGAGATGTTCCAGAATAATCGACTTTTCTCTGGCCACCCCCGACACGGAGCCAAGCCCCTGAAGATGACACGGCCCGATATTAAGAATCACGGCCAGATCCGGAGCGAGGATCATCCCCAAATCTTCCATGTCACCGGGCACGCTGATTCCCAGCTCGAGCACCCAAAACCGCTCCTGTCCCGACATCGCCAGCATGGACAGGGGCAGCCCAAGCTGGTTGTTCCAGTTCCTGAAATTCTTGCCGGTCTCTCCCACGCCGCCAAGGACCGCGGCAAGGAGTTCCTTGGCCGTGGTCTTGCCGGCTGAACCGGTCACCCCGATCACCGTGGCCCGGCATTTTTCCCGCCAGGCCCGCGCTATACGTCCCAGCGCGATCAGGGTGTCCCGGACCAGAACCACCGGCGTCCCGGAGGAACACTCCAGGGGACGGTGTGCCACAACGGCTCCGGCTCCCCGAGCGACCGCCTCCGCCGCAAAATTGTGCCCGTCAAACCGGTCACCGGCAATACAGAAAAAAAGATCCCCTTTTTCCACCATACGGCTGTCGGTCTGCACCCGCGTGAAGACCTGTTCCCCGGAGTCTATTTCTCCGACACCGCCGGTAGCCTGCAGTACCTCCTGCATTGTCATCTGCATTCCAGCAACTCCCTGATCACCTGCCCGTCATGGAAGGAAATCCTTTTCGATCCAACAATCTGATACGCTTCATGTCCCTTTCCAGCCACCAGCAGGGCATCTCCGGCTTGCATCGCCCCCAGTGCCTTGCGGATTGCGGACCGCCGGTCCCCATCTCTGACCACCTCTGCCCCGGCGGGAAAACCGTTTTGAATATCATCCATGATCTTCTCGGGGTCCTCGGTGCGGGGGTTGTCCGATGTGACGAAAATACGGTCTGCATGTGCGGCCACCGCCCGCCCCATCAGGGGGCGCTTGGTTCTGTCCCGATCTCCTCCGCACCCGAAGACGACAAAGAGCCTTTTAAAATCAAGGTCCTTGAGGGTACAGCAGACATTCACGAGCGCATCGGGTGTGTGCGCGTAGTCGACAAACAGGTGAAGTCCTCTCTGGTTGGGAATCCGCTCGAGTCTCCCCGGGGCGCCATGGCATTCGCTCATGTCCGGCAGCCTGGACGGGGCGACCCCCAGGGCCAGAGCCGCCCCCAGGGCGGCAAGCAGGTTCGAGGCATTATGTCGCCCCACCAGCGGAGAACGGAATACCACGGGAACATTGTTGAACAAGACCTCCAGCCTGATCCCGTCCCGGGAAAGATGCACCTTTTCAGGGCATAACATCCCGGTCCCGGCAACCGCTTCAGGGCATGGAGGGAGGCTGAATCCGACTCCTGTTCGCAGTTCGTTCAACAGTCTGCGCCCATATGCGTCCTCCACGTTGACCACCGCGGAAGGTCGTCGCCCCTGGCGCTCGGAAAAAAGTTTCGCTTTGGCCCGGTAATAAGAATCAAAAGTCTGGTGGTAGTCCAGATGGTCCTGGGTAAGATTGGTGAATACGGCCACATCCGGATTCAGACCGGCCAATCTCTCCTGATCCAGGGCGTGGGAAGAGGCTTCCATCAGTACGCAGTCCACACCGTCCAGAGCCATGGTACCCACAAGACGGTGCAGGGAGAGACAGTCCGGAGTGGTCATTGACGACGTCATCTCCCCTCCGGGCCAACGACACCCGATAGTTCCCAGCACCCCGACCTTTTTCCCGGCCCGGGACAACATGTGCTCAAGCAGGTAGGTTACGGATGTCTTGCCGTTGGTCCCGGTCACAGCAACCACCCGACAATCCCGCTGCTCCGTTCTGAAAGCCGCTCCGGCCAGAGCCCCCAAAGCCTTCCGGGCATCCTTAACCAGGACCAGTTCCACCCCGCCCACTGAACCGGAACAGTCACGCCCGGAAACTATGGTAGTGGCACCGCGCCGAACAGCGTCAAAAATATAGGCATGCCCATCCGAGGACACCCCCGGGACCGCGACAAAAACATCTCCGGGCTGAACATCTCTGGAGTTCGAGCAGACACGGCGCCCGTTTCGAACCTGATCCAATAATTCCTCAAATTTTTGTATCACAGCAGCCTCAATCCTCGCGCGTATCGGTCAACCAGAGACGGCAGAATTTTCCCTCCAGGGATTTCAATCCGGTCGCCGGGGCCGGGTCCTGACGGACCACCTCCACCCCTTCGTTCATCAACTCCGGCAGCACTCCGTGCGAAACCAGAATTTCCACAGCGCTTCGAACCGTCATTCCTCGAAAATCCGGGAGCTCCGAAATTTCACCGCCTGCCCCCCCGGCTTGCACCACCTGAACCCGGGGAGGAGCCGGCTCGCCGGCAGGAGCGGTCGGTGCCGGAATATCCCCGGAAGCAGCCAAAATGCTCATTCCGATTGCCTGAACGGCCGGGGCGGCAACAACGCCCCCATAATGCTGGGGGTGCGGTTCATCCACGACACATAAAACGAGATAGCGTGGTTCTCGAGACGGAAGAAGACCGACAAAAGAAGCTACATACTTGTCCCCATAGCCTCCCTGATGTGCTTTCTGGGCGGTTCCGGTTTTACCTCCGACACGAATTCCCGGAATCCGGGCCCTGGTCCCCGTGCCGTCTTTTTCCACAACCTCCTCAAGCATTCCAAGAACAGCTCCGGCAGTGGCCGCACTCACGGCCCGCACTGTCTTCGACTCTTCCGGCTCATCACGCAGCAAACGCAGCTGCCCCCGCTTTCCCGTCCGAGCCAGGGTGAGAAACCCCTGAGCCAACTGGGCTGTGGTCACGCCGACTCCCTGTCCGAAAGCCGCATTGGCCAGATCGACCTTTGTCCACTCATACGCGGGCCGAACCATGCCCGAAGACAAGCCCGGAAGAGGGAGGTCGGGCTCATGTATAATCCCGAAACGTTCCAGGTACGAATGAAATCTTTCTTCTCCGAGTTCCAGGCCGATTTTTGCAGCCCCGATATTACTCGAGTATCGAACAATGCGATTCACCGGCAGCCACTGATATTTATGCGTATCCCGAATTTTCTTCCGGCCCACTTCCCACTGTCCGTTCTCACAAAAATACAAAGAATCGGTCTTGCAGATCCCTTCCTCCAGAGCCGCGGCGATCAGTATCGGCTTCAACGTCGAACCCGGCTCAAAAAGATCCAATGCGATTCGATTTTTCCATACTGCCGGGGAGGATTTTCGATACGCATTGGGATTAAAAAAAGGATATTGGGCCCAGGCCAGAACATCCCCTTGTTTTACGTCGACCACCAGGCACATTGCATGTTTGCCATTATATCGCTCCACGGTTCCCGCAAGAATCTCTTCGGCAATCGATTGTACCCGGCTATCGATTGTCAGGTACAGGTCACGTCCTGGCTCTGTGCCCGGAGAGTCCCCGGAATAAAAGCGTTTTCCAGCAGCATCCTTCTGCACTCTGTGCACTTTGGCCTGCCCTGAAAGATAATGGTCCATGGACTTTTCAATCCCCTCAAGTCCATGTCCGTCCAGTCCGACAAAACCAAGCAGTTGTCCGGCAAGATGGCCCTGGGGATAGAGACGCAGCCCTTCCTCCTTGAGATATACTCCGTCCAGACCAAGCTCCACCAACTGAGATGCCTGCTTGTCGCTGATTTTCCGGGCCACCCAGACGAACCGTTTTTTCGAAGCGATCAGTTGTTGAACCCGGGAGGAGCTCATTCCCAGGACTCGAGCGAGCTTTCGGACCGTTTGTGATCTGTTTACAATTTTCAAGGGGCGAACATAGACCGACTTGGTCCGGATACTCTTGGCCAGCAGCTTTCCGTTTCGGTCAAATATCTGGCCACGCTCGGCAGCAATCGACTCCGAGGCCCAATACTGCCGATCCGCCTTGCGCGCCAGGTCCGCACCCAACAAAATCTGTACCTGATACGCCCTTCCCCACAAAAGCAGCAAAAGGAAAAAACAGCCCCCTCCAAGCAGAAGCAGCTTCCACCTCGACGTATCACCGTCTTTCCCTGGTTTCTCTTTCCTCGCCCTGTTGCGCACACTTTCTCCCGTCTGCCGGAACGATCAGGGAAGCTTCCTGACCTGACCCGGTCGGGGTTCGGCAAGGCCCATGACACTTCCCTTCCTTCGGAGCCTGGAAGGGGCAACGAGATTATTTCGTTCAACTTCCAGCTTGGACAACAATTCCTGGCCCTTGGCGATGGATATGGAAACCTGCTTCATTTTATACCCCAGATCGACTCGCTCGATATTCACCAGAACAAGACCGAGGCCGAGCAGGAAGGTCGTTGCCACCATAGTCAGCAGGAACCAGGGCCCCGAAACTATGCTCAACAACCGCATAATCTAGATCCGCTCGGCAACCCGCAATTTAGCACTGCGGCTTCTGGAGTTCACTGCGATCTCCTCTTGCGAGGGCAGGGCTGGTTTTTTGGTCAGAATGCGCAGTCGCTGTTGGTGCCCGCACTGGCAGACCGGGTACTCCCTTGGACAGAGACACCCCTTGGCCTCCCTTCGAAAAAACCATTTCACGATGCGATCTTCCAGGGAGTGAAAGGAAAGAACTGCCACCCGGGCCCCGGGAGAAAGACGATCCACTATATCATCCAGGAAATTTTCAAGTTCATCCAGTTCATGATTAACGGCTATACGCAACGCCTGAAAAGTCTTTGTCGCCGGATGATTGCGGGAAAGCGCCCTTCTTTTCGCCGGATACGCACCGGAAACAATTTCAGCCAGTTGCAACGTTCGTTCAATTGGCTGCCGCTCACGATACTGGACAATCGCTTTGGCCACACGCCCGGCCATGGGCTCTTCTCCGAACTCTCGAATGATCTTCCGTAACGCGTCGAAGGAAAAGGTATTGACTACGATCCGAGCTGAAGGAAATCCCGAATCCCGATCCATGCGCATATCCAGAGGGCCGTCATGCAGAAAGCTGAATCCGCGTTCTGCCTGATCCAACTGAAGAGAGGAAACGCCTAAATCCAGGACAGCACCGTCGAGTTTGTCCCAACCGATCCCGTCCATGGCCTCTTCGAAGTGCTGAAAAGAGCAGTGGGCAAAAAAAACATGCCCCGCATAGGGGGCAAGTCGTTCCCGCGCTTTATCAAGAGCTTGCGTATCCCGATCGATGCCCAGAACAAATCCTTGCCCCCCGCTGGCCTCACAAAGGTTAAGCGTATGTCCACCGAGACCGAGCGTTCCGTCCAGATAGCGACCACCGGGACGGGGGGCGATCCAGGAAATTATTTCCCTTGGCATCACACTGATATGTTCGGGCATGAGATTTCCTAAAAAGTATTGGCAAAAATTTAAAAAAGGAGTTCCACCCCCTGGTCAGCCAGCGAATCCATGATGCCGTCAAAATCATCCTGGACAGCGGTTCGCTGCGCTTCGAATCGGGATTTATCCCAGATTTCGAACTTTCTCCCCACCCCTGCCAGGATAATTTCTTTGTTCAGGCCGGCGTACTCGCGTAAATACGGAGGAACCAGAATACGGCCCTGTTTATCCATAGTGACGGGCATCGCACCGGAGATAAAAAAGCGCTGAAAATCGCGAAATCGACGGTTGGCCATGCTCAGTTTCGCGAAGCTCTGCTCGATGGATTCCCACTCCGGGAGGGGATATCCCGCCACACAGTCATCAAAGTTGGTCAGGACAATATCCCCGCCGGTCGCAACACGCCAAACCTCCTCCCGAAATTCGGGGGGGAGCATGATACGACCTTTGGCGTCCTGATTTCGAAGAGTGTGGCCCCGAAACATCTTTGCCCACCTATTTCACCACTTTTTACCACCAGTTCCCACCTTCTTTTCAGCCGTGTATTCAAAAGTCAAGGCAGAATGGAAATTCGTGAACAAAAAGCGGAGAGAAATAACCAGGAATTTGGAAATACAAAAAGGGGAAGTAAGGAAAAACGAAGGAGGAGTAGGGCGAAGGCAAAAGGAATGAGGAGAATAGACGTAGAAAGGAAAGAAAGGACAATCAGGGCAGAAAATAAAAAAGTCCTGGCGACGACCTACTTTCCCACACTTAAAAGTGCAGTATCATCGGCGCGGGCGGGCTTGACTTCCGAGTTCGGAATGGAATCGGGTATTTCCCCGCCGCCATGGTCACCAGGA
>Ga0102940_1001877_pt1 | contig 13081 bp, 11 predicted proteins | sample SalPonR2_C_D1_MG_FD_78215 | JGI IMG/M metagenome (GOLD analysis project Ga0102940, IMG submission 78215) | Salt pond soil microbial communities from South San Francisco under conditions of wetland restoration - Salt Pond MetaG R2_C_D1_MG | ecosystem: Environmental > Aquatic > Marine > Intertidal...
ACAGACTAATGAGATAAAAGTATTATTAAAATGCAAGGTTTTTACTGCAAGGTTGCAAATAACCTTGCACTTTTAATCAAAAAATTGCCGTATTAAATAGATAATGAAAGAATTACAAGTTTTTCAGCAGACCCTACTTAGGAACCTGTTAACTCAACCTTAAACTCTCTGATTAATAATCATCTCCAGGCGCGAAATTGTTCTCTCGCTTCATCCATCGTCCGCGGGTGAAGTCAGGAAAATCCTGTGGGGCACCGTTATTTGCTACAGAACGTTCAGATAAAGGCGTAATGGCACTCCAGGCTGCGGCATCATATGCATCGAGCGGAGCTGGTAATTGTCGTTTTACCACTTCAACAAATGCATGGTCGACAAAGAAATCCATACCACCATGACCAGACCCTTCAGCATAATCGCCGTATTTTTCCCATAGCGGATGATCATATTTTTCCAGGTAGGCATCCATTTCCTCCCAACGGTGCGACGAACCCGCTCCCTCGATATAAATTCTACGGGTGTGATAATCAAACTCGGTGATACCGCCTGTACCCTGAACCCTGAAGCCCAACGAATAAGGCCTGGGTAAATTGGTGTCGTGAGTTAATACGATCGACTCACCACGCGCGGTGCTGATGGTGGTTGTAACAATATCGCCCAGTTTCCACCGCAATTGTGCATTCGGATGCTCAGGCCCTCCCTCGGGATGATTTACAATATAATCATGCAATCCGCGCGATTTCGTAGCTATAGAAACCAGTGAGGTAAAGAGATTACCCCGGTTGATATCAAACATGTTACCAATGGGACCAATACCATGTGTTGGATACAAATCGCCATTCCTGTAGAGTGAGTGCTCTGTCCTCCATGATGCCTCATTAATAGCATTTTCACCAAATTCAACCCCACCACCGTGTTTTTGCTTTCCATTATTAAACTTCACTGCACGCAGATCGTGCTGATAACCGCAGCGTGCATGGATTAACTCCCCAAATAATCCCTCGCGCACCATTTGTAAAACAGCCATAACATCACGACGATAGCAAACATTTTCGAGAATCATCACCGGAACTCCGGTTTCCTCATATGTATTCACCAGGTCCCAGCACTCCTGCAAGGTATTCGCAGCAGAAACTTCCACACCAGCATAAACCCCTGCTTTCATGGCTGCCACAGACATGCGGGTATGCCATAGCCAGGGTGTACTGATTATTACACCATCGAGATTTTCCTTTTCAAGCATATTGAGATAGGAATACGCATTATCTCCATAGGTTACAGGCGCTTCAAAACCCTGTTCATCCATCATGCGCTTTGCTTTCTGCAATGCAACAGGATTAATATCACATATTGCCGGAATCTTAACATCGTCCCTGAGCAGAAGGTTTTTAAGGTGGCTCCTTCCACGTCCACCGGTTCCAATAAATCCAATACGCGCCTTTTGGTTTTGTACCTGCGCATAGCTTATCCCGGGAAACAATAATACTCCCGCGGATGCCACTCCGGTTTTAAGAAAAGTTCTTCGTCGCATATCAATAATTTTTTTTATCTCGCAATGAATCGAAACCAGTAATCTGGAACCAGAAAATAATCTTTGTTAATTATTTTCCCTGGCCGTACTTGTTGCCTTGCCCTCAAATATCTCTTGATCTATCCAATCACTTATCAACAATATCCCATATATTCTCATTCCCTTTTACAGGCTTAATAAAAAACCCAAATTGCATGGTACGGGCTGGAATCTTATACCTTGCATGCGTATGGGCTCCCCATGAATTATCACCCCCAACACCCATCTGCATTTCGTTTATAGAAAGATAGATGTTCTCACTATGAACTACATCTGAAATGTGATCAATGCCTGGTGTTCTTCTCGACAGCATTTTTGGAGGAATATGCAGGGCTGAAAATTCAATCAACGGAATGCCTCTTAACATTAATCCCTCCCCCGAATCATCTATAAGGGCAAGCCACCTGACATCAGTTTTGTTTCCATTCTCCTGCGGAGCAGCATATGGGAAATATTGATCCGCTACATCAGAAGTGTAATATCCAACCAATGCAGAACTGTTTCTGTCAACATAATTTTCATGCGGACCCCGGCCATAATATTTTAAATGATCAAATTCCGGCTGTATAACCATATTCATGCCAAATGCAGGCAGCTCGGGATATCCAACTTCCCCAGGAAATATGATAAGATCCTGAAGAACAGCTACCTCCCCATTTCCTGAAAAAACATAGGTGATATTCAACTTGGAATTACTGTCTTTATAATCATAGCTCGCACGAACATAAAAGTTCATGCTGTCGGGCGACCATGAAAGCTGATTAAGTTCCAGATTGTCTTTATAATTTTTCCACATAGCCAATCGTTTATCTGCATCACTTCCAAAATCATTATCAATTAGTGGTCGCCAAAAATCAGGATGAGGGCCCTGTTTAAGCATTTCTTTCCCGTCAAATAGCATCGAGGTTAGGAATCCACTGGCTTTATTGATGGCGTATTTAGATCCTCCAGCCTGAATCTTCAGCAAACCTTCTTCTTCTGTAGCTTGTGGAATTCTGGCACCTTCACTTAGCCATCTAATAATTATCTCTTCAGCTGCCAATCCTTCATTAACTTTAAACTGCTCATAAGCAACTGTATGGCCCTCTGAGAGTAATTCACCTTCCGTCCTTGTCTTAGCATACACATTTAAAAAATACTCGGTATTTCGTTTAACAAGGTTTCTGGATATATCAAGATCAAAGTCAGCAGTTTGGCCGGGTAATAAATGCGGTCGCCTGATTACCCCTTCCTGAACAGTGTCATCCTTCGAAACAAGCTGCCAGAAAATGTCGAGATGATCAAGAGTTACAAAATCATACTTGTTTGTCACCCGCAAACGATTACTATAGAATGGAGCTGGTTCAAACGCTACATACTGGTATACTTTTTTCACCTCTTCCAATGCCGGGTGCTCTGTCCTGTCAGCATCAATCAAACCATTCATACAAAAGTTCGAATCTGAAGGTGTACTCGGCGGACCATAATCACCACCAAAAGCCCAGAAAAAACTACCATCTTCATCTTCTTTGGCCATACCCTGATCTACCCAATCCCAAATAAATCCTCCCTGCAATTGCTTATAGTCTTCTATCACATCCCAGTAGTCCTGCAAATTACCGGTACTATTTCCCATAGAGTGCGCATATTCACATAATATAAGGGGCATATCCTGCAGATTAATAGCATAATCAATCAGCTCAGGAATTTTATCATACATCGGACAGAATATATCGGTGTTTTTCTGTTTGATAGTTCGCTCATATTGCACCGGGCGTGTTGGATCCTTCGATTTGATCCATTCATATGTTGCATCAAAACAGATACCATCGCCAGCTTCATTTCCGAGTGACCATATTATAATTGATGGATGGTTTTTGTCACGCTCTACCATACGTATGGTTCTATCGAGGTGCGACTTAAGGAATATTTCCCTGTTCCCCAATGTTACATCAGGATCATAGTACATCCCGTGCGATTCTATATTTGCTTCATCAATCACATATAAACCATATATATCGCAGAGCTCGTACCAATAAGGATCATTTGGGTAATGACTTGTTCTTACCGCATTAATATTATGGGCTTTCATCAACTGTATATCCTTCAACATAGATTCACGTGAAACATAATGTCCGGTTACCGGATCATGTTCATGGCGGTTAACTCCTTTTAAGAGAACAGGCTTGCCATTCACCAGAAGCTGTCCATTTTTTATCACACTTGTTCTAAAACCAATATTAGAAGCAACTGTTTCAATATGCTCTCCCTGATCATCATACAATTCAATGGCCAGTCTGTAGAGATTTGGCGCCTCTGCACTCCAGGGCAAAATATTTCCTATTGTGCCACTGGTATTTGAGAAACTTATTTCACCAGGCTCAACAACAAGTTTTTGTTCATCCTCCCATATACTTTCAAATCCGTTACGTTCGCAGACCTTCACAATTACTTTTGCATTCTTAGGAGAATCACCCCTGTTTATGAGCTTAAGATTAACATCTATCTGTCCACCCTGTCCCATATAAAGCAAGCTAGATCGTACAAAATAGTCAGATACATGCAACTTTGGACGAGCTTCAAGGTATACATCTCTTTCAATTCCACTTACCCGCCAGAAGTCCTGACATTCCAACCATGATCCATCAGACCATCGGTAGACTTCAACGGCAAGCATATTATTCCCTTGCTTTACATATTCTGTGACATTAAATTCAGCTGGTGTTTTACTTCCCTGACTGTATCCGACTTTTTCCCCGTTTATCCACAGATAAAAAGCCGATTTTACAGCTCCAAAATGAATATATATTTCTTTACCCGACCAGTTATCGGGTACCTGAAATTCATGGCGATAGCTACCAACCGGATTGTGATCCACAGGTACTTCTGGTGGCTGAGGATCATTGGTCCAGGGATAAGCCTTATTTACATATATTGGAACTCCAAACCCTTGAAATTCCCAGTTTCCTGGCACTTCAATGTCATCCCACCTATTATTAACCTTAAACCGCTTCTTATAAAAATTCTCAGGCCGCTCCCCGGGATTATCCGAGTATTTGAATTTCCAGGTACCATTTAGACTTACAAAATTAGAAGAAGCAGTACGGTCACCAACCATAGCTAAATCGGTAGATTCAAAAGAAAACATAGTTGCTCGCGGTATTTCTCTGTTAATCTGAACAATATCAGGATTCTGCCATGCTTCCAACGGCTGAGTCCATGATGATAATGCAAAACAACAAAACGAAACTGATAAGATGAGTTTTATATTTTTCATTATTATGTAGTTATATAAATATATTGTTATTTTAAATATCCTTACAATATAATATTAAAAGCCATGCATTCTTTGGTAGTGTAACAAATCTGTCAACAATCTGCCGGGGTAACTAAATAAAAATACCGTGAGCAATTGGATTTTACTTGTTATATGTATTGACAAATAATCTTTGATATTACTATCACAAATAGTAATGATTTGCTACCTGTAAAAAATGCTTTTTTTGAATATAACAACACAATTTAACAAAACGTATTTATTCCACAGTGGAATCTACAATCTTTTTCATCACCTGCTGCTTTTCCAGTATTTTCTCCATTAACCTGAATTGAGCCATAGCACGGTGGTAATTATGGTCTTTGGAATTTGTCTTGTAATATTTATCGTTTGTCATATAATCGGTTAAAAACCTCATCGACTGGTTATAAGCAAATACAGCAGGAGCACGATGCATGAGCTCAACCTCATCATTAGTCAGAAAGTCTCTCCCCTTTTGAAAATATCCTTTTGTAAAACCTTCAAAAATATCCAGTCTGAAATCAATTGCCCTTAACCTTTTTTCGTCCTCTGAAGCGGTGGAGCCTGCCGTTCGTAACGCATCACCAAAATCAAACCAGGCATATCCTTTCATCACCGTATCAAGATCGATTAAGCAATTCGCTTTAAAACCCGGATTATCTGCACTTTTTGAATTGTGAAATAGGATATTATTGAATTTAGCATCGTTATGGGTAATTCTGACGGGCAGGTTATTCAGACGGGAACGTTCATATACATGCAACATATCAACCTGATGATGCATTATCTTCTCTGCAAGGGATGATGAATACTCAATTCGTTCATTATCTCCATGCTCCATGGCCTCACGAAACTGCCCAATGCGAAATTGCAGGTCGTGAAAACCTGGAATAGAATCCGAAATAAGGGAAGCATCCAGATCAGTCAGCATTCCCTGAAAAGACCCGATGGCTGCGCCACCTTCAAACGCAACGTCAGAGTCGGGCACAACATCAAAAACTACCTGATCCTCAATATACCAGTATAAACGCCAATAACCATCTGTTGGATTTCCTGTCCAGCTTTTACCTTCATCAGTCTCGAGAAAAACAATACCATAGCATGCAGGATTCTTTCCCAATTTCCTGTTTTTGTCTGAAATATGCGAGGTAACAATTTCCAGGTTATGCATAAGCAGCTCAACATCCCTGAAAATATAGTGATTTATTTTTTGCAGTACTAAAGGAGGATAACCGTCTTCGCAGTGGTGAATAAAATAGGTATCGTGTACATGACCGCTCCCCATAGGTTTTACTACACATGCTTCGGGATTAATCCCAAAAGCATCCAGCACCGGGGCAAATTTGTTACTCATTTCTTAATCAGGATTATTAACCCCAAATAGGTGTTGGATACATATTTTGATCTGTTAACCTTTTAATCATCTGTACAACATGTGGACGATCTTCCTGATAGGTCACACCAAACCAGGTTTCAGGAGTTCCCAAAACCTTAAATGAAGCTTGTTTATTTCTAATAAGATGGTCAGCCACAAAAGGGATAAAAAATTCTGCTTTCTGACTATTAATATTTTCAGCGATGTAGCTTTTAAACTGACGCTCGAGGTGTTCAAAAATATCCGGGGTAAAACCAAAAAGATTCATGGATACTTTTGTTTGTGGGTCAAGGTCATGTTCAGACCCATCCTCTTCTACAAACCAAATTTTTCCCTCCTTACTGAATATCTTTGTACGCTCAACAACCTCTGTTAAAAATCCATTTTCATCAGTCTCACAAACGCCACGAGCAACCGATCCATGTTCTGAAACCGTTTTCGACAATGTAAACCCAACCAGAGCATACTCGCCTTTTCCCGCAGAAACAAGGAATTCACAAATCGTTTTATAAGACTCGCGTCCGTAAAAATCATCTGCATTAATCACTGCAAACGGCTCATTAATGACATCCTTTGCCATAAGAACAGCGTGTGCTGTTCCCCACGGCTTCTTTCGGTCTTCAGGAACAATAAATCCATCTGGTACATTCTTAACATCCTGTAAAACATATTCAATTTCCAGGTCAGATGGAAACCTTTTCAGGTAACTTTCATTAAACTCCTTTTCCATTCGTGGGGCAATAACAAAAACAATCTTCCCAAAACCTGATTGCAATGCATCGTAAATAGAATAATCTGTAATGGTTTCTCCGGAAGGCCCAAATTCATCTGTTTGTTTTTGTCCGCCATACCTGCTGCCCATTCCCGCAGCGAGAACTAATAATGTAGGTTTCATATTATTTAGATTGTTTTGTAAGTAAATTGCAAAAATAATTGTTAATTCGTTACAACCATATAATTTATCGCCTGGTTGTGAATTCAATCTCTAAAATTGGCGAATACAGACCATGCTTATTCCAAACCATACATTATATTTCATGGTTAATTCTCCTGATATTATACTAAAGAAATTAATATCATTTTAATAATTATCTCAAATGATCATTACGGAAGAAAAACCAAAAAATACTCCATGGAAAAGGTGGTTCAAGTATTTATAAGTCAATGCAAAATATATTCCCTGATTACCTTCCACAAAAGATTAAAAAAAGCCCGGATCTCCTGAAATCCGGGCAACATCCTGCCAGTTTTTGCAGCAAAATTCTAACCCTTGTTAAGCAGGAATAAAAGGCAGGATGTATTCACCTTACTGAATAATCTCATAGCTGGTTGAACTTATTTATTTCCTTTTTTGCCAGTTGTGCACGAATCAATTCAATACGTTTATCATTTTTTACACCTGTAAAAAAACCAATTGTTTCAGGCGATATATCTAATCGCAATGCATGATAAATAAATGTATTCACTGCAACACCTGCTGAAATATGCTCCGATAGTTTACCATATTGCACTCCCTCGCTTTTCTCTAATAAAATTTGTCTGTTAAGTAACAGGTTTCCGCAAATTTCCTTTAAATATTTGTTCATTGTAACAATACTCATTCGGGGGAACGCTTTATTGTCAGGATAATACCGATCAATATACTTTGTTACTATTTTTATCGCATGATCGTTAAGCGAGAGATCGCGGAAATTCCCATTTGGTGTCCTTATCTGAATCAGGTGTTTGCTCACAGCATCCTTTTCTATCCGTTGAAGCTCGCTAAAACGAATTCCGGTGTAACACATCATTAAAAACAGATCTCTAGCCCGCTCCTCGCGTGTGCCTTTACATTTATAATCCTGTATTTTCACGATTTCATCCCAGTACAGAAAGACAGGATTTTCGTCTTGTTTCTCCCTTTTATAATTAAGGTTTTTATAGAATGATTTATACTCGTAAAAAACATTATATCCCTTATCAGTCGCCCAGTTTAAAAATGTTACCAATACATTAACTGACTTCCAAATTGTTGATGGCGCCCGGTCCTCCGAAATATAATGGTTCACATATTTTTCCAAAAAAACGGTATCGATTGTATTGAATGCCATCTTGTAACCCGTTTTTTCCTCAAATTCCTGTAATTGACGATAAAAAGTACGCACTTTCTTATAATTAGAAGAAGACCATTTCCCCGCCCCTTCTTCCATAAAAATCAATAATACATCAAAGAAACGCCCGGAAACGCGGGGCCTCAACCGCTCGAATGTTCTTCGAAACTCGCTGGCCCCGGGCTTCTCAGACAGGCTGGCCAGTGCTTTCCATGTAGCACCGGCAGTGTGCTCAAGTGACGACAGCCAGCTGTTGATTATAAACGCATCGTGATTATATTCCTTTACACGCTGTGTAGAACGATCCCAGGCCTCAATATCAACTTTCATTCCGGTAGAAATAATAACCCTATTACCATTAAACGACACCGTCATAAATATCGGCCTGCCAATCTTTATCAGACGACCATCTTCACCTTTTCGCTTTTCGACATAAAAACGAACTTTCATATATTTACATGCAATTTTACATTATAATTATAATGCTAAAATATTATTTATTAACATTTTTATTATGGTTGTTAACACTATTAATAAATATATTTTTCATACACTGCCAATAATTCTCCAGTGGTACCCGCTTATCTGCACATTAAATATTTACCTTTGAATACATGATCCGGAAAATTATCACCACAACAGATGGATCTAATACCATCTATGTACCAGGGCTAAATGAACATTATCATTCAATTAATGGAGCGGTTACTGAAACGATGCATATTTTCATCAACGCCGGTTTCAATTCGATCCAAAAAAAATCAATTCGAATTCTAGAGTATGGAATGGGGACAGGCCTGAACCTTTTTGCTACATTAGATCAGGCCATGAAGCGTTCAATCACCGTGCATTATCATACCATTGAAAAATATCCCCTATGTGAAGAGGAGTGGAGAAATTTAAATATTCCCGAAGTTCTGGATGTCAATAAATCATGCTTTAAACGAATTCATACGAGTCCCTGGGATGAGCTGATAACAATTAATAAGCTATTTACAATCTATAAAGATAAGTCCGATTTTCGAACTGCCACGCCTGAAGGACTATTTGACCTTATATACTACGACGCTTTTTCGCCAGATATTCAGCCCCACTTATGGCAGCCTGAAATCTTCCAAAAAATAGCAGATCATTGCGTTAACGGGGCAGTGCTAACAACTTATTCATCCAAAGGAATCGTCAAACGGGCTTTGAAAGATGCGGGTTTCAGTATAGAAAAAATACCAGGTCCTCCCGGCAAAAGAGAGTTTATAAGAGCCTCAATAACCAGTTAATTCTGCAATTCAACCTTTTTTTATAACTTCGCAAATTCATTAAAACTTATTAAATCATTATTATGAACAACAAAACGATTTTAACACTAATCATTGCAATTGTGGCATTTGTCGCAGGCTATTTCGTCAATGATTTCACGGATGGGGAAACTATAAAAACCGAGTCGCAGGTTAATCTTGAAAATAATTGGGATTCCTTAAGTTATTTCCTGGGACTTACACTTGGTTATCAAACAACAGGTACGTTTGATAATATTAACCCAGCACTTGTCGGGTCAGGAATGAACACGGTTTTAACCGACTCTTCTGCATTTGATGAGCGAACTGCTCAGGTAATGCAACGTCAACTCATTCAGTCTATAATGGATTTAAAATCTCAGGAAGGATCAGCATTTTTGGAAGAAAATAAAAAACGTGATGGTGTATTCGTTACTGAATCAGGTTTGCAGTACGAGCCATTGCAAGAAGGTGATGGACCAATGCCTGGTAGTGATACTTCTACAGTAACTGTGCATTATCATGGCACATTGGTTGATGGCACAGTTTTCGACAGCAGTGTAGATCGTGGTGAACCTGCCACATTTGCATTGAATCAGGTAATTCCCGGCTGGACAGAAGGACTTCAGTTAATGAGTGTAGGGTCGAAGTACAAATTTTACATTCCAGCAGAGTTAGCTTACGGACAAAGACCCCCTTCAGCGGCCATTCCACCAAATGCAGTTTTAATATTTGAAGTTGAATTATTATCCCTGGGAGGTGAGTAATTTTTTTGCACTTAAAATTAAAGCCAGGTGCATCCAATGATGACCTGGCTTTACTAATTGATTGGCTTTCTCTCTATAAAATTTTTAACTGCAATAATTTTGCATTTGTTTTTACTAGCTTTGCAAAAAAACATAGATTATGAGCTTTGAAATTTCAGGAAGACTGACCGAGATTTTCCCGGTACAACAGGTGACAGATAAATTTAAAAAACGTGAATTTATCCTCGAAGTAAAAGAAACAAGCAATACTGGCTTTGAATTTGTTGAATATATCAAATTTCAAGCCGTGCAGGACAAATGCAGTTTATTAGATGCATTTTCTCCAAACGATGATGTTAAAGTGAGCTTTAACTTACGCGGTCGAAAATGGGAAAAGGATGGTAAGATTTCATATTTCACCAATCTTGATGCCTGGAGAATTGAAAAAGAACAATCAACAAATAATACCCCAATTACACCTGCTCAAGATCAGGAAATCCCTGGCGACACTTCCAACACATCAGAAACAAACGAACCTCCTGTCGATGATTCCGGTTTTGATGATCTCCCCTTTTGATTTGAACGATCAACCCTAATTACAATTGGTTGAGGACATCATCAATACCTTAAAATCTAATTCAGTAAATCACTATTTGTTTTCATCGAGACATGGATTTTTTTTTGGATCCCAATACGGTCTACTGGAAGGTCCATGCATAATCCTAGTCTTTTTTCTCCTTCAGGTACCAGGCTGACTTTTCCACCCATTTCATGGATTACTTCACGGGCTAATTTATAAGCAATACCGTTATTATCCATGTAGTTATACCAGTCATCCTTTCTATCTGATTTTTCAAAGATCGTTTGTGCTCTTTCGCTGAGCAACCCTTTTTTATTTAGTATCACAGAAATTCGTATCTGTGACTGATCGATAACTTCAAGTTTAATCTCAACAACCCCTTTTTGCTGAGTTGTTATTACATTAGTTAAGAGCGTATCAAGCAACCGCTGTAACCTATCACCGTCTGTCTGAACAATTATCCGACCATAATCCCGCGGCATCGTAATCAGGAGTGCTACCGGGATTTGCAGCTCTCTTACTACTTCATTTTTAACAGTCTGGTAAAGCATTTTCACCATATCATCAACGAAAATGTCTTCTTTTCTTAGTCTGAAATTATCCGTTTCCAATAGGGTGAGATCCATAATATTCTCCATAACTTTCAGAAGGGATTTACTATTCATAGAGATATACTTTAGATAATCCTCTCTTTCATGCTCTGTAAGACCTTCCTCCTGCAGCAGGTGTGAAAAACCCATAATCGCATTCATCGGGGTCCTGATCTCGTGGGATATATTCGACAGGAACCTGGATTGTACCTGAGAACCGGCATCTCTGTGTGTATGATACACACCTTCCAACCAGCTAATTTTTTCCCGAAGCAATTCATTTGCCCGCTTCAGCTCATCATATGTCGGTTTTTCGTTCATTATAGCAATGGCACTTAAAACATATAAAATTATTTCTTAATTTTTTTAAGCAACTTCTCAGCCTCTTTACTTTTATCGCTGTTACTGGAAGCTATTCGCGCGAATTGCCTTCGTGCACGGTCAAGTTCATCGGTTGCCAGGAAACACAACCCCAGATACCATTCAGCCTGCTCTATGTAAAGGTTATCATTATGTTCTATAACCTTGTTGAATGACAAACCTGCTTCGCGATATTGTTCTAACTCGAAGTATGATATCCCGGAGTAAAGGTTGGTTGCTACCTGGTCTGGCTGTTTTTCCAATACCTTTTCAAAATAGAACACTGCTTCTTCAAACTCGCCATCAAGATAAAGTCGCTCGGCATGCTGAAGCATTAAATTAAGTTCAGAATCGGCCGATCTGTTTATCAGTGCTACTTCATATGGTTTGTAGTACCGCTTTAGCAATTCTTTATTGCTTAAAGGCTTATCCAGTATTGCAGCAAGCCCGATAGCCAGCAACAATGCAATGACCGCCGTAGCAGCATAATGCCATGGTTTTGAGAATCGTACCGGCTTCTTACTGGGTCCGGTATCTTTCTTAGTTTCAGTTCGCAGATCACTGAGTTGATCTCTGAAGCTAAGCACTTCTGAATCAGATAATGCTTCGTCCACTTCCCGAAAAAGCTCCGTTTCTGCGAGCAATTCGGGACTCGACTCCAGGTCTGCTTCAAACCTCTTCATGTCCTTCTCTGAAAGCTCATGATCGAGGTACTTTTGAATTTTGCGCCTGTCTCTTTTCATATTATTTAGGTATATAAATTTTCATATAAATTACTTCTCCATATTGTAGGTTTATTTTAACAATGAACCATCACTTTGTGATCTGTAAGTCTTATTATCCAAATAAGTTACATACTTCACTACCACTCATGTGATACGTTCATCTCTAGTTTCACCCCGGGTATCCTCCGCTATATGAATTAATCATATAAATACTTCCGGGCAGACTTATGTTGCACCTCACTGCGCTCTAACACAGTTCAGCAAATACTTTTCTCTCTCAGTAAACAGTCAGGACGTTTCCTTGACTTAAAAAAATAATTATCTCTGCTCTTTTGAATCATCATCGCTATCTGGAGGTATAATAATATCCATTGGTTCACCACCACCTTTAATAAAATTCATTTGTTTTGCAGTCATAGCTTCTGAAGCAAAATTGTCGATTGTGTGTTTTAAAGTTTTCATGTCGTTTTGTAATTAGGGTTAAACATATTTGTTGATCG
>Ga0102940_1001879_pt1 | contig 13075 bp, 5 predicted proteins | sample SalPonR2_C_D1_MG_FD_78215 | JGI IMG/M metagenome (GOLD analysis project Ga0102940, IMG submission 78215) | Salt pond soil microbial communities from South San Francisco under conditions of wetland restoration - Salt Pond MetaG R2_C_D1_MG | ecosystem: Environmental > Aquatic > Marine > Intertidal...
AGTAGATAGTACATACACCATAGCGTATAAATATGGTATGGTCGATGCACAGCGTCAATCTGGCCAAAGTATAAGGGGTATCTTTTTTATTGACCCAGCCAATACGGTGCGGGCATTTCAGTTTTATCCGAATGAAGTGGGGCGCAGCACCGATGAGATCATCCGCACCCTCCAGGCGCTCCAGGCGCATGACCGGGAAAAGGATGTGGTAATGCCAGCTAACTGGCAACCGGGCGATGACTTTATGAAGTCTAAACTCTCTCCTGAAGATAAAAAAGAGTTACACGAGGAAAATCCGGATATCTATTTTATTAACTGGTACATGATCTTCAAGAAAAACAACACATACCCCGCGTCTGCCACCCCGCAAGCCAGACCGAAATCCCCGCACAAATAACCCAATAACCATACTCCATTCGCCATGAAATTCCCACACATAATCATAGCAGCAGTCCTAACAATGGGCACGATGCCCCTTCTTTCCCAGGAAAAACAATCAATTATCAACGGGTTTGTATACAACCCCGATCAGGAACCCGCAGAATACTCAACCGTGGTACTGATGAATCAGGACTCCGTATTTATGAATGGTGCACTGACCGGCATTGATGGCAGCTTTAGCTTTGATAAGTTGAGTACCGGGACCTACCACATCATGATCCGAAATGTCGAGTTCAACACCTTCGTTTCCGAGCCGATCCAGCTAAATGGCAGTAACCGCGTAGAATTTGATCAGATCAATCTCAAGGCCCGTATCAACGATCTTGAAGAGGTAGTCATCAAAGGTGAAAAAGCCATGGTTGAGGTGCATCCCGACAAGATGGTCTACAATGTATCGGCAAGTGTAAATTCTACCGGAAACAATGCGCTCGAACTCATCGGTAAGTCACCCGGTGTTATGATCGATATGGATAAGAATATTGTGCTTCAGGGCAAATCGGGCGTACAGGTATACATCAACGGGCGCCCCTCACGCATGTCGGGCGACGACCTAACCAGCATGCTTGAATCAATGCCTTCTGAAGAGATTGAAAGCATTGAACTTATTACAAATCCCTCATCGAAATACGATGCCGAGGGGACAGCTGGAATTATTAATATTGTTTTGAAGAAAAACCTCGATGCCGGTATGAACGGGAGCCTCCGGGGAACGTATTCGAAAGGAAAGCGATCCCGTAGTGGACTGGGTACCAGCTTGAACTATAGTAATGGTAAGATAAGCCTGTTTTCCAGTGTGAATGTTTCTGAAAACCAGTACATGATGGCAGAAGAGGTTTCCAAGCGCAGGGAGAAGTTCCTGCTTGAGGAAGACAATTATAGTCCGGTCGATCGCCGGAGCCTCAATGTATCTGCCGGGATGGATTACCAAATAAACAAGGAGCATAATGTTGGTTTTGATGTGCGGGCTATTTTGGGTGACAGGACAAGGAACATGGAGAGTTTGACCCGCATTGAAGATTTGTCAGGAATTACAGACCCGGAGAACCTGGTGGCAGAATCGAACGAAGAGGGAGGGCGCTACAATGTGAATTCAAATTTGCATTATAGTTTTAAACCCAACAGAAGTACCAGCTTCTCGACCGATATTAGCTATGGGAAATTCGAGAACGAAAACAGTGTTGATCAACCCAACGACTATTACAACAGCGACCAGACAGCTATATTGCGTTCAGTTAAAAATGCATTTAACACAACTACAGCCATTGATATTTTCTCTGCTAAGGCAGATTTTGAGCGGCGGATGAATGTTTTTACACTGTCTGCAGGTGCAAAATATTCATACATCAAGACAAATAACACACTGATGTCTTATAATACAGTTGATGGTGACTTGGTACTCAATGAAGACCAGAGTAACGATTTTACTTACCTTGAAGAGGTAGCAGCCGCATATGTTATAATGAATGCAAAAATTAGTCCGCAGATTAGTGTTAATGCTGGACTTCGGATGGAGAATACCTCCTCTCTGGGAGAATTGATCAGTGCGAATCCTGGGCCTGACGATGTCGTGCCACGCAATTATATGAGCATGTTTCCCAACGTGAGCATTTCATATAACGACAATGAGAACCATGCATTGAGCCTCAGTGCAGGCCGTCGCATTACTCGTCCGAATTACCAAAGCCTGAACCCGTTTGAGTGGAAAACCAACGAGTTGTCATCATGGAGGGGTAACCCTTTCCTGGAGCCGAATTTCATTCAGAATTACCAATTAAGCTACTCTTTCAGGCGGAAGCTGGTGATCTCTAATACATTTAGCATTACTGATAATTATTTTGCTAATGTATTTCTCACAACCAGTGACAAGGGCGATGTATTGGGACCGCAAAACATGGACAAGGTATACAACAATGGTTTATCGGTGAGCTATCCGCTGAAGGTGACTGATTGGTGGGAGTTTTCAACGTTCCTCATTTACAATATGGTGAGCTATAGTGGCGATATCGAGGGAGCGGTCATCGATCTGGATGCTAATATTTTTAATTTCAGGATGCAGAATAACCTGCGGTTACCGCTGGACATACGGATGGAACTATCAGGATTTTACAGCTCTCCCTGGATATGGGGAGGAACAGTAAATGTGGATGGTTATTACCGTATTAATACCGGACTGCGACGCGGGTTTTTTAGCGATCGATTGCTGCTTCAGGCTTCTGTAAATGATATATTCGATACAGGCAGTAATTATCACTTTGAAAGCGACTATGGAGGTATTATTGTCGACGGCGTAATTAACTTTGATGGTCGCAGGTTCTCTATGGGTGCCACCTGGAATTTCGGAAATAAGGAGATCAAAAAGCGACGCAGCAAATCGGCCCTTGACGAGGAGCTTGACAGGATTGGGAATTGATGCATAAAGAGCCCATAATGGCAATGATAAATGTTTCATTTTTTAACCCGAAACCAAAAATAACCACGAAATCCAGCCGATTTTGAACAAATGACGGGTAAAACGCCAACGTGATTAGCAAACTTCATATTTAGAGAGAGCAAATTTTTCATAACTTTATTCCGATATTAATTACTAGTGTATGTTAATACAGCTATTGGACTGTATGTGCAGACATTAGCTTTGTTAAACATTTATTCTACCCGACATGACAAAAAAAAAGCAGATTAATTCAAGAATAGTTAAGGTTGCATGTTTATTTATGTTAGTTGGTTTCGCTTGCTCACCCGGTGAAACTGTAAGGAATGTCCCCAACATTGTCCTCATTAATATCGATGATATGGGATGGAAGGATGTGGGTTTCATGGGATCAGAATATTATGAAACCCCAAACCTGGACGCACTGGCTGAGCAGGGCATGGTTTTCACCAATGGCTACGCTGCTGCAGCTAATTGCGCCCCCAGCAGGGCTTGCCTGATGACCGGTAAATGGACACCGCGGCACGGCGTATACACAGTGAATAGTTCCGAAAGGGGAGCTTCAAAGCACCGTAAACTGATTCCAATTAAAAATACCCGTACTTTAGCCGACAGTTTCATTATTATCCCCGAAATACTTCAACAAAATGGATATGCTACTTGTCATGCCGGGAAATGGCACCTAAGTAAAAATCCGCTCAATTATGGTTTTCAATTGAATATCGGGGGAAGTCACGCCGGACACCCGAGAAGCTATTACCCCCCTTATAAAAATGTAGAAATTGAAGATGGTAGTAGCGAATACCTCACCGACCTGGTGATGGAAAAAGCTGTGGAATTTCTAGATACTGTTCGTCAACCTTTTTTTCTTAATTATTCACCCTACGCAGTTCACACACCCATCCAACCGGTCGATAGCTTGATTCACAACTACCAAAACAAACCTTCATTCCAGGGACAGCAAAATCCCGATTACGCTACCATGGTTGAAAATCTGGACCGCAACATTGGATGGTTGCTATCTACCCTTAAAGAGAAAGAAGTTTTTGATAATACATTCATTATTTTTACCTCAGATAATGGCGGATTATATGGTGTCACCATGCAGAAACCTCTTAGAGCAGGGAAGGGAAGCTATTACGAGGGAGGAATCAGGGAGCCGTTTTTGTTTGTCTGGAAAGGTGAAGTTGATCCGAATTTAAAAAGCGATATCCCAATTACAAACATGGATATTTTCCCAACATTATTAAATGTCGCAGGAGTGGATGGCAGTAAGTATGAATTGGACGGTACTAATCTGTTGCCGTTATTGCAAGGGAAAACACAGCAGCTGGATCGTAAACAATTCTGGCACTTCCCCATTTATTTACAGGCATATAATGTGCATAAAAATGAGACGCGTGACTCATTGTTCAGAACACGACCGGGCTCCGTAGTGAGGTATGGCGACTGGAAGCTTCATTATTATTTTGAAGACGATGGGATTGAGCTTTACAATCTGGCAAACGACATCGGTGAACGCAACAACCTTGCCAATGAAAACCCCGAAAAGACCGAAGAAATGCTCACCTACCTGGAGCAGTGGTGGAAAGAGACTAATGCTCCCATTCCCCAAGATCTTAATCCTGATTATGAGGAGTAATTAGACTCTGTTCATAAAGTCCGTCTGCGCATGAAATGATATTTTATCGCCGGGTTCTGTAATGGGGGTGATACAAATCCGGGGCTCAACTCTTTTTAATTCGGTAAGCAGATTATCGTTCAGCTGCACTCACCGGCTTATAGGGTATGGATACGTAAAAAGTACTGCCCTTGCCTTTTTCCGATGTCAGGGTAATATCTCCTCCCATAAGGTGCGCATTCTCTTTTGAAATCGATAAGCCCAATCCTAAACCACCATGACTTTTTGAGATATTTTTATCCTCCTGAGAAAACCGCTCAAAAATAATTTCATGGTTTTCGGGGGAGATGCCTATTCCTGTGTCTTTGACATAGATTTTCAAAATATCCTTCTCAATTGAATACCCAATATCAATGCTGCCTTCATTTATGTAATTAAATGCATTTTCAACGAGATTACTGAGTATTTTGTTAAGTTTTATTTTATCCGAGAGGATATAACTATCATCATCTTTTAAGGTTTTATGCAAGTATATAGGAATTTTTCTCTCTTTTGCCTTGAGACTGAAAATGGAGAAGATTTCCATCAGAAAGTCATTCAGGCTAAATTCTGATTCGTATACTGTATCCTGTTTGGTCTCCAGGGTTGAAATCTCCAATATGTCATCGATAATTTTCAGCAGCTGGTGACTGCTGTTTTTTACAATCCTTGCGTAATACTTTCTTTTCTCATCGGATAATCCGGGTTTAGTTAAAAAGTCAGAGAATCCGATAATTCCATTCATGGGTGTACGGATTTCGTGCGACATGTTATTCAGAAACTCTGTTTTCAGTTCATTTGCCTTCTCCGCTTTCTCTTTTGCTTCTTTTAGCTCATTTTCGATATGTTTACGCTCTGTTATGTCCTGGAAAGTCCCGACCATCCTAACAGGGTTACCTTCATTATCATATTCTCTTTTGCCCTGTGTATTACAAATTCTAATTTGGTCATTTACAACAATTCGGCAATCCACTGAGTAAGCCTTTTCCCCTTTCAATGCTGCCTGGATTTCTTTCTCGAGCATGTCGCGGTCATCAGGATGTACAATGCTCAGAAACAGCTCATAGCTTGGTTTAACAGAATGTGGTTCATATCCTAAAATTCTATACGTATGATTGCTGTATACTAATTCATCTGTGGTTAAATCCCAATACCAAGTACCCACCTGTCCGACTGATGTCGCATAATCGAACCGTTCTTTCAGGTCTTCTGCCTCTTCCTTGGCTTTTTTTAATGCAATTTCATTTTGTTTACTTTCCGTGATATCGCGGTTGATACCGATCATTCTTAATGCTTCGCCATTTTTGTTTCTGATTACCAGACCATCGGCTTTAATATATAACACTTTCCCGTCGGGGTGTTTTACACGAAACGTTGTGTCAAAATTGCGATTACCCTTTAAGGCATCCTCACATAAAGCAATCGCATTATCTTTATCTTCAGGGTGCAGTCCATCCATCCAGGGCTGAACATTTGTTACCGGCTTATCTTTACTGACCCCATATAACTTGTACATTCTGTCATCCCATATCATACTGTCGTCTTTGACATTCCAGTCCCATATACCGAGGTTGGCCGACTGGGAAGCAAGTTTAAGCCGCGTTTCATTTTCTTCCGCTTTTTGCTTCTCTATCAGCATGCGCTGGGTTATCTTTTTTTCTGTTTGGTTATTCAAGCCCAGGGTGGCAATCACCTGGATAAAGCCTTTAATGAAATCGAGATACTTATCCACCCTCTCCTCTGTCCAAATGGGTACTTTTTTTACTGCCGCCAAATATGCCTCCTCATTAAATCCATATTTTTTTGCCTGATCCCTGAAGAAATTGATATCCGGTTTTTCTAAAAAGAACTGACCAGTGAAAAAATTTCCAAGATGCTCCCCTTCAATAACTATTGGAGTAGCACTATCGACCAGGCCATGTGGGCATTTGTAGGTTACAGCTGGATTGGCTTTATCCAGATGCCTGGAGATATATAGATCACTTTTAATACAATCTTTTTCACATTCCGGATGTTTGCGATGAAATTTAGTACAGATATCCTGCCAGGCAACTGCTGTTAAGATGTTGCCCTCCATATCTATAATTGCAGAAGGAAAAGAATATATTTCGTTTAATTTTTCCTGCAGGTCCTGCATTAATTGAATATCAAGGAGATCAGCTAGTTTTGTATCACTGTCAAGCTTCACGGCAGAATTAATTTTGGTTTTTTGTAGTGTGGTTGTTCCCTTGGCTTTTTATAAAATGGATAATGCAATATAAGCAATATTTCAAAAAATCCCCCATATTATTTGAGACAAAGTAATGTAAATTCTTATTTGGGAAAGTATTTTATATTTGGCTAACATCTCAATGTCTGATATATGAAAATTTGATCCGGGTAAGAAAATAAAATTGAAAAATGCAAAGAAATGCTGAAATCATCTGATATTCTTGCTTACAAAATGATTGCAGGCTAATGTGATTTATAACTATTATTAATTCTGTAGATAATTATATAACTTGCCTGGTAAAATCAGATTCCGCAGCATGCAATACGCTCACTTAAACCCAATACTATGTATATTCAAACATCAAATCAGGAGAAGCTAAAATTAGGGATAGGAAGTTATTCTTGTAACTGGGGTATTCATATAGCCGGCCTGTATGAAACAGAGGAAGAGAGAGACGAAATTTTAACAGGGTTTTTATGCGAAGGTCTTGTGGCCGGAGATATGCAATTATATTGCCCGGCAGAGCAAACAGAAGATGCATTTTCAGAAAAAATGCTTGAAGAATGTGCCTCATGTCAATCAAAACTCCACGACCATGATCATTTTGTATTTGATTCGGCAAAAGAATTATACTATCCGGATGGAACTTTTTCGCCATTTGCAATGGATGAGGGTTTGGATCGTTTTTATGAAGAGTCTCAGAAAAAAGGTAAAAGGAATATTAGGGCAACTGCCGAAATGGTTTGGGCACTTAAATCTATTCCTGGAATTGAGCATCTGATGGCCTATGAAGCACGATTAAACTATTTCATTCCAGACAAACCCTGGATCAGTATATGTTTATATAACACTAAGAAGTTTTCAGGTTCAATAATTATGAATGTTTTAAAAACACACCCTTATACTATTAGCGGCGGTGTTCTTATGCAAAACCCATATTTTGAAGACCCTGCAAAATGGTTAGCAAAAAATGCACCGCAATTTCTTAAAAAATAACCATGAAGAGTTTTTCGAACTACCTTTTTTTATTGATTGCAAATTTATCCCAACATCGCGATCATAAGCAAATTATTGAAATGTTTATCGATGGATTAAATTCATTATTAGCAGATAAAACATTCTATTGGTCAGAAGATGAATCATCTGATAATGCCGTTGCTGTTAGTACGCGGAAAAATAATTTTGGCTACGTTGTATGCAATAGTAACTTCTCTGAATGGGAACAAGAAAGGTATGCTATTTTCCAAAATGGAGTACAAATGGTTGCTATAATTCTTGAAAGGCTTTTACAAGAAAGATTATTATCCAAAAAGAAAGACTCATTAGAAAAATTAGTAGAGGAGCGAACGCAGGAATTAAGAGATCAAAACCATGAATATGCTTCATTAAATGAAGAGTACAGAGCACAAAATGAAGAATTATTAAAAGCTATAAAAAAAGCAGAAGAAAGTGAGGAACGATTCACTCTGGCAATGAGAGCATCGAATGATGGTCTATTTGATTGGAATTTGGAAACCGATGAAATATATTTCTCGCCAGGGTGGAAAAAAATGTTAGGATATGAAGAACATGAGCTTCCAAATGAGTTATCAACATGGGAGAACAGAACTGATCCGCAGGACGTAAATAAGTCGTGGGAACTGCAACAGAAGCTCATCAGGAAGCAAATCGATCGATTTGTTACAGAGTCTAAAATGAAACATAAAGATGGTCGCTGGGTTGATATACTTGTCAGGGGAGAAGTCTACTTTAACAACAATGAAAAAGCATTGAGAATGGTTGGTACGCATACCGATATTACGGCGCGTAAAAAGGCCGAAAAAGAACTCGTAATTGCTAAAGAAAGGGCTGAAGAAAGTGATCGTCTGAAATCTGCTTTTTTGGCTAATATGAGTCATGAAATACGTACCCCAATGAATGGTATTTTGGGCTTTGCCGATTTATTGAAAAATCCAGAACTTGAAGGCGATAAACATCAGAAGTACCTTGAAATTATTGAAAAAAGCGGCAAACGCATGCTTGCTATTATCAAAGATATTGTTGATATTTCTAAAATTGAAGCCGGGCTCATGGAATTCAATTTGAGTGATACCAATGTGAACGAGCAAATTGAGTATTCTTACACTTTTTTTAAGCGTGAAGCGGAAGCTAAAGGCATTGCACTTTCTTATAAAACTGAATTATCGGCGGATGAAGCAGTAATCTCAACTGACCCTGAAAAATTGTCCGCCATACTTAGCAATCTTGTAAAAAATGCCATTAAGTACACCAAAGCAGGTTCAATCGAAGTTGGTTATCATTTAAAAGCCGGTAAAGCGCAAGATAATCTGGAGTTTTATATAAGTGATACAGGAGTTGGAATTCCCAAAGACCGGCAAAAAGCGATATTTGAGCGGTTCATTCAGGATGAAATAGAGGATAAGATAGCAAATCAGGGCGTTGGATTGGGACTGGCAATTACCAAAAATTATGTTGAGAAGCTTGGTGGTAAAATTTGGCTTGAAAGCGCAGAAGAAAAAGGCTCTACCTTCTATTTCACCCTCCCTTATAAAAATGACCCGGTTTTTGAAAAAAAGGAGATCGAGCCTGCAACTCATGAAAATGACATAGCAATAAAAAAAATGAAAATACTGATAGCAGAAGATGATGAAGTGTCAGAAATGTTGTTGAATGAAGCGATTGAATCCTATAGCGAGGTAAATCTAAAAGCAAATACAGGTATTGAAGCCGTGGAAACTTGTCGCAATAATCCGGACATTGATTTGATACTAATGGATATTCGCATGCCTGAAATGAATGGATATGAAGCCACACGGCAAATAAGGAAGTTTAACAAAGATGTTGTAATTCTGGCACAAACAGCTCACGGATTAGCAGGAGACCTGGAAAAATCGCTGGAAGCGGGTTGCAACGACTATATTTCAAAACCGATTAGCACTAAGGAATTATATGCTTTGATACATAAGTATTTTGGGAATAGTTCAGGTGAAGTCCAACATAAGGGCTAAATAGATTCAGTCCTTAAATTTCAATAACTGCGCTGCTGCAAAAATTCTAAATCCTCGAATACTTACAAGAATGCCATGGTCATTATTATGTCTGATACCATTAGAAGTGCGATGAATGCACTTATATTCTGCAGTAAACGGAACGAAGTGGAGCTAATGAGTACGACGAGGGAGGGCGAGTAACTACCAGTTGATAGTATAATATATATAACTTATTTTAAAATAATAACTTAAAAAAAGATTTGGAGAAATAAATCAGGTATGGTACTCCTCAGCAGGTCTATGATACTATAATGCACAAGATAAAATATTTCTAAAATCACATTTGTATTTATCAAAGCACGTATTGTTTGATAATTATTTAAATCTCTTTGCAAACAGAGACAAGAAGCAAAAGAAGTCTATTTGCAAAATAATAATTTAACCTACCCTTATTTATTCTTTATAAAGACGATTGATCTTAATATACATATAATGACCTTAATCCGATGCATTAAAATAATTTTTTTTCAAGCCATCACATTAACTTTGATAGCGCAGGCTCCGGTTCAACACCATTTGGCGGATAAGATTACTGAACCATGGCGATGGACCAGGTTTGAGGAATTGAGTGATATGGGCTTGCGCTGTATGGCAGAGGGAGACAACGAGGGGCTGCTTTTTGGTGTTGACGAGGGTATCATGAAGTATACCGGGTATAATTGGACTATGATATCTTTACCGGATAGTATTTCGGAACTATCAATAACAGCGCTGTGCATGGGATTGGATGGAAGCATCTGGGTAGGAACTGACGCTGGCTTATTAGTTGTGCGAAACGGAAATTGGGTTGAAATTTTTCCTGAAGTAGGTGAAAGGGAAGCTGTTGTTACCGATATAATCAGATTACCCGGAGGTAGCTTACTTGTTGGGCTTGATGATGGAGGAGGTGATTCAGCAATTTCAGGACTACTGCATATTGACAATAATAACAAGACACTGTATTGTTCAGCATATTCATATCAGCAACTTGCAAGAATACCTGATCGTGATTATAATTTATTAACAATTTCTGAGTCATTGACTATTCCAAATCTTAATGGTTTAGGAGTCTTCAATATTAAGGATTTACATATTCTGAGAGATGGACGAATTGTTATAGCGATTAGTAACAAGCACTCTAAAGGCAAAATTTCTATCTGTAGCTTTCATCGCGGTGCTCCGGGAAATCTCCTGGTTGAGGAGGTATTTACAAAAGATGAAGGTCTTTCAATCAGGAGTTCTGTCAATGTTACAGAATCTCTGTCGGGAGAGCTTTGGGTTGTTTCTACAACTGCTGATATGGGAATTCAGCTATATAAAAATGGAGCCTGGCAGGAGATAAGGACCAGTGATATTTTTGGGGGTCTGGAATCTCATAACAGCGTGCTTGCTTGTTCTGATGGCTCAATTTGGATTGAGGGCAATGGCAGTATTTTTGTCATGAATAATGGGCGATGGAGGGTTTATGAACACCCGGAAATTCCAATTACCTCAGCATCAAAATATGTTTTTTATGAAGCATCAGATGAAAAGATTTGGGTTCTTGGAGAATTAGATGAGCTTTTTTTATTTGATAACACTTTTGAAAAATGGATTACATATGAGGGTCTGATTTTTCAGGGTGAAACCTCAAGTGGAGAATCATGGTACCTTCAGCGTGACGGGAAAGTGATTCTGAATCGTCACGGGGAATGGTTGGCATATGGAGAAAGAGATGGTTTAATGGATACACCCGCAAGGATTTTTATTACTTCAGAAGATGTAATCTGGGCAGTAGGGAGTCACAGGCAAAGTGCTGCCACAGCTTATTTACAGAATGATGAATGGGAAATGATGGTTCATCCTGAATTGTCATGGGGAATCGACCACAAGGCTTGTTATGAAGCAGATGATGGTTCTCTGTGGTTTGGTTGCGGCATAGATTTGCAGAGGGATAGGGGGCAAAAAGGTGGCTTGATCAGGTTTCATACTACTGATAATGGTAACCTGGAATGGAACCGTTTACCGAAAGAAGAAAATATTGTTATTGCAAATGCATACGGAATCGGATCTTCAAAAAACGGGAGTATATGGGTTGGAGGCAGACCGCTTTGGACTTATAATGAAGGAACATGGACGAAATTCACAGATGATAAAAGGCTGGAAGAATATGTCGATGACGTCGACACTGACGCGCAAGGAAATCTTTGGCTGGCTTCCCGGTATTATGGAATCTTTCGGTATGATGGTAAATCCTGGAAGAATTATACAACAGATAATGGTCTGCCGAGTAATAATATCATCAGTATTTTTGCTGAAAGCGATTCAGTAGTATGGGCGACTACCCATGGTGGGGTTTCCCTGTTTGACGGTGAAAGATGGACAGATGTTGATTTTCTCGGGGTGATGTCGCTTGTTACAGAGGGTGGAACAATTATGAAAGGAAAGAAGGGCCATATTTGGTTTAATAATTCAACAATCGACTGGTATAAAAGAGGATTAACCCGGGAGAATACTGATCCTAAAGCATATGAAGTCTTCAAAACGATAAGGTATACGCCGGATCAAATACCTCCTGAAACTAGATTTATTTCTTATGAGAAGAGGTTCAGACAACAGGAAGATGCATATATTTTCTGGGAGGGCAGGGATTATTTTAATGAGACACCGGTTGATAAACTTCAGTATTCCTGGCGCTTGAATGATAATGCCTGGTCGGCATTTTCAAATAAGATATTTCATAGATTTAACGGATTAAAGCCTGGTCGTTATCGCATGGAAGTCCGAACGCGCGATATGTGTTTAAACGTAGATCCTAGTGCGGCAGCAATAGAATTCAGGGTAATGACACCCTGGTGGAAACACCCTGCTTTTGTTTTGATTACAATATTAATTTTCGGACTTATAGTGTTTCTCCAATACAGGATTCTTTCTAATAACAAGAAATTACATGTTTTAAACGAGAGTCTTGAAAATAAGTCAGAAGAATTGAACAACGCACTAGAGAAAAAGCAGAAACTCATTTATTCCAGATTGCGCTTTTTTACAAATATTTCACATGAATTTCGTACTCCGCTCGGATTAATAATGGGCCCTGTGGAGGAGCTGAAGGAATCAAATAATCAAGTCAGTAGTTCCACTCGCAAAAAATATTATGAAATAATACATAGAAATGCAGGGAGGATCCTTCGCCTGATAAATCAAATTCTTGAAGTTTATAAAGTCGAGGAGAGCACGCTGGAATTTAAGCCAATGCAAGGAGATCTCATTCTTCAGGTTAATGGTATTATTGATCTTTTTGGGCACCTGGCTGATCAGCATGGCAT
>Ga0102940_1001880_pt1 | contig 13072 bp, 14 predicted proteins | sample SalPonR2_C_D1_MG_FD_78215 | JGI IMG/M metagenome (GOLD analysis project Ga0102940, IMG submission 78215) | Salt pond soil microbial communities from South San Francisco under conditions of wetland restoration - Salt Pond MetaG R2_C_D1_MG | ecosystem: Environmental > Aquatic > Marine > Intertidal...
CAAGGTACTGACCAAAGCAGCGATATTTGCAGTGAAGGCCCAATAATCTGCACGATAGCAGACAGTTGGAACCAGACAGAATTAACAGCAGGAATGTCGCAACCCGGCTGGACATACCCGAAGAGGCATTCTACACTCCTGTTATCAAACGGAAAATTCCGCTGACCAGTGGCGGTCACTGCCCTATGGAGCTGTAAGGGTGCTGTGTGACGCGAGAGGCTGTGCACCACCTGAGTTTTAACCAGCAGTCCGGCGTCAAGCGCATGATGCGTCGTCACCGCTGGGTCGGCTACCATGGGGGGGGCAAGACGCGAGCATGGAACTGCCGCTGATTCACGAAACATTCCAGTCCTGGGCCCGGAGCCTCAGAGACCGGGGTCTGTCCGCCAGCTTTACCCATGATCTGATAATCCCCGATGAGGGCCTGGCCCTCTCCGCCCTGCTTCTCACCGCCCGCACCGACCCTCAACGCCGGGCCAGCAGCCCTGCCCGTCGCAACGCCTATGACCGGCCGTTGGCACGCTTTCGTTACCTTATCAGCATCGTTGGCGCCAACCGGGACGCAGAGACCGAGGAAGCCCTGCTGTCGGTAATAAGCTGGGCGGAGGGTACCGCCGGGCTGAATCTGCTTGCGGAAGATCCCTCTCCCTCGTGGTGGCAGGCGTGGGGTATGGCTCCGAGACCATCATTTCTGCTGGAAGCCAGCGTTACCGAAACATCGCAGCCGCCGGACACCCCGGTGGTGAAAAAGCACCAGATTGATCTTGTTGGCAGGGAGCCTGGCTGATGCACACGAAGCAGCCGGGCAGCGATCACGACCAAGGCAGGAGGAGAAGACAATGCCCAATTACCTGACGCCGGGTGTCTACGTGGAGGAGGTTTCCTCCGGGGCGCGCCCCATCCAGCCGGTGGGCACCAGTACCGCCGGGTTCGTCGGCATCGCGCCGGACCCCTCGATCCGCCCGCACGAACCGGTGGGCATTAACAGCTGGTCTCATTTCATGCGGGTGTTCGCGCCGGATCCGAGCAAGACCGAATCCAGCCATCTCGCCCAGGCTGTCCACGGCTTCTTTCTCAACGGCGGCAGCCGCTGTTACGTGGTCAACTGTCAGGACGAAAACCAGCTTAGCGGCAACCGCAAGGGTCTGGGCGCCCTGGAGCCCATCGACGAAATTGCCATCGTGGCGGCCCCCGGCTTCACCTCGGCGGCGGCCTATGACGCGATACTGAGCCACTGCGAAACCCTGGAGGACCGTGTTGCCATTCTTGACGGGCCCCGGTCGGTGGACAGCATCAGTAGCCTCACCAAAGTCGCCACCGCCAAGGCAACCAAAAAGCAGGACGAGGAGGGGAAGTCCTCCTCATCGGGCGGCGATGGTCTGCGCCCCAGGAACTCGGACAAGGGCTACGGCGCCGTCTACTTTCCCTGGATCGTGGGCCGTGATCCGAACAACCGCAGCAGCCTCATACCCATGCCAGTATCCGGCCACATTGCCGGCATCTACGCCCGCAGCGATGCCCAGCGCGGGGTGCACAAGGCACCGGCCAACGAGATGGTACGCGGTGCTCTCAATGTCAGCTACCGCGTTACCCGCCAGGAGCAAGCCGAACTCAATCCCCGGGGCGTGAACTGCATCCGCTTTTTTCCCCGGGAAGGGATTCGCGTCTGGGGGGCGCGCACTCTGGCTCCGGCAGCCAGCGAATGGCGTTACATCAACATCCGTCGCCTGTTCAACATGATCAAGGAATCCATTGCCGAGAGCACGCGGTGGGTGGTTTTCCAGCCCAATGATGAGGACCTCTGGATGGGCATCAAGCGGGATGTGTCCGCCTTCCTCACCCAGATCTGGCGCCAGGGCGCGCTTTTCGGGGCAACACCGGAGGAAGCTTTCTTCGTGCAGTGTGACGCAGAGCTCAATCCGCCGGAGGTACGGGATGCGGGCAAGGTTATCACCCGCATCGGACTGGCGCCGGTGAAGCCGGCCGAATTCGTGATTTTCCAGATCGGCCAGGACACCGGCGGCGCCCAGACCGAGGAACAGGCCTGAAGGCTCATTAACCCGGGCAGAGAAGGAACAGAACAATGCCAGAGAACAATGGAGCAGCAACCGGCCAGTGGTCGGATCCGTTTACCTCCTTCCACTTCGCCATTGATGTGAATGGCGTAACCGAGGGACGTTTTGTCGAATGCAGCAGCCTCGGCGTGGATGTTGAGGCGCTGCAGTACCGCGAGGCCGGGGCCAACGAGATCGTGCGCAAGGTCCCGGGGCAGGTCAACTACAGTGACCTGACCCTGCGCTACGGTATGGGCAATTCCCTGCAGCTGTGGCAGTGGATGCAGTCCTCCATCGCCGGCAAGGTCGATCGGCGTAACGTCTCGGTGGTCATGTACGGCCACGACGGCAGCACCGAGGTCATGCGCTGGAACCTGCGCGGCGCCTGGCCACGCTCCTGGCATGGTGCGCCCCTGGATGCGCTGGGCAACAATGTCGCCATCGAGACACTGGTGCTGGTATTCGAGGAGTTTGAGCGCGTGGCCGCCAGTGGTGGCGGTGGTGAGACCGAAACCGCCGAAGGCTGACGCGAAAACAGAAGGGAGCTTCGCATGTCACGGATTGGAATCATGCTGCGCACCGTCCTGCGCTCGCTGTATGAGCGGCTGGCACGCCGCATCAGGCGGCTGTTTGTGCCCCGCACACCCGAAAAATCGCCAGCCCGGACCATGGCCGAGAGCCGAAAACAGGCCCTTGCGGCCTGGGAGCAACTGGTCAGCGAGCACGCCCCGCATTTGCTGCAGGAATCAACCCGCAAGCATAAAAGCGAGAGCTCATTACGCTGGCCTCCCATGGAGCCTTTTGCTTCGTCCCGGCAACGTGCCTGGCCCGGGTATCGTCCCGGCGACCAGGCCCAGGCCCCGTACCAGGAAAAGCGCCAGACGGAGCATTATGAGCAACCGGACAGACCAAGGGCCCGGCCTGCAGGGGAATGCCCGCCTGAAAACCACAGCAATACCCACCCGGTGGCAGGCGCCAATTCAGAACCGTGCGGGGAGCAGATCCGGGCCGCTACTGCGGCTCGCCGCCCGAACCCGGCCTCCGCGTCTGGCCCGGAACACCAGAGCCAGCGGCACCCGGTAACAACGAGCCCCGATTCCGTCCGGAACCGTCATACCGGGTCCGCTACCGAATCCCCCGGGCATCGCGCCGCCTTACCCAACACCGCGATTCCTGTACCCGATGCCGGGATTGGCAAGCGGGTGGCCGCAGCAGCGCCAGCGCCTGAGCCTGCGCTGTCTGAACGGGGATACGACTCCCCGGCGCCCAGACCACCGGACTCTTACCAGAGAGTTGCGAGTACCGAGACAACCACATCCGGCGCTGGTCCCCGACAACGGGCATCGCGCCGGCTGGAAGTCCCCATCCCGGAGCACAACCGGCCTGCATTCGACCATGGCGTTGCCGAACCAGCGCCGCAACAGGCAAGGGGCAACCTCTGGCCGGAGCTACCTGAGCACCGACGATGGTCACTGGCGGGGGGACCGCGCCCGCGCTGGGCCGAAGCCAGCCGCCGTCAACGCCTGTTAGATGAACAACGGGGAGTGCTCTGATGGAAAAGGCGGTACTGCTGATTGAACATTCCGGTGCCCACTTGCGCTGCCTGCTGAACCCTGAGCACCTGGAGTTCAGGCGTAGCGCGGGCATCGGCTCGCGGCAATCGCTGGGCGGGGCCCTGGCCGGGAACACCCTGAGCGACGACCCCCTGCTCTATCGTGGTGGTGGGCAAACCGAGTTTACCCTGGACCTGCTCTTTGACACTTCGCTGATTCCCCAGAGCCGGGACGCCCCCCAGGTGGACGATGTACGCCAACTCACTGGCCCCCTCTGGGAGTTGGCGGAGAACAGCGGTCCCGAGGACCGCTACGGTCGCCCGCCAACGATCGCCTTCCTCTGGGGCACACGGTGGAACCAGCGGGGCGTGGTAGCAGCCGTCTCGGAGCGGCTGGAACACTTCACCGCCGATGGTAATCCCCGCCGCAGCTGGCTGCGCCTTCGCCTTCTGCGGGTCGGCCGGGAAAAACGCCCGGAACCTGAAGCGCCCTCCGCCCCGCCGGTCGGGAAAGACGAAGCCCGCCGGCGGGTCGCCAGAGGCGACATGGTGAACCGCGAGCCCGTTGGCGGCGGCCGGGGTGGGGAGCGACTCGACCAGATTGCGGCGGAGCATTTTGGCCATCCCGGCTACTGGACCCTGCTCGCGGACATCAACGATCTGGACGACCCTTTTAACCATGGCGGGCGCACCCTGCGTGTACCTGCCAATCCCGGGGTAACGGGTGGAGGCGGTTCATGAATCAGATCGAGGCTCTGCCGCAGATTCATGTGGACGGTGCGGAACTGCCGAATACCCTGCAGCTGACTGACGTCCGGGTCACTCAACGACTGGACGCCCCTGCCCAGTGCGAGCTCACCTGGCGTCAGGGCAGCCTGGACAGCGATACGCTGGAGTCCGCTGCCCTGGCCCCGGGGACCGCGCTGAGCCTGGGCATCGGAAGCCAGCCAGGCACCCTCTTCTCCGGCGAAATCACCAGCGTGGAACATGGCCACGAACCTTCCGGCGGCTTCTGTCTCAGAGTGCGCGCCTATGACAGCCTGGTCCACCTTCAGCGCCAGCAGAGCCTGAAAACCCATGTCGAAGTAACCACTGCGGAACTGGCGCGAACCCTGGCAGATGAGGCCGGGCTGGCCGTCAGCGCTTACGCAGACGGTCCCGTCTGGCCCCGCATCGTGCCCCGTTTTGATCACGACCTGGCCCTGCTCCGGAATTATTGCCAGCGCAGCGGGCTCCATTTCGCATTCCGGAACGGCAAGCTCCGGCTTTTTCCTGCCGATTACGAAGAAGGCGAAGCGACGGAACTGACCCTGGGGGAAACTCTCTTTGAAGCCGTGGTTGAGCGCAATGACGTCCAACCGCTGGAAAGTATGCGTGTTTTCGGCTGGGACCCGCACACCGGCGAGACCCGGGGCAGCCAGACCGGTGATGACACATCCACCGAACGCGCATTGCTGGGTGCTGCCGTGGAAAGCGATGGCGAGGCGGAGGCGCTGGGGCGCGCGGCACTCCACCACAACCGGGCCATTGGTCATGTCTTCTGGGGCGTCGCCAACGGTAACCCGGTGCTGGCCCCCGGACGCCGGATTCGCGCCCGGGGTCTGGCTGCAGACCGGGACGGCCCCTATCGACTGACAACGGTAGTGCACAGCATCGACACGACGAGCGGCTACCTTTGTGAGCTGAACAGCCGCCCGGAGCCCATTGAGCCTGATGAAAACGTCTTTGTTCCGGGCCTGTTACTGGGCGAAGTCTGCGACGTGGACGACCCTGAGGGACGGGGTCGCGTCCAGGTAAATCTGCACAGCTACAACGAGGCCGTCAGCACCTGGATGCTGGTCCTCCAGGCCGGTGCCGGAGAGCAGAAGGGCCTGGTACTCCTTCCTGAAGTGGGCGATCAGGTGCTGGTCGGCCTGCCGGACGCGGATCCCTCCCGTGGCATTGTGCTGGGCGGGGTCTACCGCAGCGGGGGTCCGCCGCGGGACCCGAATTCTGCCCGCAGTGCCAGCGAACATCGTCCCTACACCCTTACAACCCGGGGCGGCCAGCGCGTCCAGCTCAACGACGCAGACGGCTCTGTGCGCCTCAGGAATGCCACCGGCAGTTATCTGGCGCTGACTCCGGAAGGAATAACCCTGCATGCCAGCGGTGAGATGACCGTCGAAGCTCCGGGTCAGCGCCTCACCCTCGGCAGCAAAGAGATTGATATGGAACAGAGGTAAGCCATGCAACTGTTGACCGAAGACGCCGACCTGCGCTGTGCCCACGACATGGGCAAGGTAGCCATTATTGCGGGCCAGCAATGGGTGCGCGTTAACAGCCGCCGCCTGCTGGTCGAGCGCGACCCCCAGGGTCGTCCCATAGCGGGCTGCCCCAACAGCGGCCCCACCATCAAACCCTGCACCGCGACCTTGCCGGTGGAGACCGGGTATTCGAACCTCGTACGCATCGACGGGCGGCGCGTCTGCCTGGACACCGTTACCGGCCTGACCGACGGAACCCCGCCGGGCACCGTGAAATACGACGTCCGCGACAGCGGTCAAAACCTGGTAAGGCAGCAGCCATGAGCATCACCACGGATCGCGCCTGGCGCTTTGGCCTTCCGGTTAGCGCCGTAGCCACCGACCCTGGCGAACAGCGGCCGCGCGGCCTGCTGCTCAACCCCAGGGGCGGAGTCGCCATGGCGGAAGACGGCCAGGCCGTGCGCCAGTCAATCCTGCTGCTGCTTGCCACCCGCCCCGGGGAACGGCTGATGAGGCCGGATTACGGCTGTAACCTGCATCGGCTGGTGTTCGCGCCCAACGACGCCAGTACCGCCGGCCTGGCGATCCACTATGTCGGCGAGGCCCTGCGTCGCTGGGAGCCGAGAATCCTCATACAACGGCTGGATGCTGGTGCCGACCTCTTCGCCAGCGGTGACGGGACGATACTGGACATCCTGCTGGATTACCGCATCCGGCGCACCGGCCGGGAGGAACACCTGGCCCTGGCCTACGGGCTGAGCGACGCCCGGCTGCTGGCAACGGCACCCGGCAATGAATCGCGACAGGGAGATGCACACCAATGAGTCTGCAAGCACCCAAACTGGATGACCGTTCCTTCCACGATCTGGTCGCCGAGGCCCGGCGCATGGTCCGGGAACGTTGCCCGGAATGGACGGACATGAGTGCGGGGGAGCCCGGCACCACCCTGCTTGAGCTCTACGCCTTTCTCACGGAAGTGATGCTTTACCGCATAAACCGGCTTCCGGAAAAAGCCTATATCGAGTTCCTGCGCCTGATGGGCGTCAAACTGGCTCCACCCAGCGCCGCGCGGGTCAGACTGACCTTCAGCCGCGCCGAAGGTAATAACCGGCGCCTCAACATACCCCGGGGCACCCGCGTCACCCTCGCCCGCAGCGCCGAGGGCGAGGATCCGCCCATCTTCACCACCGCGGACGCTCTCACCCTGGAGGCAGAGCAGAAAAGCGCGTCCGTGCTGGCCTACCACTGCCAACTGGTCCAGGGGGAGGAGCTGGGCGTCTCCAGCGGGATGCCAGGTCAGAGCTTCCAGCTGCGCCAGGCTCCGGTTATCGCCCCCACAGGCGACAAACTGGACCTGATCATCGGAGTGGAAGCCGGCTCCGGGCTGGATCAACGCATTCCTTCGGTCACCCACGAGGGTGTCGCCTACCGGATCTGGCGGGAGGCGGAACACTTTACGCCGGACCACGGGGATGATGATCATCTTTACGTGGCCGATCGGGCCAGCGGCACCATCGCCTTTGCCCCGGCCATTCGCACCCGCAATGCCGACACCGGTAATGGCCTGAGCCGGAAGGCCGAGGCCCTTGCCGCTGTGCCCCCGCCCAACCAGCGCATCAAGGCCTGGTACCGCTGCGGTGGCGGACCGGCCGGTAATGTGGCGGCACATACCCTGACCGTGCTCAAGGATCCCATCCCCGGCGTGCGGGTTGATAACGCGGAGGCGGCTGTGGGGGGCTGTGACCAGGAGTCACTGGACAATGCCATGCAGCGCGGGCCCCAGGAGCTGCACAGCCTGAACCGTGCGGTCACTGCACGGGACTACGAGGCAGTGGCCCTGCGCGAAGGCAGCGTCGGGCGCGCCCATGCCATGGCCCGGGGCGAGTGCTGGCATTTCGCGGCGCCCGGCACCGTACAGCTGTTACTGGTGCCGGGGCTGGACCAGGAATCGCCGCCCGCCAGCCAGGAACAGCTCGAACGCGCCCAGACAGACGAAGCCCTGGCCCGGGTTGGCGAGGCCATTGATGAGCGCCGCCCCCTGGGCACGGACTGTGTCATCGACTGGTACCGCTACAAGGCCGTCAGTGTCCAGACACGGCTGGTCCTGCATCCTGAGGAGGATGTCCGGTCCGTGCAGGGCCGCGTTGAACGTCGGCTCCACGAGATGATCAATCCTCTGGGCAAGCAGCCCCTGCGCAGCCGGCTGCACGCCTCGGACGTCTATCATGCCGCACTGAACGAACCCGGTGTGCTCTATGCGGACCAGGTGGAATTCGCCGTCGATCAGGCTCCGGAGGCCGCGGTGGGCGCAGTTGCAGCCGATCCTTTCCATCCCGCGCTCTGGTACGCAGGCGCTGGCAACCGGATCTTCCGCTCAATGGACGACGGCGAGGGCTGGGAACTGCTCAGGCAATTCGATGAGGAGAGCATCGACCGCATCTCGTGTTGCCACGCCAGGGCCGGCCTGGTTGCCATGGCCTCGCTTGAGTCCGGGGATGACAGCACCATCAGCCGAATCCGCCTCAGCGACGACTGTGGCCAGAACTGGCAAAAACCCCACGAGCTGGGCTTCCAGGTGAACGACCTGGCCTGGATCCAGCGCGGCGGTGAGCCTGTGCTTCTGCTTGCTACCGACGAGGGACTCTACCAGTTACCACCCGGCAGCGGCCCATTGCCGGTGGCCGTCGACCCGGACAACCACAGCCTGGCCTTCTATGCCGTGGCCGCCGCCGAAGCACCCCGCCTGGGTACCCAGGTGGCGGTGGCCGCGCGCAGAAGCAAGGGGGTTTACCTCTGCCCCGACGAGCAGCTTGAGGACTTCCACCACATCGGCCTTGAAGGCAGGGACGTACGCATTCTCACTGCCCAGCGGGTTGGTCCGCGCGCCTTTCTCTGGGCCGGGCTGGCCGCCGTGGGCGGTGAGGACGGCGACGGTTGCCTGCGCCGGGAACTTCGTCTCGACGTTAACGGCAGTGATGAATGGACCGCCATGGGCAACGGCTGGAAAGGAGGCTCCTGCCGTGCCTTGGCGAGCCACGGCGAGCATCTCTTCGCGGCAACCTACCATTCCGGCGTGGTGGCCATCGACAGTGCAGAGAAGGATCCGGCCTGGCGCGTTCCCGACATCAACTGCGGACTGCCGCTGCGGGATCCGGACCGGCTGCTCCACAAGGTTAACGACGTGACTGTGGCGCCGCTTCTGGCAGCGGAAACCGGACCCATGCCAACCGTTATTTGCGGCGGCCCCCACGGTGCTTTCCGCAGCCATGACGGTGTTAACGCTTTCAGGAACGTATCCACGCGGACCTTCAACGATCACGTCACCATCGGTGAAGGTTTCCTGTTCTGCAGCGGCACGCACAAGGTGGAGGCGGTGCACGATGAAACGCGCTGATCTGGATGCCCTGCTCCCCGCCGTCTTCCAGGATTCGGTTGCCGAAGGCAATCCCCTGGATGCCATTCTGGAAACAGCGGCCAGGCTGCCGGAACCGGACGAAGCCGTGCTCGACTCCATGGACCGGCTCTTCGACCCGCGCCGCACCAGCGACAACATGGTGGCCTTCCTCGCCGCCTGGGTGGACCTGGACCGATTCCTCACCCGGCGATCCGCTGACAATACCGGCGGTGAGCTGCTCTCGGGTAGCGGGCCGCTGCGGGAACTCTGCGCCGCAGCAGCGGAACTCTCCCGCCACCGGGGTACACGCAGAGGGCTGATCCGATTCCTGGAAATCGCCACCGGCCACCGCGGCTTCCAGGTGAAGGAGAACCGGGATCGCGATGGAAACGAGCGCCCCTTCCATCTTGTGGTCACGGCACCAGCGGAGGCGGAACCTCTCGCGAAACTCATTCATGCTGTGGTCGCTTACGAAAAACCGGCCTACGTCACCTACGACCCCAACGAACTGCGTTTTGAGCAAGGATCCTGACCATGCCCAATTACTATGAAATCTCTCCGACTGACGACAATCTCACCCTCCGCGACGGCAAGGCCTCGGCCAGCTTCACCGTGCGCTACGTCGGCGACCGGACCGTGGAAGCCCGGGCCCAAGCCATAGCGCTGAAGGGCGCGAAGGACGATTGGCTTGAAGTGCAATCCCCGTCAACCCGCAAGATGGAGCCCGACCAGACCCAGAACTTCGAGGCCAGCGTCAAGGTACCACCAGGCACTGCCCCCGGCGACTACGCTCTGAGGCTGGACATGGTTTCCGTGGATAACACCGATGAGGAATACGATCAGGGCCCTCCGGTCTCCTTCAAGGTGAAGGAAAGCGCGGAGCCGGAACCCGACACCTCCGGCTTCCCCTGGTGGATTGTCACGGTTGTCGCCGTGGTGCTTGTGCTGGCGATCGGCGGCGGTACCTGGTGGGCGATGCGGGCATCGGTTTCCGTCGAGGAGTGGACAGGCGAATACAGTGGCCGGCTTGATGGCCGCAATGCCAGCCTTGGGATTGAAGCGGAAGGCGACACCCTGAAGCTGACTCAAACTGACAAAGATCGCGGTGCCACCGATAAGGGTCAGGCCAAGTACACGGGTGGCGATAAGGCGCACATTCTCGAAAACCCCTTTGACAGCGACGGAGAAGTCATGATCCTGCACCGCCATAACACCAACCTCATCTCCATGCGAGGCAAGTGGGAGGGCGTGTCCTTCGGCCGTGTTTTCAGCAAGAGTGGCTTCGAGCGGGTGGCTGGACGCAACTTCGAGCCTGATCGCTGGAGGGAGTTCTGGCGGGGCACATTTGAGGGCCATACCGACGGGCTTTCATCCCGGCTAACCGCCGAGGTCAATGACGACGAGGTCAAGCTGACACTGTCAGTCACAAGCCCGGACGGTGTCGAGACCACCTACGAAGGCAGCGCACCCATGGAGCCGGACAGCAACCGGGAATCGATGCACGTTCTCGAGAAAGCCACCCTGACCAGCAAGGACGAAGAAGAGTCCAAAACACTCACCATCAAGGAGCTTCTGATCCATACCTGGGGTTCCAACTACATGACGGGTATCGCGAAGACTCCAGAAGGGGCCACGGTGGGCCAGATCTTCGTCCGCGATGAGGAAATAGTGACCACCTTCCGGGGCGAGATCGAACGTCCGCAGCTCAACAATTCAGGTGACTGACGCATGCGGAGAGATAACAGCCTATGAAGATGAAAGTCATGCAGGTCATGCTGGTGGTGGCGGCCGCTCTCGCCGCCCTGGGTATTTCAGTTGCGCTGAGCCGGGGCGGAACCGAAAGCGCAGCGGCGTATCAGCCGTCCGCACTGATGGAGTCGCTCGGCAGTCTGGTGGGCCCGCCCCTGCTTGCCCGGGATGAGCTGAAGGACACTGACGGCAGGCCGTTCCCCTCGCAACTCCAGCTTCCACCTGAGCCGCAGAGCGAGACTGGGACGGAGAAAACCTTCACCGTTGAGCCAGCTGACGCGAAGCAGCGCCGGGCAGAATTCAGTATATCCGGGCGAAGCCCGGCACTAAGCATCCGCTACGAGAAAGATGAGGAACAGCAACTCGATGACTGGCCTGAGGAGAAGCAGCCACAGACCTGGCAACAGGGCGCGGCGGAGGATACCGGAAAAGCGAGCTTCGTGATCTTCGACAAAGGCGGGCAAATCATCTTTAACAACCCGGATAAAGACAACAGTTCCACCGTCACCATCCGGATGGAGGAGTGACCATGGCCAATGCCCGGCGCCTGAACCGTCCCCTTTTCCTGCTGGCAATCGTACTGCTCGTTCTGGTATTGCTGACGGAACTCGGCACTGCTGTGGTGTCGCCGTTTATAAAGCCGTCTACCGGGGCGATCGGTTGGGGCATTCCCGCCCTCGCCCTGCTCGACGCCCAACTGGTGTTCACCGTTGCGCTGATGGCCGCGCCCCTCGTCTTTCCCGAAAGTGTGACCGGCCGGATTCAGGGGGTTTCCACCTTCGTGGCGTCCATCATCCTGCTGATCGCCTGCGTACTAACCGGCCTCGCGGCCTTCGGCCTCCTTACCCAGCTCATCGGCCTGCTGCTCACGCCGCCCGTTGGCCCGACAGTCTACGCCACTATGAGCTATACCAGCTTCCCCACTGGGACCGCCGCTACAACACTCGCCCTTATCATGCTCGCCAAGCTGGTCAGCTGCGGCGTTCTGGTGGTCGCACATCCTCGTTTTCTGGAGAACAAGGGACTGATGATGATGATTGCCACGTCCCTTCTGGGGACCATTCTGGTTTCCTTTCTCCACGGATTCGCGCCGGGGTTCGTGATCAGTGTTGCGGACCTGGTTGCGGCGATTCTGGTGGCCATGCTGGCCTTTATATGGGCCGGTTTCGGCCTCGTGCTGGGTACCATTTCCGTGGTCAAGGCGGTTACCTGAAGGAGGTCTTGTGGCAGACCGCAATGCGCACGCAACTCAGGATATGGTCACTGAATAAGGAGTCAGTTCTTTGAAAACATCCACAGAAACGGACCAGCAGGCAGTAATAGCCCCGGTCGTCGGGGTAGTCGTATCGATTGTTTTGACCAACACCGGCCCGTCGATCTGGTACCTGCCGCTGAGCGCGATACTGGCTTCTGTTCTGCTTCCACACTGGAATACGCGCGAAAACAGAAGGTTGCACGAAATAAGCTATGCACTGGTTCTGGGCTTTGCCCTGATCCCTGGGATGGCCTGGCTTCTGGGCCCGGTTCAGCCCGTCATTCTGGATGGCCCCAGACTTACATGGTGGAACATCAGAGCCCCGGAGCTCGAACTGTTTGTTTTATGGTGTCTATTGGTTGGAGGTATATATGTGGCACGTCGGTGGACATAAACTAATGCTGCGAAGCGTCATTGCATCTGGTTTGCTGGTAATTACCGGCGCATACGCAGAAGAACCCCGGATGCTGCCTGCAACCGGGCTACCAACTGAAACTGCAAAAACGAACGTAACGGAGATCACGACGGACCCCCGGATATCACCGGGGATAACAGAGGGCCTTCCGAAATGCTCTGAGGAGCAGCAGCTAATGATGTTTACGGGCAATAAACTGATTGGTCTGTTCGAGGGATTGCAAGGGAAGCGGGTCACCCTCAAGGCGAGCATGGAGAGTACGCCCGGCTGCCCTGTTCTGGTCTCGCCTGCAGAGGAAGGGGGCTGGATTGTAGAGGATTACGGTGTTGATTTCGTGAAACTCGGCAAGGCTGACGAATCAGGCTCAATCACCTATCCGATAGGGCGCCTGTGCCTGTGGTCTTCGACTG
>Ga0102940_1001882_pt1 | contig 13039 bp, 9 predicted proteins | sample SalPonR2_C_D1_MG_FD_78215 | JGI IMG/M metagenome (GOLD analysis project Ga0102940, IMG submission 78215) | Salt pond soil microbial communities from South San Francisco under conditions of wetland restoration - Salt Pond MetaG R2_C_D1_MG | ecosystem: Environmental > Aquatic > Marine > Intertidal...
AATTCATCCTTCCTAATTTTAGGTTCGGTCCTTCCCGTTTACCCTCTCAAATGTCGCTGCAAACAACACGGTTCGTCATTGACAGTGGTTTGGCTCGGTACTATGACCTCGGCTGACTCCTCAAAAAAAAATTCCTGAGGCCTCCCAGGGTAAGACACACGTCTTTCACACTTATGCTTTGCCTTCGGCTCCCTTCAGCAACTACTTCACAATAGCAACCTTGCCGCTCGGCAAGTTCTTCCCCTTATCGGGCGAACACGGGACTCGCACCCGCTAGACGTGCGCCATGTCTGGCGCACCAAAAGAAAAGGGGCGCAATTGCGCCCCTACTTAATCTATTAGATCAAACATTACATTCTTAGAAGCAGTAGCTATTCTCTGCAATCATTTTATCGGCTACGATACGGCGTAATTTTTTCACATTTTGTGGCGGATACTTGGTGAAGCGCTTTAGGCCCATCAGCATGGTGCGCAGTAGGTCACCCTCGGCGAAAGAAGCCAGAGCATCTCTACCAAACTTCATGACATGGGAAGTAGTATCGTGTACGAAGACCTTCAGCATAGCATTATAAATCTTCATTTCTTCCTCCGATCTGAAGTCATTGAGTTTCTGTACGCGCAGCAGCAGTGATTCGGCCATGTACATCTGCGTCATCATATCCGAAACGTTCATGATGATCTCCTGCTCTTCTTTCAGGTTGAGCTGGCCGTCCATCTGCATTTTAGCGGCGGCGCCGGCGGTCATCAGGATAGCTTTTTTGAAGTCTTTGATGGCTTTGGTCTCCTCGACGTAAGGAGTATCGTCATCCTTACCAAAGCCAGGCATAGAAGCCAGTTCTTTTTGTACTTCCCAGGCCGGACCTACGATATCGAGTTTACCTTTCATACTGCGCTTGAAGAGCATATCGACCATCAGCAGACGGTTGATCTCGTTCGTACCCTCGTAGATGCGATTGATGCGCGCATCGCGATAGGCACGGGCAGCAGTTCCTTCTTCAGAGAAGCCCATACCTCCGTGTACCTGTAGTGTCTCGTCTACTACGTAATCCAGTACTTCGGAGCCAACCAGCTTGAGAATGGAGCACTCGATAGCGTATTCTTCAGCGGCCATAAGTTTCGCTTCCGCAAAAGATTTTCCTTTTTCAGACAGTTCTTTTTTCTTCTGTTGCATCAGATCCGATACCCGGAACAAGGTTGATTCTCCAGCGAAGATTTGAATGGCCTCTTCCGCCAGCTTGTGCTTAATGGCACCAAAAGTGGAAATAGGCACTTTAAATTGTACTCGCTCGTTAGCATATTTCACGGCCGTATCGGCACTACCTTTAGCACCTCCCAGAGACAGGGCTCCCAGTTTGAAACGACCTACGTTTAGTACGTTGAAGGCGATCAGGTGGCCTTTGCCAATTTCACCGAGCAGGTTTTCTTTGGGTACTTTTACATTTTCGAAGAAGACCTGACGGGTGGAAGACCCCTTGATACCTAATTTATCTTCCTCAGCACCCAGAGTGAAGCCTTCCATTCCTTTTTCCACAATGAATCCGGTGAATTTGTCACCGTCTACCTGGGCAAATACGATAAAGATATCCGAGAAGCCGGCATTAGTGATCCACATCTTCTGGCCATTCAGGATGTAGTGCTTACCATCTTCCGACAAGTCTGCACGGGTTTTTGCCGCTAAGGCATCCGATCCAGAACCGGGCTCGGTCAGGCAGTAAGAAGCTTTCAGTTCACCAGAGATTAAACGGGGCAGATATTTATCTTTCTGCGCTTCGGTACCAAAGTACAGGATGGGCAGCATACCAATCCCAATATGAGCAGCAAAGGATACCGTAAAAGAACCGGCTGGTCCGAGGGCCGTACTAATCAGGGTGTTGGTATTATTGTCAAGTTCCATACCACCATATTGCTCGGGCATGTGTGCCCCGAGTAATCCCAGCTCCCCAATTTTCTCTAACAACTTGGGTACAATACCATCTTCCTGCTTTTCAATTTTATCAATATTGGGAGCGATCTCACTATCGATGAAATCCTTGATCATATTCTGGATCATCATCTGCTCCTCATTACATTCCTCGGGAATGAATACATCCTCGGGACGAGTATCCTTGATCAGGAATTCCCCTCCACCTAGTACGATTTTATTGGCTACGGTATCCATTGTCTATATATTTGAAATTAATAATTAGCGAATTTTCGCTACAAATATACAGAATAAAAAAATCGGGTAAAAGGCTTTTTGACAATTTTTTGCGAATTTTCGCTAAATTGATACGAAATTAAATCTTGTCTGCCTTTTACATCCCTGCTGAACGCCTGAAATAAAACCCGTCTATGACCTGGGAATTGCCGGAGAAAGCCTATTTTTGAGGCTCTAAACGACCAAGCATGAGTATCAAGCATTTAGTGCGTTCTAATATAAAAAACTTATCCGCCTATTCTTCTGCCCGCAGTGAATTCAAAGGCCAGGCCGATATCTTTCTGGATGCAAACGAAAACCCCTTTGATACGGGTATGAATCGCTATCCGGATCCCCTACAGTGGGCGGTGAAAGAGCAAATCAGTCGCTTAAAATCTGTCCCCTCTGAAAATATATTCCTGGGTAATGGCAGTGATGAAGTGATTGACTTATTGATTCGTATCTTCTGCGAACCGCGCGAAGACGGAATTATTCTGCTTCCTCCGACCTACGGTATGTACAAGGTATCGGCCGACATCGCCGATGTAGCGCAGCGGGAAGTCTCCCTGACCGGTGATTTCCAGCCGAATATTCCGGCTATTTTGGCGGAAGCCGATAAAAACACTAAATTGCTATTTGTGTGTAGCCCCAATAATCCGACGGGCAATGACATGGAAGCGGAGAAAGTACACGAATTATGCCGGCAATTTCCCGGAATCGTGATCGTCGACGAAGCCTATATTGACTTTTCAGATCAGGAAAGCTTTTCACAGCAACTCGACAAGTACCCGAACCTGGTGGTCATGCAGACTTTTTCTAAAGCCTGGGGCCTGGCCGGCATCCGCCTGGGTATGGCTTTTGCCAGCGAGGAGATTATTGGTTTATTGAATAAGGTAAAACCACCTTATAATATAAATCAGCTTACGCAAAAAGCGGCACTGGATGCCCTGCAAAAGCAGGCGGAACAGGAAAAAATGGTAGCCATAATACTGCAGGAACGGAATCGGATGGCAAAAGTGCTGGAAAATCTCGATTTTATACAGGAGGTTCTGCCTTCGAATGCCAATTTCATACTGGTGCGTGTAGCCGCCCCCAATGGGTTATACGATTACCTGGTGAAGCAGGGCATTATTGTACGGAATCGATCCAATGTGCATTTGTGCGCAGGGGGCATTCGTATTACGATAGGAACCGCAGCAGAAAATGAAAAACTTATTGCAGCCTTAAATAAATATTCAAACTAATGAAGAAAGTTCTTTTTCTGGATCGCGACGGTACCCTGGTACTCGAGCCAGAAGATTACCAGGTAGACAGTCTGGATAAAGTGGAGTTTTATCCACAGATGTTTTTTTACTTGTCCAAAATCGTCAGAGAACTGGACTACCAGCTCGTTATGGTCACCAATCAGGATGGTCTGGGCACCGATAGCTATCCGGAAGATACTTTCTGGCGGGCCCACAATATGATCCTCCGTGCGTTGGAGAACGAAGGAATTACTTTCGAAGATGTACTGATCGACCGGACTTTTAAAGATGAAAACGCACTGACGCGCAAGCCCAATACGGGTATGGTCCTACACTATATGAACGATGAGCAATACGACATCACTAACTCCTACGTGGTGGGTGACCGTATCACGGATATGCAGTTGGCCGCCAATATGGGGGCGAAAGGCATCTGGCTGGCCAATGATCCTGACCTGGGGGCAGATGAGATCAACGAAGAGCAAGAACAGCTGGCCGATACCATTGCCCTTACCACAACCTCCTGGGCGGAACTTTACCACTATCTGAAATCACAGGGGCGGATGGCCAATGTACAGCGTACGACCAAAGAGACCAATGTTACGGTACATCTGAATATTGATGGCCGAGGTCAATACCAAAACGAAACCGGTATTGGCTTCTTCGATCATATGTTGGATCAACTGGCCAAGCATTCCGGCTGTGATCTGATCGTTAAGGTGGAGGGGGATCTACACATCGACCAACACCATACCATAGAAGATGCCGCACTGGCACTGGGGCAGGCCTTTCGCAAAGCCCTGGGGGATAAGCGGGGTATTGAGCGCTACGGTTCCTGTCTATTACCCATGGACGAAGCCCTGGCACAGGTCGCTATAGACTTCAGCGGGCGCCCCTGGCTCGTCTGGCAGGATGAATTTAAGCGAGAGATGGTCGGTCAATTCCCCATGGAGATGGCACAGCATTTCTTTAAATCTTTCAGCGATCAGGCGCAGTGCAATTTGAACGTACGGGTGAGCGGCGATAATGACCACCACCAAATAGAAGCCGTCTTTAAGGCTTTTGCACGAGCGATCAAAATGGCCGTCCTGCGTACTGGCACTGAACTCCCGAGCACGAAAGGTGTACTATAAATGCCCCATCATTAGCAACAATAATTAACTAAATATTACTATTACATGGCAACGATCACACAAACCAAAGAAACACAGGCCGCCATTTCACCGGCTACTGCCTTACAAATGCTCAAAGATGGTAATCAGCGATTCCTGGATAAAGAACCGGAAAACCGCGATCTACACGCACAGGTACAGGGTACTACTACCGGACAATTCCCCTACGCCGTCGTGCTGGGCTGTATCGACTCCCGTGTACCCATTGAAACGATTTTTGACCAGGGTATTGGGGATGTTTTTACCGCCAGAGTAGCCGGTAACTTTGTTAACGCCGATATCCTGGGTAGTATCGAATACGGTTGCAAAGTAGCGGGTTCCAAATTGGTTGTCGTATTAGGACATACCTCCTGTGGTGCTGTAAAAGGAGCTTGCGACGACGTAAAGCTGGGTAACGTCACCTCGCTCATCGAAAAACTAAAACCATCCGTAGCAGCGGTGGAAACTCCAGAAGGTACGGATCGCAGCTCTGGTAATAAAGATTTTGTTAATCAGGTGGTATATAAAAATGTAGAACTGACGATAAAAAACATCTACCGGCAAAGCCCGGTCCTGGCTGAAATGGCAGAAGATGGTGATATTGATATCGTCGGCGCAGTGTATGACATTACGACCGGAAAAATAGATTTCCTTTAAGTCATACCCTTCAAAAAATGGGCGGGAAAATCTCGCCTCTTTTTTTATAAATTCAGCCAGTAAGTCACCTTTGCTACCAGCGCCCGGTTCTTCACTCCAAAATCGTAGGTGTCGTAATTATCCGTATATACCAGGAAGAAGTCTGACACCGGTGCGAAGCGCCACTGCAGACGAGTATTGACATTCAGGTTCTCCACCTGACTATTGTACTGGATGAAAGTAGTCCAGAATAGATTTTTCGAAAAGGTAAAGTCGATACGTGGACCGATTAGAAACAAACCCGCCGATGCATAGGGTTCTGGCAAATCAACGTAAGTATAATTCACATTCATCTCAATCGATCCATATGGCTGGTAACGGTAAGTCACTCCACTGCGAAAGCTATAGCGACTTCCGTTAAAAAATTCACCCCCTTGTGCATTGATATTGTAAAAGAATTTCTTACGCTGATCTGACTGATAGTTCAGACTAATATCCGTGTAGGAGTAATCCGTATCCACGGGCAATTCCCGAGCTCCGGTACGAGTCGGGTCAAAGGAATCGAATAAATAGGTATAGCGATTACTCAGGCTAAGGCGAATTTCGGAAGTGTTCGCAAAATTAGTTTCCCAGTTCAACTGCCATTCGTGGTCGGTTTTTCCGTAAAGGGGTTTCCAGAAATACGTGACATCCGCCTGTAGGTTATGCCGCGTGATCTTATCTGATTTGGGATAGAAAAACAGCTGCGCCGTGGGATTGATACGAAAGTAATCGCTTCTGCGCAAAAAGCCTACCTCCGGGTTATAACCTCCGCGCACCCACTGCTGGTCAATTCCAAAGCCGTAATTTCGATCTATGAAAGCCAGACGGGCTCCCTGCGCGTATTTCTCGTAAGCCTTGTGCTCATCGTCATCGGTAATAGCCTGATGGTAGAAGGCTTTCCCCAACCAACGGTTATCCGAAGAAGCCAGGTTGTAATCCAGCCCCATCACCCGATTATAGGCGGAACCTACATTGATCTCGGGGTCTTTGGTAAAAGATTCTTTATTGACGAATATGAAACCTACGTTGGAGCGGCTGAATACTTTTCGCTGCAAAGCGGCTACGGTATAGTTGACATTGGGCATTTGGGTCTCCCGGTCTTTGAGGGTCTGCATATTTAACAGCCCCAGCCGCCAGTTTTTATCCAGTTTCCCACTCAGGCGGGCACCATAGGTGATAGGTACCTGGATATTATTGCCGGTCGTATCCTGCCCGATACCAATACGGCGCGAGAAAAAAGGATTGATATTTTCGTCGCCAAAGGTGCTAAACAGGTCCGCATTTTCCAGGAAGAATTGACGCCTTTCGGGAAAAAGGATCTCAAAGCGGTCTGTATTAATCACCTGGCGATCGACCTCCACCTGAGAAAAGTCAGGGTTGACCGTCAGATCCAAATTCATACTGGGAGTAACGGCAATTTTGGCATCTCCTCCGATATTTGCTCCGTAGTCACTAGGCGTACCCTCCTCGTAATCCTTCGCGAAACGAGCACTGACGTAAGGGATGACCGAAATATTAGGTCCGGGACTGGCGGGCGCTTCTTCCCACTCCATTTCCCCCATGTAGGCCAGTGACATAATGATCTGGTTCTGCGGTATGTGGGTCCAGGTAGATCGCGAGTTGGATTGGGTGTCGAATCGGTAAGAGTTAAAGTACCAGTCTTTAATTCCTTCTTTGTAGCGAATCGTACTCAAGGGGATGATCAGTTCACAAGACCAAAAGCCATCACCAATGTAAGACTCGCCCTGCCATTTGTTATCCCAGCCGCCATTCCAATCGGCGGTGCTACGACCACCGTTGGCGATTAGGGCTTCCCGCCGTACCCCCATGGGGTTCATACCAAAGACAAAAGCATTCGTTCGATCCTGAAAGGGATCGATCAGAAAGGTAAGATTATCATTACCACCGGCCCGAAAATCCCGCCGTAGCGAAGAGATTACGTAATCATCTCCCACCGATTCACAGATGGCGCCGATGTAGAGATTATCTTCGTCAAAAAGCATATAAATTTCCGTGCCCACTTTCGAGCGGGTACTGTCGGAGGGAAAGTATTCCCAAAAATTCTGGGCCGCTTGACTCTCGAACCATACCGATTCGTCCAATCTACCATCTAATTGTATTTTCGCATCTATCTTCTTAACAAAAATGCCGGACTGAACTTCATCAGCAGAAGACTCTGGATCAGCAGCAGCCTGGCCCCAGCTTAAAGAACTAACGAATAAGCAACACGTGAGTAGCAAGCATACTTTTTCCATAATGCTGGCAAAATTAAATACTTTTTTAGTGAAAACGGGCACAAGTAGACCAATAGCCGGAATGCCCTGGGTAATGACTTTAAAAAGAGAATAAATGTGGCAACCGTATTCGAATGGAAAGGTTTAAGCAATCACCCCCGAGAAGCCCCCTCTTCAATCGGTACAATAATATTTCGACAGAAACTAAAGAGTCTTTCCATTTCATCCCGGGCCAGGCTTTGCCCCATTTTTGCGGTGAGAAATACCATTAATATCAGGAAGGCGATGACCGGGATCAGCCAGAGAATACCATGTGATAAGCCCAGGCTCATTTGAGAAAAGCCCATAATCATAACCACCATAGCGGTGAACCCCAGTAGAAAATAAAAAAAGATAAACATCATCCACACACTGGACCTGGGGCCACATAGTCCTCGCACGCGGGTTAGACCATTTTCCAGGTCTTCAAAAGAGACGGTCATCTGAGGGGACCAGAAGTGCTGCTCTTGAGTTGGAATCTTCAAAATGATATGGTGCTCCCAAACACTGGCCATCACTCCCTCGGCAGTATCCAACTGCTGAGAAAATTCAGCCATTATTATAGCCTTTTCCACCGGTAAATCTTTAGACCAGCGCGGTCTGATTTCCATAAAATTTCGATTTGGAAAGTAAGATAACCATTTTCCGCCGACGCAGACATGACATCTGTCATCATCCCCTTTACGAATAGTTCGTTTTTTGTATCTTGAATAGGCTATCTCAAAAGCCAAATTCTAAACATACTCTAAATCGGATTAGTCATACAAAATTTTATTTATGCAATTGAAATCATTCTTCCCTCTACTTACCCTGGTCTTACTGCTCTTGGTTCCGCCTTACGAAGCCCAGGCACAGACCAGCAAAAAAACCGAGTCGGTATACGGCGCGGAATTATACGAACAAATGGAGTGGCGTAATATTGGCCCCAACCGCGGTGGCCGCTCCCTCGGCTGTGCCGGTAGCCCGGGCCGACCCAATGAATATTATTTTGGTGCCACCGGTGGCGGACTCTGGAAAACCATCGATGGGGGTAACGAGTGGTTCCCGGTGACGGATGGACAAGTGACCAGTTCTTCCGTAGGCGCGGTAGCCGTGGCCGAAACCAACCCCGATATCGTCTACATCGGGATGGGTGAAGTCCAGCTGCGGGGTAGTATTACCCAGGGAGATGGCGTCTACAAAACAACCGATGGCGGTAAGACCTGGCGCCATTTGGGTCTGGAAGAAACGCAAGCCGTTTCCCGCATCCGCATTCACCCGACCAACCCCGATATCGTCTACGTGGCGGCTTTGGGCCACCCGTATGGAGATAATGAGGAGCGCGGTGTTTTTCGTTCTACCGACGGCGGAAATACCTGGGAAAAGGTCCTTTACGCAAGCGATAAAGCCGGAGCGGTAGATTTGATTATCGACCGCACCAATCCGGATATCCTTTATGCCTCTACCTGGCAGGTCTACCGCAAGGCCTGGAAGATGTGGGGCGGTGGTCCCGACTGTAAACTATGGAAATCACTGGATGGTGGTGACACCTGGATTGATCTCACGAGTAATCCAGGTCTGCCGGAAAGACCAATCGGTAAAATTGGCGTAACCGTATCTCCTACTAATCCAGACCGGGTCTGGGCAGTGGTTGAGGCTAACGAAGGCGGCGTTTTTCGCTCCGACGACGGCGGCTGGACCTGGGAACGCACCAACAGTGAACGTAAGCTTCGTCAGCGGGCCTTTTATTACTCTCGCATCTACGCGGATCCCTGGGACGAAGACATTGTCTACTGTCTGAATACCCGTATGTATAAATCGTACGATGGAGGCGAAACTTTTGATGAAATCGTATCGACGCCCCACGGCGATAACCACGACCTTTGGATCGATCCGAATGATCCCAAACGAATGATCAACTCCAATGATGGGGGTGGTAATGTCTCCATTAACGGTGGTAAAACCTGGACCGAGCAGGACTACTGCACCACGCAACTCTACCACGTGATGACCACCAGTGATGTACCTTACCACGTAGCCGGAGCGCAGCAAGATAACAGCACCGTGGCCGTCCCCAGCGATGGCTGGGATCACCGCCAGGCCAGAGGTCCCAACCACGGCTGGTACTATCCGGTAGGGGGTGGAGAAAGTGGCTGGATCACGCAACACCCTACGAAGCCAGATATTTTTTACGCCGGTAGTCAGGGCGCGCTCTTGACCCGCTACGATCGTAGCAATGGTCAGGTTAGAGACATTCAGGTGTATCCACGCTTCTTTTCCGGAGAACCCGCCAGTGCCCTGCCAGAACGCTGGCAGTGGACCTTCCCGATTATGTTTGCGCCACAGGATCCCAGTGTAATGTACACCTGCTCGCAGCACCTTTGGAAAACGACCAATGATGGTCAAACCTGGGAGAAAATCAGTCCGGACCTAACCTATGCCGACCCCGAAACCCTGGGTAAAACCGGTGGTATCATTACCATGGATATGAACGGGCCGGAAATTTATGCGACCATTTTTGCCCTGGCACCTTCTTATCACGATATCAACACCATCTGGACGGGCTCCGATGATGGTAAAGTGCATATCACCCGCGATGGCGGTAAGAACTGGAAGGATATTACACCCAAAGATTTACCTAAATACTCGCGGATCAGCATTATCGATGAGTCGAAACATAATCCTGGGACATTATACCTGGCAGCCAATCGCTACCAGGTCGATGATCGCGAGCCTTACGTGTTCAAGACGACCGATTATGGGAAGACCTGGACGAAGATCATTGATGGTATCGCATCGGGCCATTTTGCACGCGCCGTTCGCGAAGACCCGGTACGCCCGGGCCTACTCTTCCTGGCGACTGAACACGGCGTTTACGTTTCCTTCAACGCGGGAGACTCCTGGGAATCTTTACAGCTAAACTTACCAGACACTCCTATCCGGGATCTGGTCATCAAGGATGACGATGTAGTACTGGGCTCGCACGGTCGTGGCTTCTGGATACTGGATGATATTCGGCCTTTGCGGCAAATGACGCCGGAACTGGCTAAACAAGACGTGATTCTATTCGAACCGGCGGATGCGATTCGGGGTGTTTATAACGCAAAAATCCAGTATTTCCTAAAGAAGAAAGTAGATTCCGTACAAGTGGAGATTCTGGACGGAGCAGGTAAGGTAATTAAGTCTTTTGTCGGTAGGGAAACGGGCTATAAAACGGATCCGAATATTCCCCGGTGGAGACGGGGTGGTTCTTCGACTCCGACCACTGCAGCTGGTCTGAATGAATTTACCTGGGATCTGCGTTACCCAGGGGCTACTGATTTTGAAGGCATGATTATTTGGAGTGGCCGACCGACCCGGGGCCCCAAAGCACCACTGGGTGATTATCAAGTGCGGTTAACCGCCGGAGATCACAGTAAAACCTATCCCTTTGAGATTAAAATGGATCCGAACCTAAAGGATATCACGGCAGCGGATTTACAGGAGCAATTCGAGCTGGCGATGAAGATTCGGGACAAAACTTCCATGGCCAACGAAGCCGTCATAGCTATTCGTGAAACCAAGGCCAAACTGGAAAAAGAGGCGATGGAAGAAACGGCTGATGACGCCGCTATCCAGACTGCTCTGGATGAGTTAGCCGCCATCGAATCCGATTTGTATCAGGTGAAGAACCGCAGCGGACAGGATCCACTCAACTTCCCGATTAAGTTAAACAACCGTCTGGCTTCCCTGCGTCGCAGTGTGGAAACCGGCGATGCCAAACCAACGGATGCTGCTTATCAGGTATTCGAAGAGCTGAGTGCCGAATTGGATAGCCATCTGAAAAAGCTGGATGCTTTAATGGAGGGTAAAGTGAAGAATTTGATGAAGTAGTAATAATAAAAAACGTGGCCTAGATGGTAGTTGTTTTTACCTCTAGGTCACGTTAATTTATCCAGCATATTTAGGTGGAAGCTTAATTTTACGCAAGCTCGACTACCTAAGTGGAGGCCTTTGGCTTACACGTCGTCCGTAGTACATTGCTTTTACTTCGAAGCTATTATTGTTCAGGATCAGGAACGGTTATTTCTGATTCACAACCACCAATTCCTGACGTACATGAACAGGATTGGGCAACACATTCACGAACTATTACTTGTTTACAGCCATTGCATCCGTTCATTGGGGTACATGTCATAGTGCAACCAAGAGTGAAAGACAGAAAATTTTCGGAAGATTGTAGTTTTTTCAATTGAAGTGATACTGATACTCTTTTTCCTTGCTCATCGTATTCGGCAAGAATTCCATAAAACTCTCCATATTCATCAGTTGCTCTTTTAAAAGCAGCCTTTGACACCGATATGTTTTGCTTATTAAGAATTTCAGTAACGAAGTCATTGAGTTGAGATGAAGAAGTAATTGCGTATTTCTTTTGTTGGTGCTCTACGAAAAATTGTTCCACACCTAATTCAACATTTTCTTTTTCACAGCCTGCAGCCAGGTATACTATGAGTAAAATTATTCCAATTTTTTTATATATCATGCTTGTTGAATTATTGCTCGGGATCAGGAAAAGTTATATTACTAGTACAGCCAGCTGAGCCATTACTACATTCACAAGTTTGAGATTGACATCGAACAATAATTTCTTGCTGACAGCCAGTACAGCCTGATTCGGGTTTACAAGTCATTTTACAGCCTGCAGCAAATATCATTTCATCTAAAGATGCACCATCTTGAGATGAAGTATAATTTTCTAATACAATAGTTACAGGACGTTGCTCAATTTTCTCTTTTTGATATCTTGTTTTTACGGCATAAAATATTCCAAGTTCATCTCTAAGTTCCTTTAATTCAGCTTCTACGATCTTAATTTCATCATCTCCTACAACTGATTTCACAAATTTGTCGATACCTACTTTGGTATTAATGTCGATGATCTCTGAATTATTTGCTACAAGGACTTTTTGATATTTTGGGTTTAATTCTAGGTTGTCATCCTGTTGGCAGGAGAAAACTAAAATTAATAAGAGGCCTAAAAGGAGAAATTTTGAATTCTTCATTTTTAATAGGTTTTTAGATTAAAAAATTATTGTTCAGGATCAGGGAAATTTATTGAAGGAGTACAAGTACCAGAACCTGTTCCTCCTGCACAGTTGCACTCCTGGCTAATACACATTTTAATTATTCTATGATGGCATTCCGAGCAATACGCATTAGGTGTACATTTCATTTGACAATTTGATTGTAACCTTATTTGTCCAGGTAAGTTTTTATAAGAAATGTTTTCCAAGCCTATAGCTAAATAGTGTATCGAATCTTGATTTTTATATTTAGCTTGAATAAGATAATACGTTTCTTGAGGTTGCTCAATTTTGCTTAAATTAGCTTCTAAGATTTCTATTTTTTCTCCTTCTAAAGTTGATAGTAAATAGTTATTTAAACCTTTTTCAGAGTTTATATTAAACTCCTTTTCCTCATGGAAAACTTTAATCCCTTCCGGGTGAAAAGTTAAACCTTGATCTTTTTGGCAAGCAAAAATGCTCATTAATACTAATG
>Ga0102940_1001883_pt1 | contig 13034 bp, 7 predicted proteins | sample SalPonR2_C_D1_MG_FD_78215 | JGI IMG/M metagenome (GOLD analysis project Ga0102940, IMG submission 78215) | Salt pond soil microbial communities from South San Francisco under conditions of wetland restoration - Salt Pond MetaG R2_C_D1_MG | ecosystem: Environmental > Aquatic > Marine > Intertidal...
CTTAACTTCCAGTCGGTTTGGTTCTGCCTGTACCCATTCAATACCTCCTTTTTCTCCATATACCCGGATGCGCAGTCCGTTTTCTTCACCGGCTGAGATCTGACTGGCATAGATGATGCCACGTGCACCATTATCATAATGCACCAGTACATTGCCGTCATCGTCGAGTGGACGCCCTTCAACCATAGTTGACAGGTCGGCGCACAGTTCAGTAACCTTGAGTCCGGTGACATATTCAGCCAGATTGAGCGCATGTGTTCCAATGTCACCCATGCAACCTGATTTACCCGATCTTGAAGGATCTGTTCTCCAGCCGGCCTGGGTTTGATTTTCACGCTCTATAGGCTCAGACAACCACCCCTGAGGATACTCAGATACTATTTTTCGAATCTTGCCAAGGGCTCCCTGATGAATTATTTCACGGGCCTCTTTTACCATTGGATAACCGGTGTATGCGTGCGTGAGTGCAAAGATCAGCCCTGTTTTCTCAACCAAAGAGGTAAGTTCTTCGGCCTCCTCAGTTGTAAATGTTAAGGGTTTATCACTTACCACATGAAATCCGTTTTCAAGGGCCAGTTTTGCGGGCCCAAAGTGCACATGATTGGGCGTTGCAATACAGAGAAAGTCCATTCGCTCGCCTTCCGGCAGCGCTTTCTCTTTTTCAATCATCTCTTCGTATGATCCATAAACACGGTCATCTGGCAGATAATACAACCTTCCCGTATCTTGCGATTTTTCCGGGTCGGAACTAAATGCTCCGCAGACCAGGTCAATCTGTCCGTCGAGCACGGCACCGTTGAAATGAATCGCTCCAATAAATGAGCCCGGTCCTCCACCGACCATTCCCATATTTATCTTCCTGGTTGACATAGCTCTGGCTTATATTAGTTATTAAGCAATAAAAATAGGAAAAGATGATGGATTTTCCCACCCCCGGCCTGACTCACCCCCTCAGGCCACCTACTATCTAGTCCCTTATCTCCGCTTGATCATTCTCATTTTTTACTACTTTTGCTCAAAATTCATTACATTGAACTATCCGGAAAATTTTGAAGAGAAGATTGGGTTTGCCCGTATCAGGGAGTTAATTGCCGAGCATTGCCTGTTTGAGCCAGGAAGAGAAGAGGTTTATGGTCTTTCAATGATGACCGATACCGGGAAAATTGATAAGGAGTTAAATCTTGTGGAAGAGTTCAGGCAAATCCAGCTCAGCGATGAAGATTTTCCTATACACCAGTTTTACGACAGCAGGAAGGCACTGAAGAAGGCAGAAATTGAGGGTACTTTCATGGAAAAAGAAGAGGTGGCAGGACTCTCAAAAAGTCTTGAGTCTGCACGACTGATCGTGAAATTTTTTGAAGGTAGAGAAGAGGATGAATATCCATCATTGCGCAGACTTTGTAAATCCATCAAGCTGTATAAGTTCGTAACCGATCGGATTTTAAAAATCCTGAATAAGCATGGCGATATTCGCGATAGCGCATCAAAGGAGCTACAGCAGATCCGCCGCGATATCCTTTCTAAAGAATCATCCGTTACCCGGCAGCTCAACAAAGTACTCAAAAAAGCCCAGTCGGAAGGGTGGGTTGACGAGGATATAGGGGCCACATTGAGGAACGGGCGTCCGGTGATTCCGGTTTCAGCCTCTTATAAACGGAGTCTGGGAGGATTGGTACATGATGAGTCTACTTCCGGAAAGACGGTATTTATTGAGCCTGCAGAGGTTGTTCATCTCACCAATGAAATCAGGGAGCTTGAATATGCCGAGCGCAGAGAACTTACCCGCATCCTAATCAGTTTCACAGATGATATCAGGCCTTATATTTTTGATCTGCTGGAACTTCATGCTTTTCTGGCAGTAATCGACTCCATCAGGGCCAGGGCACTATTTGCCATAAGAATCAATGCCTGCAAGCCCAGGATAAAGGAGGGCCCCGGTATATCCTGGCTGAAAGCTGTACATCCTTTGCTTTTCCTTGCGCTCCAACCATCTGGCAGGGAAGTGGTACCCCTTTCGCTCGAATTAAACAGTGAACACAGAATGTTACTGATCTCGGGTCCGAATGCAGGCGGGAAGTCTGTTTGCCTGCAAACCATCGGATTGCTTCAATACATGGTTCAATGCGGACTTCTGGCACCAGCCGAAGAGGAATCGCAAGTAGGTGTATTCTCTGGAATTTTTATTGATATCGGCGATGAGCAATCGATCGATAACGACCTGAGTACCTATAGTTCGCATCTGGTTAATATGAAACATTTTCTGAGACATGCATCAGACGATTCGCTCATATTGATTGATGAGTTAGGCACAGGAACTGAACCTCTGATTGGCGGGGCAATAGCTGAATCGATGCTGGAATACCTGAACGGTGCTCGCACCTATGGCGTACTGACCACGCATTATACAAACCTCAAGCACTTTGCAGCGTCATCGGAAGGGATTATGAATGGGGCGATGTTGTTTGATAATCACCGTATGCAGCCGCTTTACGAGCTGCAGGTCGGAAAGCCCGGCAGCTCTTTTGCCTTTGAGATTGCACGCAAAATCGGACTCCCGGAGGAGGTGCTTGAGAATGCTTCTGAGAAGGTGGGACAGGACCATATCGATTTTGATAAGCACCTCAGGGATATATTGAGGGATAAAAAATACTGGGAGCGTAAGCGGCAGAAAATCAGACAATCGGAGAAGAAGCTTGAAGACCTCATGAAGCGTTACGAAGAGGAGCTGGGGATGAGTGAGAAGAAACGGAAAGCGCTTATTGAAGAGGCGAAGAAAAAGGCCGAGCAGATGGTTTCGGAGGCGAACCGTAATATAGAGAACACCATTCGGGTAATTAAAGAGTCGAATGCTGGAAAGCAAGAGACAAGGGAGGCCCGCCGTAAGCTTGAAACTTTTAAGGAAGATTTAGCCAGGGGAGAAAAAGAAAATAAAGATGCACTTGCCAACGAATACAGGGAGTTAAAAAAACGTGAGTCAGAACTCGGACGTCAGCGTCCTGATATACGAAAAAAGCTTAAGCAGGAACAAACTGTTAAAAAGAAGAAACCCACTGATCCTGCCATTCGTGCTGGAGACATGGTAAAAATAGAAGGTCAGGAAAGTGAAGGAGAAGTGATGGAAATCAAAGGGAAAAACACCATTGTTGCTTTCGGAAACCTTAAATCGACCGTTAAACTGGAGAAATTGCGTAAGACAGGAACGCCCACAGATGAAGCGCGATCCCGCGATAAAAAATCGGGTGTAAATCTGGGCGATTGGAAGGTGAGCTCACGAAGGGCGAAGTTTAAACCAGAGGTTGATATTCGTGGGAAACGAGGTGATGAGGCGCTGCAGTTGGTGACGGAATTTGTGGATGAGGCAGTGATGGTCGGTAGTGACGAATTGCGTATTCTGCACGGTAAGGGCGACGGTATTTTGCGACAACTTATTCGTGATTACCTGCGCACCCAGGATGTGATAGGGTGGTATGGTGATGAACATGTGGAGCGCGGTGGTGCAGGCATTACAGTTGTGAGGCTTGACTTCTAATGTTATATTTGGGGACGTTAATATAGAACGATCGAAAAAAGTTAAGAAATCTGAGGTGCGAAATATGATCAGGGTGTTGAAAAGGCGTAAAATTGAGGATGAACGTTGGAACAAAATTGTTAAGACGTCTCAATTCGAAAATTTGTATCCTTATACATGGTACCTTGATTTGTGCGCCGACAAATGGATGGGTTTGGTAATGGGCGATTATGAATGTATCATGCCTGTGGCTTTCAGGAACAAGCTGGGTCTTAGGTATTCATATCAACCCGTGCACTGTCAGCAACTTGGTGTCCTTTCAGAGAAGAAAGTTGATCCGGAGATTTCACGTATGTTTATGCATGCTTTGAAAAAGCGATTTCGGTTTGGCGATTTCGCATTCAGTGAGGGGAATGTGGTTGGTGAAGAGCCTGGTTTTGAGGTGGATGATAATGTGAACTATACACTCCCATTGGGGCAGCCTTACGAGGTTTTAGTGAAAAAGTTTTCTGAAAATTGCCGCCGCAACATCAAGAAATCATACCAGGCTAATTTGCAATTTACTGATGATATTCCACTAGAAGAGGTGCTTATGCTAAAAAAGTTGAACGATAACCTTAAACGGGGGAATATTTATTACACCTACGCCAGAGCGCTTTTTACAGGGCTTCAAAAGATGGGGCGGTTGAAAATTTGCGGTGTCAAAATTAATGACAGGCTTGTTGCCGCCGGCATATTCGCTTTTTCGGAAAAGCGAGCGGTGATGCTTCTGTCAGCATCCAATAAGCAAGGAAAGGATTTACGAGGGATGTTTCTGGTGCTGGACACATTCATCAAGAATTATGCAGAGCAGGATCTGATCCTCGATTTCGAAGGTTCAAATATTTCTTCGATTGCGCGTTTTTTCAGAGGATTTGGGGCTGCACCTTCGATTTATCAGCGCATCAGTTTTGATAACACCGCCAGTAAATTGATTAAAATAATAAAAGGTGGTTGATGTGATGAAAAAAATTGCAGCAACAATTCCGACAGTCGCTAATGCCGGTGCTTACTTCCAAAAGAATGGTCTGCAGGTATTTATGCCCTTTTACCATGCCATCAGCGAGGAGGTGCTTCCACACATGAAACATCTGTATACCCTAAGAAATAAGAAGCAATTTATCAATGACCTTGATTACCTTCTAAAACATTTTACACCGGTAAAACTGAGTGAATTCCTTTCAGGCAAGTATTCTGCCGGCTTTGGTAAGCCACCAATGGTATTAAGTTTTGACGACGGGCTTATACAATGTTACACTGAAATAATGCCTATCCTGCTTCAAAAAGGCATTCCGGCCACTTTTTTTCTTAACAATGCTTTTATCGATAATAAGGCTATGTTCTTTCGGTACAAGGTAAGCCTTTTAATTGAAGCGCTTTCAGCTGTTACCGATTCACAATTAATAAAAGCTGCAGAGCTTCTTAAATGCAATCAGAAGGATATCCGAAAAAGATTACTGGCCGTGTCTTATGTCGATCGTGAAATAACCGATCAGGTGGCAAACGGGTTTGAGTTTTCTTTCGATACGTATATGCGTAAAAACCCCATTTATATGGGCTCTATACAAATTCGCAAGATGCAGTCGGAAGGGTTTGAGTTTGGCAGTCATGGTATTGACCATCCCCTTTTTGCCCTTCTCAAAAAGCAAGCCACCATCGATCATATAAAAGCCTCTGTTACTGATCTGGCGCAGCAGTATGATCTTGATTACAAGTATTTTGCTTTCCCATTTACAGATTCAGGTGTTGAAGATGTCACCATCGATGTTTTGTTTGAAAAAGGAATTATCGATGCTGGTTTTGGAACAGCCGGACTAAAAGATGATAAGTGGCCAAATTATTATCAGAGGGTTCCGATGGAGCTGTTTAACAAGGGTGCGAAAGCGATACTAAATGGAGAGATAAACCGACGGCGCATTAGAACACTTGCTGGTAAAAACATGACAAGCAGATGACATTGAATGTAAATTTTCGAGTGAATGCTTTAATAATTGGCGCTGGCAGGTCCGGTACAACAAGTCTTTGTGATACCATTGCCAGACATCCGCAAATCTGTTACTCAACAATCAAAGAGGTTAATTATTTTTCCATCGACAGTTTATACCGCAGGGGAGAGTCATATTTTCATTCGCTTTTTGAATGCGATAATAAAAAAGTTGTTGCTACTGCCGATACATACTTGCTGGCGGCTCAGTCAGCCATTCAAAGAATCTATGCCTACAATCCGGATATTAAACTCATCGTGCTGCTTCGCGATCCCGTTTCAAGGGCCTTTTCATCTTATAATTACAGTGTAAACTATGGTCATCACGAAAAGTATTATTCTTTTATTGATTCAATAGAATCGGAAAAAGGTATTAAAGCAAATGAAGATTTAGTGGAAATCAATAACCTTGGGCATTTTTACTGTAGTCTCTATGGAAAGCATTTACTGCGATGGGCAGATGTTTTTGGAAAGGATCAATTGTTGATATTAAAAACCCGCGATATGGCAAATAATCCGAATATAATTGCCAAACAAATCACAGATTTCCTTGAGATCGATCAATACAAATTTGAATTTGAAAAGCAAAATGTCAATGCCGTTCCCCGATCAAGGATTTTCGAGCGATTACTTATTAATCGCGATAGTATACTCAGAAAATCTATCCGTAATCTGATGCCCCGGAAAATCAAACAGAAGATATTTAAATCAGGCTTAGTTGAAAAAGTGCACAATGTAAACAGGAATCCGCAGAAGGCTGCAAGTCTTACTGAAGAAGAGCAGAGCAGAGCATTTGAATACTTCAAAAATGATCTGGATATACTTGAAAAAGAATTTGGGATTACACTTTGACTTTTTGGACAGACACAGTTTGAGTCAATATGCTGAGTGTCGCTGCAAAGCCTAATTCAGAGTCTGCCAACAGAGTCGGCGTGGCTGGACTGTCACTATTCATTTTGTATCAGTCGATCGAGATCGGCCTCGCTTAAATTAGTGTCATTTACAGTATCGTTTTCACAACGCACAGTACGGGCCGGAAATTTCTTAATGATATTATAATTGTGAGTAGCCATCACTACGGTTCGGCCCTGCTGCGATAAGTCATACAGAATGTTCATTATATCTTCAGAAGTGGCAGGGTCGAGGTTTCCGGTAGGCTCGTCGGCCAGAATAATCTCAGGGTTATTTAACAATGCACGGGCAATCACCAAACGCTGCTGTTCACCACCTGACAGCTGATGAGGCCTTTTATACCCTTTGAAACCCAGTCCCACCTTCTCCAACACATTCTCCAGCCTTTCCGACATCTCCTTCCTGTTTTTCCATCCTGTAGCACTAAGGACGAACTCCAGATTTTTAGCCACTGTTCTGTCATTCAGTAGTTTAAAATCCTGAAAAACAATTCCCAGTTTTCGCCTCAGTTTAGGAACATCCCGCCGTCGAAGTTTATCCAGTTGAAATCCGGCAATGGTTCCATAACCACTGGCTAGCGGGTTTTCTGCATTAATGGTTCTTATCAGGCTCGTTTTTCCGCTTCCCACTTTCCCAATAATATATACGAACTCATTTTTGTTTACCGAAAAATTAACATCGGTAAGTACCAGGTGGTCATTTACCTGTATACCTGCCTTTTCAAAGGTTATGACTGCATCAATTGACATAAGCATCTGTTTGTAAATGCGAAAATACAAAATTATTTCCTCTGTCAACCGTTTATTATTACCGGGGGAACGTTCCATTGTACCGGAAATGCTTGATGGCACTGTTGGTGACAGATAAAAAATAAAATTAACATTACACTGTTAATTAAAAAGATCTGTTTGTGAAAAAGTACCCTCGCTTATTTAGTACATTTACGGCATAATACACATATATAAAGACATTTGTGTATGCAGAATGCACAAAATCATCATCACACTATGAAGATACAATTTTTAAAGCATAAGTTTTTTAAGTCGTTCGTTTTCCTGCTACTAATTTTTACCTCCCTCAGCGCACAAAAGAATGCAGATTATTTCTACAACGATGCCAGTCTCTATGAGGGAATAGAATTGTATGAACGGGAAAAATACAGTGCAGCGCGAAACGTGCTTGAAGGGATTATTGAACAGACCGAGGGAGAGATTACACAGCTCAGGACCGAAGCCATGTATTACTACACCATGAGTGCCATTCGCCTTTACAACCTTGATGCTGAATATGAAGCATTCAGATTTATAGGCGAACATACTGAAAGTCCGCACGTGAATGAGGTGGCATTTGAAATGGGAAACTATTTTCACTATAAAATGAACTGGGCCAGGGCAGTGATGTGGTACAATAAAGTTGATCGCCTGGATTTAACATCTAATCAACTGGCTGAGTTTTATTTTAAAAGGGGTTATGCCTATTACATGCGTAAGGATTTTTCAGAGGCCCGTGTTGATTTTTATGAGATCCTCGATATTGACTCTCCCTACACACCGCCGGCAACATATTATTATTCACATATTCATTATGTCGAGGAAAACTATGAAACCGCCCTGGAGGGATTTCGCCGGATTGATACAGATCAAGCTTTTAAGGGGATAGCACCTTATTATATTTCTCAAATTCTTTATATCCAAAAGAAATATGATGAAGTCGTTGACTATGCACCGCAATTGATGGACTCGCTCTCCGAAAAACGGGTGGGAGAAATGTCAAAAATACTGGGAGAGAGTTATTTTATGCTGGAGAAATATGAACAAGCGGTTCCTTACCTTGAAAAATACAGGGATAATACCAGGGGATATTCCGTCAAGGATCGCTATCAGATGGCCTTTGCATTTTATAAAACAGGAAATTATAAAGAGGCGAGTGAGTTGTTTGAAAAGATTACATATCGTAAATCAGAACTCGCACAGAGCGCATTATACCATTTGGGAGATTGCTACATACACCTGGGAAATAAGAATAAGGCAATGATCGCTTTCTCTCAGGCATCGAAAATGGATTACGATCAGACGATTCAGGAAGATGCGCTGTTCAACTATGCAAAACTAACTTTTGAATTGTCGTACGACCCGTTCAATGAAGCCATCAAGGCATTTAATACCTATATCTCATATTATCCCTCATCCGACAGAATTGATGAAGCTTACAATTACCTGGTGATGGCCTATCTGCAGACTAAAAATTTCAGTCTTGCCCTCGAGTCGCTCGAGAAAATCAGGTACCGCGATGATGATATTGACAGGGCGTATCAAAAGGTGGCGTTTTACCGCGGACTGGAATTATATAACAATCTTCGCTTTATTGAAGCAGTCGATATCCTCGAGCGATCCCTCGAATTTGGAAAGTATGATGCTGCCATTCGGGCACGAACCTATTACTGGCTTGGAGAGGCAGCTTATCGGGCGGGTGATCTGACCATGGCAGAGACTTTTTTTGAGCAGTTTTTAGAAGAAGACATGGCACATTTGCAGTATGAATATCCACTCGCGCATTATAGTTTAGGATACCTGGCCTTTGATAATCAGGCTTATGAGGAAGCACAATCGTGGTTCAATAAATATACAGGGCTTGAAAGGAATAAAACCGCACAGACGCTGTCGGATGCTTATAACAGATTGGGCGACTGTAAGTTTGTGCAAAAAGATTATTGGAGAGCGATCGAAGAGTATAATGAATCCATTGAGCTGGGGAAATCGGATCGTGATTATGCTTACTTTCAGAAAGGGTTTACCTATGGTATATTGAACAGGCTTGATCAAAAGCTCGAAGTAATGAGAAATATACAACAGGATATGCCTCTATCGCCCTACATTGATGATGCGCTGTTTGAAACCGGCCGTACCCTTCTTGCACTGGAAAGGAGCAGTGAGGCTGCATCTGAATTTGAAAAGTTGCTTGAAGCGTATCCAAACAGTAGCTACGTGAATAAATCGTTGAATCAGCTTGGACTGATATATTTTAATCGAATGGAATACGAACAGGCTAAGAATTATTACACACAGGTAGTTGAAAACTATCCCGGTTCATCAGAGGCAGATAATGCACTAAATAGCCTTGAGAGTATATATGTGAAACAAGGCAATGTGGATGGTTATCTTACTTTTGTAAACGGTTTGGGAAGAGATATTTCAAATAAAGAACAGGATTCATTGATGTATGTTTCGGCAGAGAATGCATACAGCGCCGGTAATTGTGAAAAGGCAGTGGATGCCTTGATTAAATACCTTGAAAGTCACCCCAATGGCAATTATCTATTAAATGCAAACTATTACCTGGCAGACTGTTATCTTAAGATGGATCGGCCGGACGATGCGTTGGCGTCGCTCGATTATATCGCGGAGCAGCCAAGGAACATGTTTTCAGAACCCGCTGTACTGGCATCGGCAAGGATTCATTTTAAAAATAGAAACTACAATGTGGCAGTTAATCAGTACCTCAAACTCCGGGATATTGCCAACGATCTTGTGAATATTAATGAAGCAAAGACGGGTATTATGCGGTGCTATTACATTATGGAAGAATACAGCAATACTGTCGAGGCTGCACGTGATGTGCTGGCAATTGAGAAGCTACAGGAGGAGATACAAAGAGAAGCATGGTATAAGATGGCGAAATCATTCTTAGCATTGAATGAGCGTGAACAAGCCCTGGAGTATTTTGCAAAAAATGCTGATAATGTAAACTCGGAGGAGGGTGCCGAATCGAAGTACATGGTAGCGAAGATGAAGTACGACAAGGCACTGCTTTCTGAAGTGATAGATGAAGAGGTATTCAGAGAAATTGAAAATGATATTTATGATTTTATTGAGCAGAATACACCCCATCAGTATTGGATGGGTAGGGCATTTCTGCTGCTTTCAGATGTATACCTCATGTTAAACGATGAATTCCAGGCCATCCATACACTAAAAAGTCTGATTGATTATTATACCATTCCCGATGACGGAATTATAGATGAAGCCCGTCAGCGCCACGATAACCTCACCGCAGAAGTGGATGAAGAGGTAAATGTGGATTTACAGGGTCCAATTGATAATGAGTAGCCTGAACAATGATTAAGAAATATACAAAAGCACAGACAGATATGCAGTTTTTAGATAGGATGCATCAGCGAAGTTTAGTCAGGATAGCCACCTCACTGATTCTGCTGATGGCAATAAGCTATACTTATGGACAACAGGAGGAAGTAAGGGTTGTTAAGCCCTACACGCCTACCTTGTCGGGAGCAGAGAAAATACAACTTCTTCCACGCATAGAAGATTCGGTCTCTTATGAGCAACCTGCCTTTGAGTATAGTATTTTTTCTAAACGGTATGAAACTGATTACAGGGTAATGCCCATTAAGCCAGCCAGAATGATCAAGCCTTCACTCGACAGGTTGTATAAAAGTGAGTTAAAACTCGGTGGAGGGAACTACCTCACACCGCTTGCTAAGCTGCGGATTAACCAGTTGCGTTCATCGAAAGGCACTTTTGGCGTATTACTGGGTCACCATTCAATGAACGGTGATGTAAGGCTTGATAATGATCAGAAAGTGGAAGGTGGGTTTAATGAGAATGAGTTTTCACTCTATGGAAAACGTTTTCAAAGGCGTACAGTATTTGAGTACGAAGCCGGGGCTTCCTATAATTCATATGTGCATTACGGGGTTGATACTGTATTCGCCGATACAGTAAACCGTGAGAATTTTTCCCATCCGTTTTTTAATGGTCATGCTGCCATAGGTTTATATTCTGCCCGTCCGGATTCATTCCACCTCGATTATAAGGCAACACTTAAATATGATTTCTTTACGCACGAATTTAATCAGATGGAACACGGTGCGGAACTGGATGGAAGGATTAGTGGCATTGTGAAGGACTTCAGGATTGGGGGCGATGTCGGACTCAGGTTTTTAAATCATCCGGGAGTCTGGGATACGCTTTTTGCCAATCAGTTTATGATAAAGCTAAATCCCTATCTGTCCAAAACATCTGATGATTGGAGTTTCAGGGTTGGAATTAATACCTATACAGAAATTCGCGATAGTTTAGTTAAGCCAAGGTTTTACGTGAAGGGAAATTTCTCTTTTAATATTGTTGATGAAGTACTGGTTCCATACATGGGTGTTGATGGGTATCAAAAATCATTCAGTTACCGTGACCTCACAGGCATCAATCCTTATATTGTCCCGGGATTATCTGTAACCCCTGCTAATCACCGGATTTATGCTTATCTTGGACTAAAGGGTAAGATAACCAATTACCTGGCGTGGAATGTGCGCGGATCATACAGGGCTGTAGATGATCAGCATTTTTTTGTTACTGATACCAGTAATGAATTGAATAATCAGTTCACTGTGATTTATGACGACTATACGGCATTGAACCTGCATGCTGAGCTGAATATTGCACCGACTGCTTCGTTAAGGGTATTCCTGAAAGGTAACTATTTTAATTACCAGATGAGCCGGGTGGAGTATCCCTGGTATAAGTCCGACTTTGATGTAAGCTTGCAGGCCCGGTACAATCTGGGTGATAAGATACTTGCTGATGCAGGCCTTTTTATGGTTGGACCAAGGTACTATCCTGGTAAGGATCCGGCAGAAACCTCCCCCGGAAAGATTAATACCACTATTGATCTGAATCTGGGTCTGGAATACAGATACACCCGGCTGATATCGTTCTGGGCGAAGTTTAATAATATGACAGCACAGCCCTATTATATGTGGGATAATTACCCTTCTTACCGTTTTAGGGTGATGCTTGGATTCACCTATGGACTCTAACTCCCTCAATTTTGAGCCTGTTAATAGAGTGGATATGGACTGACACTGTTTAAACATATTTCTGTTAATAACTTCACTGATTTTCAGTCGCTTTTATGCATGGTTAAATCACTTATTTTTGCTATTTTTAACCATACTAAAAGAGAAAGTGAATTTTATATATAAGTTATTGGTTTACAATAATTTGACTGGCCTTAGGATTGAGAAACGGAGGATGGGATTTTTTGTAAAATTCCGACAAGCAGTCCAACCAGTAAAAATCGAACAATTTTAATAAGATAAATGAGTGGTCCGGCACCATAATGATGCAGGACGCAATAATGGTTTAATGATTATAAAATGGATAAGCAAAAAGAAGAACAGCTGAAGCAAAAAGGTTATTCCGCGGAGAGTATTCAGGTTTTAGAAGGACTTGAGGCAGTAAGAAAGCGTCCCGCGATGTATATTGGCGACGTCAGTGAAAAAGGATTACATCATTTGGTATATGAGGTGGTGGACAACTCAATTGATGAAGCATTGGCGGGTCATTGTAGCAATATTGATGTGGTGATCAATGAAGACGGTTCTATTACTGTTGTAGATGACGGAAGGGGAATTCCGGTTGATCTTCATGAAAAAGAGAATAGGTCGGCATTGGAGGTTGTAATGACAGTTTTACATGCCGGAGGTAAATTTAATAAAGATTCATATAAGGTTTCGGGAGGACTGCATGGAGTAGGCGTATCATGTGTGAACGCACTTTCTAGCCATTTGCATGCAGA
>Ga0102940_1001891_pt1 | contig 12979 bp, 10 predicted proteins | sample SalPonR2_C_D1_MG_FD_78215 | JGI IMG/M metagenome (GOLD analysis project Ga0102940, IMG submission 78215) | Salt pond soil microbial communities from South San Francisco under conditions of wetland restoration - Salt Pond MetaG R2_C_D1_MG | ecosystem: Environmental > Aquatic > Marine > Intertidal...
AATCCGTCCCGCATAGGTCAGGGGGATGTCGTAGGACTGTAGAAAAAGCATCAGCCCCCGGATCTCGCGCTGTTCGGTCCAGGACTCCCTGATCCCGGCCAGAAGCTTCTTGCCCACGCCGCGCACGGCCAGCAGTTTCTCGGGGTCCTTTTCCATGACATCGAGGACCTCCGGACCGAACATGTCCACCATACGTTTGGCCAGCCCCTCCCCGACCCCCTTGATCTGTCCGGAAGAGAGATAACGGACCACGCCGGTAGCAGTGGCCGGCATGATCTGTTCGAACCCGCTCACCGCCAGCTGGCGACCAAATGTAGGGTGTTCCACCCACTCTCCGGTCAGGGCCAGCATCTCTCCGGGGCTGACCGGGCCGAGGTTGCCCACAAAGGTCACCTCTCCGGGATGGTCCGCAGAGGTGGCCCTGCCCACGAGATATCCCGTCTCCCGGTTGCAGAACAGAATTCTGGTCACTTCCCCTTGCAACGAAACCATCTCGGTTTTTTCCTTGGTCTTCGATGGACAAAAAAAGACGGAAGGGCCGCGGCCCTTCCGTGCAGGCATGACACGCAGTCAGATGTCCTGCCGAAACTGCATGGACTGTTTAAGGGTTTCCCGGTCCATATACTTGATCTCAGCCCCAAGGGGAATGCCCTGGGCCAGTCGGCTGACCCGCACCGCAGGAAAGGACCGCTCGATCATATTCTTCAGATGGGACCCGGTAGCCTCGGCCTCCAGGGTCGATCCCAACGCCAGGATCACCTCCCGGATCTCCCGGGACTCCAGCCGCTCATGAAGCAGCTCGAACCGGAGCTTGTCCGAGGCCGTTCCGTCCAGGGGAGCCAGCAGCCCGCCAAGGACCAGATACCTGCCTTTGAACAATCCGGCTTCTTCCATGACCAGCAGGGAATCCCACTCGGCGACCACACACAGCTGGTCCCGATTTCTGGCCGGGTCCGCGCAGATGGCACACGGATCGGTATCGGTCAAAGCCGCGCAGGTGGAACAGACCTTGAGATCGTCCCGCAGGGCGGCCACGGCCTTTCCAAAGTCGCGGACATCCTCGGCCGGCCAGGCGAGCAGGGCCATGGCCATGCGCAGGGCGCTTTTGGGGCCCACTCCCGGAAGGGAGGAGAAGCGATCCACCACGATCTGCAGTGGCTGGGGAAGCGTTCGCACCACAGCCCCTTAAAACAAGCCCGGAATCTTCATGCCCCCGGTAAGGGAGGACATTTCGCCCTGGACCGCATCTTTGGCCTTTTTCAGGGCCTCGTTGGTAGCCGCCAGAACCAGATCCTGGAGCATTTCCACATCCTCGGGATCCACTGCCGCGGGATCAATGGTCATCTTGGTCACTTCCTGGTCTCCGTTGACCTGAACCGTGACCATGCCGCCGCCGGCAGAGGCCTCAAATTCCCTGGTCTTCAATTCTTCCTGCATCTTGGCCATCTTGCGCTGCATCATCTGCGCCTGGCGCATCATATCGTTCATTCCCATGGTTGCCTCCAAAAGCATTTTGCCGCACCGGGGGTGCGGTCCGTTCTGGTATTCCCTCGGACAGAGGGCGCCTTGTCCAAAAAAAAGATTCCTACCCCGCGTCCTTGTCCGATCCGGTCCCGTTTTCAGCCGGCTTCACGGGACGAACGTCCATGATCCGGGCATGAAACTCCTCGGTGACGTTCTTGATCACCGGATGCTCCAGCATGTTCCGTTTCAAATCCGCTCTGGTCTGACGCGGAGCAGACTCCACGGCCTGGACCCGGACCGTTGTACCGGCCCCGAAATACTCCTGCACCAGTTCCGACAGATAGGTGAATTTTTCCTGGACCATAAGCCCCTTGGCCAGCATGGAGCTGGCGCAGGTAATGATCAGTTCCCCCTCCCTGAGCACACCTCCGGCCTGCTTCAGCCCCGGCAGAGGACGCTTCTCCCTGGCCAGCCTGCGCCCGTAATGACGCAGAAACCCGGTCCAGTCCCGAGGGCCGGGAGGAAGAGGGCCGGGGGCCGAGGCGGAGGACCGCCCGGTCAAAGGGCCGGAAGGTGCCGAGGACTCCCGGGACGGTTGAGGGGGTGCTTTCTCCGGGACCGGCTGCGGGGCCCTGCGGGGGGCGGGGGAAGCGGGGGCGGACCGGGAGGGTTCCTCTGCCGCGTCCCCGGAGGAAGAAGCGGTGGAGGGCGGGCCATAGCCGCTGACCCTGCCAAGGGGCATGAGCCGCGGCAGATAGGCCAGATTAAGGAGCAGCATCTCCAGAGCCGGCCCCGGTTCCAGGCTGGTCAGGACCCGGCGCTGGTTCTCCAGGGTCATCTGCCAGGCTGCGTGAATATGGGCGGGAGAAAATTGTCCGGCCAGGGCGGTCCAGGCCGCCACCTCCTCCTCGGGCAGATCCATGAGTTCCCCGGCTTTATCCCCGGCCTGGGAAAGCAGAAACAGATTGCGCCAGCACTGGACCAGTTCCCGCAGGAAAAATCCGATATCAAGACCTGTATCCAGAAGCTCCTCGAGCACTCGATTCAGCCCGAAAATATCCTGATCATGGATGGCCTGAACCACACCCATGAAGATCTCCTGGCCGGCCAGGCCAAGGACTTCCCGAACAGCCGCGTCACTCAGCCGGTCCGCGCCCAGGGCCAGGACCTGGGACAAAAGGGACATGGAATCACGCACCGAACCGGCTCCGCGCCGGGCCAGCAGATTGAGGGCGGACTCGTCGGCCGGGACCCCTTCCCGCTCAACCACAAACCTGAGGTGGTCCTTGAGCCCGGCCTGGGACAGCCGCTTGAAAACATAGTGCTGGCATCGACTGACGATGGTCTGGGGAAATTTTTCAGGTTCCGTGGTGGCCATGATGAAGGTCACGTGACCTGGCGGCTCTTCCAAAGTCTTCAAAAGGGCGTTGAAAGCGGACTTGGAGAGCATGTGCGCCTCATCAATGATGATCACCTTGTAGCGACACTCCAGAGGGGCATACCCCACATCCTCCCGAAGACGGCGCACATTGTCCACGCCGGTGTTGGACGCCCCGTCGATCTCCACCACGTCCACTTCGGTGCCCTGGGTGATCTGCCGGCAGAAGGGACACCTGTTGCACGGCTCGGCGGCCGGGCCGTGGGCACAATTGACGGCCTTGGCGAAGATCCGGGCAATCGTGGTCTTGCCCACCCCCCGGGTTCCGCTGAACAGGTAGGCCGGGGCGACCCTGTCCGTGGCCGCGGCCCGGGACAGGATGGTCTTGACCGCATCCTGGCCCGCGACCTCGGAAAAGGTCTGGGGACGATATCTGGCAGTGAGGCTTTCCTGGCTCATAACCATGCTCCGGGACCGACCGCAGCCCGCGGCCGGAAAAAGAAAGGACCGGTCGCCCCGCCAGGCGGGACGGTCCGGCCCGAAAAACGGGCCCGGCCGCCCGTTCCGGATGGAAGCGGACGGCGGGCCGGGGCGTTATACTTCAAAATACTCGAGCCAGTCCGTATATTCGGGATTTTCACCTTTGATGACCGCAAAGTATTTATTCTGCAGGTCCTTGGTCACAGGCCCGGCCGTTCCTTCACCGATGACCCGGCGGTCCAGCTCCCGGATGGGGGTCACTTCGGCTGCGGTGCCGCAGAAAAAGGCTTCATCCGCGGAATAAAGCTCGTCCCGGGTGAACTGCTGCTCAACCACGGTGTATCCGAGATCCCGGGCCAGGATCATCAGGGAGTCGCGGGTAATTCCGGACAGGATCGACCCCAGGGGCGGAGTCTTGATGACCTTGTTCTTGACCAGAAAAATATTTTCCCCGGTGGCTTCGGACACGTATCCCTGGGCGTCAAGCATAAGCGCTTCGTCGTACCCGTCGGCCACTGCGTCCCGCTTGGCCAGAATGGAGTTGACATAATTTCCGGAAACCTTGGCCTTGGTCATCATCACGTTGACATGGTGCCGGGTGAAGCTGGAGGTCTTGACCCGGATGCCCTTTTCCAGGGCCTCCTCGCCGAGATAGGCACCCCAGGGCCAGGTGGCGATGATCAGCTGGATAGGATTATTGCCGGGATGAACACCCATGGCACCGGCCCCCACAAAGGCCAGAGGGCGGATATACCCCTGATCGAGCCTGTTCACCTGCAGGGTCTCGATAATGGCGCTGGAAACGGCCTCCCTGGAAAAAGGGATCTCCATCTGCACGATCTTGGCCGAATCAAACAACCGGTCCACATGCTCCTGCAGCCGGAACACGGCGGAGCGACCGTCACTGCATTTGTAGCATCTGATGCCTTCGAAAACACCCAGTCCGTAATGCAGGGCGTGCGTCAACACATGAACCTGAGCCTCGTCCCACGGGACCAGTTTCCCGTCAAACCAAATCTTTTCCGCTTTCTGGACCATATTCAGCCCCCTATGAGCTTCTGTTGAGATTGAGAATCCGACACTGCGTTTCCGTCAGGAGAATGAGGCCCTGTCCGGTCGCCGGAACGGTAATTCGGACTGAGTAGAATAGGCCGACACGGGGCTTCCGGTCAAGTGTCAGAGCGAAACCAGGGCACTACCCGTGACTGGAACGATAGAGAATCCGAACCGGAGTCATGGACAACCCGAACAGCTTGCGGAGCTGATTTTCCAGATATTTCGTATAACTGTCCTTCATCAGGGTCTTGTCGTTGACAAAAAAAACAAAGGTCGGCGGACAGGTGGTGGGCTGGGTCATATAATAGATCTTGGGGCGCCGCCCCTTGGTGGAAGGGGGCTGATGACGCTGGGTAGCCAGGGAGACCAGTCGATTCAGTTCGCCCGTGGATATCCGGATATTACACTGCTCCCACAGTTTTTCCGCCAGGGGCAGCAGGCCGCCCAGCCCGGCCCGGGTCACGGCGGAGGTATAGACCATGGGAACATGCGAACAGAACCGGAGTTCATCCTCGAACCCGGTTTTCAGCTTCTGCATCTCACGACGGGGGATCATGTCGATCTTGTTCACGGCCACGATAAACGGGATGTGTTCCTTGACCAGAAAGGCCAGCAGCTTCTTGTCCTGGGCCACCACTCCCTTGAGGGCGTCGAGCACGAAAATGACCACATCGGCCCGCTTCCCGGCCTGCAGGGCCCGCAGGACGCTGAACCGTTCCAGATCGTCCAGAACCCTGGTCTTGCGCCTGATCCCGGCCGTATCGATAAACGTATAGGATTTCCCGTTCTTTTCCAGAATCACATCCACACTGTCTCTGGTGGTCCCGGCCTCGGAGTTGACAATGAGCCGCTTTTTCCCCAGCAGGGCGTTGACCGTGGAGGACTTGCCGGCATTGGGCCTTCCCAGTACGGCCAGGCAGAGCCCCCGGCTCTCTTTGGCCTCCTCTTCCGGAGAACGTCCGGCCATTCTGGACTCCAGGGTGGCGCTCAGCTCGTTCATGCCGTAGCCGTGGGCCGAGGAGACGGCCAGCAGCGAGACTCCCAGGGTGTGGAAATCAGCCAGAAGAACATCTTCGAGTTCGGCTCCGTCCACCTTGTTGACCACCACAAGCACATCTTTGCCCCTTTGGCGCAGATAGTGGGCCACCTCTTCGTCCAGAGGTGTCAATCCCTCCCGACCGTCCACCACATGCAAAATGAGGTCGGCCGCCTCCATGGCTTCCCGGGCCTGGGCAAAAATTTCGTCCTCTATCTCTTCAGGGGATTCAAAAACGATCCCGCCGGTGTCCACCAGGGAAAACCGGGTTTCCTCGATAACCATGTCCGCGAAAATAGAATCCCGGGTCACTCCGGGCCGGTCATGGGTCAGAGATTTCCTCTGTTTCAAAAGCCGGTTGAACAGCGTGGATTTGCCCACGTTCGGTCTGCCGATCAGGGCAACAAGTGGCAGCATGCTATGCCTTCATTATTTGGTTGAAGATTAAAGGGTCACTCTGCTCGAAAGAACGTTTTCAAGCGACGTAACATTGCAGGGTTGTCACAGTCGGAAAATCAGCCGGCCACCGACCCGGCCGAGGGGCCGGTTATCGGCCGGAACCTCCTATGGTCCTGGCGATGGAATCGACATACGGCGGCCGAAGGACACCTTTTTCAGTCACGATACCCGCAATAAGGTCGGCCGGAGTAACGTCGAAGGCGTAGTTGAACACGGGGACGGACTCCGGGGTAATCCTGGTTTCGCCCACATGAGTCACCTCGTTCGGAGTTCTGTCCTCGATGGGAATCCCCGAGCCGTCCGGGGTATCCAGGTCAAAGGTGGAGCCGGGTGCGGCCACGTAAAAAGGCACACCGAAATGCTTTGCCAGCAGAGCCACGCCGAAGGTGCCGATCTTGTTGGCGGTATCCCCGTTGGCCACGATGCGGTCCGCGCCGACCACCACTGCGTCCACCAGACCGCGCTGCATAAGCAGGGCACAGGCGTTGTCGCAGGCCACTTTGACCGGAATTCCATCCACCTGCAACTCGTAAGCGGTCAGCCGGGCACCCTGCAGAAAGGGGCGGGTCTCGTTGGCAATGACCTCGATCTTCTTGCCCGCATCCACGGCACCACGCACCACCCCCAGGGCGGTACCGTACCCGGCAGTGGCCAGAGCTCCGGCATTGCAGTGGGTCATGACCGTGTCTCCATCCCTGAGCAGTTCCCCGCCGAGGCGTCCCAGGGCGGTGTTGATCCTGATGTCCTCGGCGTGGATCTGCCTGGCCCGGGCAAGCCAGTATGCGGCCAGTCCGTGCAGATCCAAAGACTCTTTTGCTTTCCATTCTCCGCGAAGCAGATTGACTGCCCAGGTCAGATTCACGGCAGTGGGCCGGGCTGCTGCAAGGTCGTCGAGAAGCGCATCCACCCTGGCCGCCCAGTCCGGATCCTTCCCGTCCGTCTCCTGGGTTGCCAGATAGCAGCCGTAGGCCGCGGTCACCCCGATAGCCGGCGCCCCGCGCACCACCATGACCTGCAACGCCTCGATGGTCTCGGCCACGGTCCGGCAGTAAAACCACTCCTCACGGGTGGGCAGGTAGCGCTGATCCAGAAGAATCAGGGCGTTTTGTTCACCTGAAAACTGAATATGATGTTCCATTGAAAGTCGGCTCCGAAGTTATTTGTTTCGGGCTATGCCCCCGGGCAAACGCAGCATGGAGACAGAGATACACGTAACGGCCGAAGCGTTCCTTTCTCTCGCCTCTCACCGATCGCCTCCGGCCGTTTATCCGATTTTCTTCGTCAAAAGCTGATTGACCAGTCCGGGATTGGCTTTCCCCCGGGACTTCTTCATGACCTGGCCCACGAAAAACCCGACCAGTTTCTTCTCCCCGTTTCTGAGCCGCTCCGTTTCGTCCGGGTTCTCGGCAATAACTTCGTCCACGAAGATCTCGATGGAGTCGGTGTCGGAAATCTGGATCATGCCTTCGGCCTTGGCGTACTCCTCGGGATCCTGGCCCGTTGTAAACACAGCGCCGAGAATCTTCTTGCCGATGGATCCGCTGACCACATCCTCGTCCACGATACGCACCAGCTTGGCCAGCTTGTCCGGCCCGAACGGGCTCTCCCCGATGGTTCCACCGGTATCGTTCAGAATACGGAGCACCTCGCCCATAATCCAGTTGCTCAGCTTCTTGGGCTGCGCATACACGGCCACGGCCCTTTCAAAATAATCGGCCACGTCCTTTTCCGAGGTAAGCACCTCGGCGTCGTACTCCGGGAGCCCGAACTCGGAAATGAACCGGGCCAGTCTGGCCTGAGGAAGCTCGGGCAGCTCCTGCCGCCACCCATCGAGCTGCTCCTCCTCCACCACCAGAGGAAGCAGATCCGGGTCCGGAAAGTAGCGGTAGTCGTGGGCCTCTTCCTTGCCGCGCATGGCCCGGGTCACGCCCTTGGCCGCATCGAACAGCCGGGTCTGCTGAATGACCTTGTCCCCGTCGGCCAGCACATCCTTCTGGCGCTCCACCTCATAGTCGATGGCCCGCTGGATGTTACGGAAGGAGTTCATATTCTTGAGTTCGGTCCGGGTGCCGAACTCCTCCCGGCCCACGGGACGAATGGACACGTTGGCGTCGCACCGGAAGCTGCCCTCCTCGAGGTTCCCGTCGCAGATCTCCAGATAGACCAGGATGGACCGCAGCGCCTTGAGGTAGGCCACGGCTTCCTCGGCGCTGCGCATATCCGGCTCGCTGACGATCTCCAGCAGAGGTACGCCGGTCCGGTTCAGGTCCACAAAGCTCACATTTTCGGTCTGGGAGTGGATGTTCTTGCCCGCGTCGTCTTCCATGTGAATGCGGGTGATCCCGATCCGTTTTTCCCCGGCACCGGTCTTGATCAGCACATGGCCATGCTCGGCGATGGGCAGATCGAACTGGGAGATCTGATACCCTTTGGGCAGGTCCGGATAAAAATAGTTCTTACGGGCGAACACCGAGCTCCGATTGACCCGGCAGTCAACGGCCATCGCCATCTTCATGCCGAACTCAACGGCCCGCCGGTTCAGGACCGGCAGTACGCCGGGCATGCCGGTGCACACAGGACAGGTGTTCTCGTTGGGCTCGTTCCCGAACCGGGTGGAACAGGAACAGAAAATTTTGGTATTGGTCCGCAGCTGGGCATGGACTTCCAGTCCGATCACCACTTCATACTCAGGCATGTCTCATATCTCCTTGGCACAGCCGGAACCCCGGCTCACGCGCTCGAATCTCGTTTTGCTCTCCTGCCGCCGGGGCGCCTGGAGACTCCCCTACTCTTTCGGGGAGCCGGAAACGCCGGAACACACGTACAGTTCCGGGTTCAAACTGGGGTCGTTGTACATTTTGAACTGGTAATAGACTTTGGGCACCTTGGTCCCCAGCCAGTACTCCTCGACCAGATCCAGGATGGCCTGACTCAGGTCCCGGTGCTGCTCCTGCAGAATGGACAGCTTCTGCCGGCATTCCTGGATATGGTCCCAATCCGCGTCGAGCCGGTCCGTCTGTTCCTGCATGTGGAAAAGCTTGAGGCTCAAAATGGACAATCTGTCCAGAGCGCTTCCAAGGGTCTCGGTGTTGTACACCGGCCTGGCTCCTACGGGATGCTCCACCAGGGCTCTCTGGGCCGGAAATTCCAGAACAGCCTCCACCAGCCAGGCATCCACCTCTTCGATAAGATCGTTGCGCTCCTGGTTCAACCGGTCGATGTCCCGCTTGCACCGGGCAATGGTCTCCCCGTCCACATCAGTCCGCCTGGCCTTGTCTTCCACATGCCAGAGCTGAAAATTCTTGAGGTGCTGGGCCAGGGCCAGACCGACAAACCCTTTTTCGTCCACCATCGGTTCGCAGGCGTGCCAATGCTCGACCATTTCGGCCTGTTTACGCCAGCACGTTTCCAACAGATCCTTTAACTGATTCGTTCCGACACTCATATCGTTTCCTTTGTCTTGTCCTGTGGTCATGGGAGGGCGAGACGGCGCGGCCGCGCGCACCCTGAAGCTCTCAACCCCGAAATTTGCTCAATCCGTCCCGTTCCGTTCACTCCGGAGCCACGGACAGGGAACGTGTCTCTTCACGAGCCAGCAGCAGATAGACCCGGGCCCGGGACTGCAGCCGCCCGGCCAGAAATCCCGCCCCCTCGCCGGCTCCGCAGAAAAGATCCAGGTGATGATCCTTGATGGCCCCGCCCACATCCTGGGCCAACCCGAGTATGACCCGCCGCTCCCCCTGGGGGACCTGTTTTGAAGGCAGGGTCGTATCCGTTACCAGAACAGACCCGAGAGGCAAAAGCTTCGGATCTGTAGCCAGGCTGGTCATCGGCGTCAATGGTCTGCCCATGGCCCCGTACGGCCCGTCGTCGCCCAGTCTGAAAAACACATAGCTGGGATTGGTGGCCAGCAGTTCATCCCTGATTTCCGGGTTATCATCCAGAAAAGACCGGATGGAATCCATGCTCACCTCTTCCCTGACCAGATGCCCCCTTTCGATGAGCACCCTGCCCAAAGAGACATAGGGATGCCCGTTCTTGCCCGCATACAGCACATGCCGCACGGTTCCATCTCGAAAACGGAGCCGCCCCGACCCTTGAATCTGCAGAAAAAAGGCGTCCACCGGATCGCGAATCCAGGCAAGCTCCCGTCCCTGTCCGGCCAGGGCTCCGCTGTGATCTATATCCCGCCTGGAGTAGTACGGGACGATCCTGCCCTCCTCCAGGCGGTACACAAGCCGCTCTCCCTTCCAACGCGGATGAAACCTGCCCAGATCGACCTGCTGCAGATCCTCGGGAGGTCCGTACAGCGGGAAGGAAAAACGCTCTGTCCGCTCCCTGGAGGCATTAAGGATCGGCTCGTAATACCCGGTCAGAAGCGCATCAGGCTCCAGGGCGTACCACTCGAACAGTTCCCCGAGCAGTTCCGGGTGTTCATCCAGATCGGGCAGCACCCGCACCAGAAGATCGAGAGTCCGGGCCAGGCGCTCCCAGGAAACCGGGCCGTCCGCGGTCTCGACCGCTGTTTCCGAAAAAACCCTGCGTTGCGCATATTTCAGGCTGTGGGTGACGGAGTCATGCAAGGCGCTCCAGGCTCCGAGCCCCTGCCCGGCCGGATCGATAAGACGCAGAGATTCCTGCCGCGCATCAGGAGACACGGGACGCAGCAAAGAGACAGGTTCCCGTACCTCGGGTTTGCGAATCGTCCCCCGCACTTCTGTCTGCGGCTCAGCCGGTTTTCCCGGTGCACACCCGGACACGAATATCATGAGCAATACCAGGACCCCCCCGGCCGCTCGGATCAAAACCTTCATCATTGCCTCAATTACGGTCGATGCTTTCGTCGAAAAACTTGCCCAGCCCGTACTCCCTTCGCCGAAAGAACTTTTCAGGGCTGGGTCCCATGATCTGCAGTTCGGGGTGGGACTTCTGCATATCAAGGGCGATGTTCATCTCCTTGGTGCATCCCGTGGAAAAGGTGGCATCCTTGCCGTTCCAGACCGACGGAATCTTCCTGTCCATAAGCTCGAAGCTCTTTTCGATATCAGACACGGTCTGGAACCGCCAGATGTCGATCACCCCGCTGCGCTGCACCTTTTCCCACATGAACATCAGATCATCTCCATCCATTCCGGGCTCGAAATGTTCGGCCGGATTGATCACGAACAACCCCTCGTGCTTTCGTCGCAGGAAGGAGACAAACGTGTTGAGAACTTCGATGGCCACCTTGGTCTGCCCGGGAATGGAACCGACAACGGCGCTGTAGAACATAACCTGCTTGCCGGACAGGCGGGACCGACGCATTTCCTGAATCAGGCTCTCGGCTTTGTCCAGGATCATGGATTCGGTAATCTTGTACGCCCGGGACGATTTTTCCTTGAAATGGAGGCGCAGCCCCCCCTGCTCATCCCGGTGCATGGTCAGCACGTCCCGGGAGAAGTTGTGAGAATTGCGAATCAGCCGCCGGTAATTGGGCTCGCCCTTGGCTATGACCAGGTCCGACTCTTTCCAGGCCCGGGCAAATGTCACGCTGGTCCTGTAAAAATTGAGCCGCTCCCGGCTTCCGTCGGAAATCAGCAACAGGGAGTTTTCCCGCTGCGCCTTGAGCAGTTCGTTCTTGGACGCCTGTCTGGCCGGCATGCGCAGAGCCGCCCCAAGGGCGTCGCCGAGGACCGGGTCCTCTTCGCAGTCCCAGAATGTCGGGGCATCGAGGAAAAACCCCTCTTTAAAGGCCAGGGTGACCCGGTGGCCCTGACGAATCAGGGCACGGATGATCTTCAGATCAAAAAGCACCGCCCCGGAGCTCTCCGGCAGGTAGAGGATCTTTATTCCCTTGGACCGGTCCGGCCCGAGTACACGGGAGAAGACCGCATCGAATTCCGGGCACGGCAGGTCGATCTGACGCTGCAGGTCCCCCTCGGACGGCGCGAACCCGTCCTGCTTCCAGATCTCCTCCCAGGTGGAGAGGCAGAAGAGGCGCTTCAACTCCAGAAGATCCAGCTCCCATCGCAGATCCTGTATCCGGCTGCACTTCAGGGCAGTGTCGGGACAGGCATTCAGAAACCGGCTTAGGGCCGGACTTTTCATAAATCTGGCCGCCCGCCGGTTTCGGGTCTGACGACGGGTCCGAAACGGGTCCTCTTCAGCGCTGAAGGCCAGAAAAATCGTGATCAGCCGCTTGAACAGCCGGGACGGGATCACAAAGGCCCCTTCCAGTGTCTGACCGAACTTGTGGCGGGACAGAGCAATGATCTTCTTGCGGGTATAGGTGTCCGGAACATGGTCCCGGACCAGGCGGGCCAGGGTCCGCCACTGCTGCCGGTATTCGTCGAGGAGCTCCGGTGTCAGTTCCGTGTCCAGCAGGTTGCGGAACATCCAGTCCGAACAGGGCACGAAAACCTGGTTCTCCTGAAGATCGACCATGAATCGGATCTGTTCCGGGGAAGCGTTCTCATCCGGAGCCACCGAATGCTCCAGGTTGTTTTCGGTCATGAAATGGAGCACCCAGGCATCCCAGTACGGGTCCTTGCCCAGACACAGATCCACCACCGATTCAATTTCAGGCAGATGTTTTTTCTGCATTCATGCTCCTCTGATAAAGCCCTTGGCCTTCAGTTTTGCGGCATAGGCCGCCTGCTCGGGCCGGATCAGCAGCAACCGGGCCCGGGCCTTGCGCACCTCGACCATATCTCCGTCCTGCATGGAGAACCCGGCCTGCCCGTCCTGGGTCAGGTAGTAGGGCCCCTCCTCCTCGGGAAAAATCCGCAACGGTTCATTGAACGGAAGAACCATGGGCCTGAAGGCGTGCAGAAAGGGACAGATGGGCGTGATCACGAACACGTCGAGTTCCGGATATACAAGGGGGCCTCCGGCCGAGACCGAATATCCGGTGGATCCGGTGGGTGTGGACACGATCAGTCCGTCGGCCCGGATCGCCCCCAGGTGATCCGCCCCGTACCAGAGGTTGACCCTGATCAGCTTGGCCATGCAGCCCCGGTTGAGGACCAGCTCGTTGACCACGCTGCCCTGATGCACGACCCAATCCTCTCGAAAGACCCGGAATTCGAGCAGAACCCGCTCGGAAAGAGAGTACCTGCCCTCCAGGA
>Ga0102940_1001895_pt1 | contig 12966 bp, 9 predicted proteins | sample SalPonR2_C_D1_MG_FD_78215 | JGI IMG/M metagenome (GOLD analysis project Ga0102940, IMG submission 78215) | Salt pond soil microbial communities from South San Francisco under conditions of wetland restoration - Salt Pond MetaG R2_C_D1_MG | ecosystem: Environmental > Aquatic > Marine > Intertidal...
ATCAAGGCTCCGTGGAAATTCAAAAGCCCGCCCGCTCAGCTGAGCGGGCGGGCTTTTGAATTTCCTGAACGTAGTGGAGCTCTTAATCATAGTAGTCAACAGCACAATTGCCGGTACAAGGTACCAAGTAGAACGTGAGATCATGACAGTCAGCCATTTAATGATTAACACACATTATTGTGCCTACTACCGTCTGCCGGCATAATCACCCCCACGTGAACTGACTGCAGAACTAATGTGTGTTACAGTCCGGCGCGCGCGGATACCTCGAGCATACGATCAATGCAGGCACGACCTTCGTCAATCACCCACTGCTCCAGATGAATTTCGGGCTGCTCATACTTCATACACAAGTAGAGTTTTTCCAGGGTGTTCAGACGCATGTGGGGGCACTCATTACAAGCACATGTATTATTGGGTGGGGCAGGAATGAAGGTCTTATGCGGTGATGCCTTCTGCATTTGGTGGATAATTCCTGCTTCCGTGGCTACGACAAAAGTAGTCGCCTCACTGTTTTTTGTGTAATTCAACAGGCCGGTGGTAGAAGCAATATGGTCGGCCTTATCCAGAATGTGTGCTTCGCATTCGGGGTGAGCGATAAATTTTGCTTCGGGGTGACGCTGCAGAAGCTTCGTGATCTTTTCGTCGGAGAAGATTTCGTGAACCATGCAGGAACCATTCCAGATGACCATTTCCCGACCGGTTTTTCGCTGCAGATAAGCTCCCAGGTTTTTGTCTGGCGCGAACAGTATTGGCTTATCTTCCGAAATACTATCGATCACATGCTCCGCATTTGTTGAGGTACAGCAAATATCGGTCATCGTCTTAAGCTCAGCAGTGCAATTGATATAGCTCACCACCACGTGGTCGGGATACTTTTCTTTGAATTTGCGAAAGAGAGGTGCAGGAGCCGAATCGGCCAATGAGCATCCTGCTTTCAGATCAGGTAATAGCACCTTTTTTTGCGGATTGAGCATTTTTGCCGTTTCGGCCATAAAATGAACCCCCGCAAAGACAATGATATCCGCATCCGTTTCCGCAGCTTTTTGCGAAAGCCCTAAACTATCCCCAATATAATCGGCAATATCCTGAATCTCAGGCTCCTGATAATAGTGGGCAAGGATGACGGCATTCTTCTCTCTTTTCAGTTTTTCAATTTCTGCAAAGAGATCAAGCATGGGATCTACATCAACATCCAGAAAGCCTTTTTTTGTTAAATTCTTTTCTGCTACAGCCAGCGCTTCCATCGACAAAGTGTTTTGTTTAGAGATGCTATGCTAGCATACTCTTAGTCAGTAAAAACAAGTGCACATAAGGCTACCTTTGCACAACTTGTATCACGATTATCAACACAAAACTAAAAAAATTAGTTCACTTAGTTTTAAAATTAAACTAAGTCTATGGAAAGAGGGCCTGCCGGGCGCTATACAGCTATCAGGCAAAAGATAGCCGGACGCTTATGCAGGTCGGGAAGCGGTTCTTTTTTCCACTCGAAGATAGGAGCTGAGTGAACCCATTGTTCCGGATTTGTAAGGTCAGCAGCCGCGCAAAAACGGGTCTTATTGCCCAGGACAGCCATAGCCTGCTCCAGCACCTGTTGGTTGCGGTAGGGGGTTTCAATAAAAATTTGCGTCTGTTTGTGCCGGGCCGACTGTTGTTCCAGGCGCTTTAGATCTTTTGCCAATTGCGGCCGTTTAGGGGACAAGTACCCATGAAAACAGAACTGCTGCCCCGTCATCCCCGAGGCCATCAGAACCAACAGGATCGACGATGGCCCCACCAGGGGCACAACCTCAATCCCCCGCCGGTGCGCCATCTCCACAATTACGGCACCGGGGTCAGCCACCCCGGGACAACCAGCCTCCGACAGTAAGCCAATATCCTGACCCGCCTCGGCCGGATCGAGAAAGGTATTGCGTTCAGCCGCACTAGTACGCTTATTGAGTTCAAAAAAATGAAGCTCCGAAAATGGCTTGACAGGGTTCGTCTTTTTAATGAAATGACGTGCCGTTTTGGCCCGCTCCGCAATAAAAACATCCAACCGGTGCAGGTGATCAATAACGTAAGCAGGGATCGTATGGACTGATTCTTCGCCGAGAGGTGCCGGGATCAAGTATAGTTTTCCTTTTTTTGCCATACCCTAAAGATAATTTTTTGCGAAAGCATAAGCATGCTAAATGCTTGAAAAAGATATTTCACCTTCATCCATCCGCACTGCTTTACGCAAAAAATCGGGTCAAGCCAGAAATAATCTGTATCTTCAATAATCGGTTTGATGTGCCGCACATTAGCCGACATAATGGAATAGCTATGACCACCGATACCAGCACCTATACGATTAAAATCGAGCAGTTCGAAGGTCCCTTCGATTTACTGCTTTTCTTTATCGAACGCGACGAGCTCGACATCTACGATATTCCCATCGCAACCATCACCAATGACTTCCTGGACTATCTGCATCAGATGGAACAGCTCAATATTGACCTGGCCAGCGAATTCATCCTGGTGGCAGCTACCCTCTGCCGCATCAAGGCTAAAATGTTGCTGCCCCGAAAAGCAATTGATGAAGAGGGGAATGAAATCGATCCACGCGAGGAACTCGTGCAGCGCCTGCTGGAATATAAGCGCTACAAAAGCGTCCTCGATGACATGCGCAAGATGGAGGAAGAACGTGCTGAACGAACTACACGGGGCTCCGTCACCAAAGAACTGCGCCAAATCGCCAATAAGGCGCTGGTCGATGCCGAGCTGGAATCCCTGACCTTATTCCGCCTGCTAAAATCTTTCGAGCGGGTCATGGAGCGCTTTGAAAATTCGAATCCGGGCTCCGTTCACCGTATCGTGCAGTACAGCTACACCATTGAAGAGCAACAAAGTTATATTTATACCCGGGTACGCAATGGACAGGAGGCCTCCTTTAAGGACCTGTTTGGTCATTGTGAAAACCGCATCCATGCCGTCGTTATGTTTCTGGCCTTGCTAGAATTAATCAACCTGCAGCGCATCGATATCACCCAGGGCGAAGGCTTTAACAACTTCTACATTATTCAAGGAGAAGCGCCAGCCCTGGAAGAGGAATAAACAACTCTAAGCGTTAATTGTCCAGCCCAAGCATTTGCTGTAGGGTAGGTAGGATAATAGCTACTCGCTCTTCGTCTAGCAGGCTCCCGTTCTTTCCACTATCCCCGCCGACAGGCCCGCCATGCTTAACCAGCTGCAACATTTTCTGACGCTCCGTAGCGGAGAATGCCGAAAAAGTACGCCTGAGCACGGGCAGGAATTCCTGTAGCTTCTCCTCCGACAAATGACCTACCCAATCATTTACCAGCCCCCACAGTTCCGGTTGATGGACAAGAAGCAGACCACTGCCGTGTAAGAAACCTTCCAGCCAACGGGCACTATCCTCTACGGTCTCTCCCGACGACAAGGCATAGCTCAGAGCAGCCGCCACCTCCTCGACCTCTAACTGCCCCTGATTGAGTAGGAGGCGGGCACTAAGCCCGCGCAGAAGGACGTGCGTTTGGGCTATCTCGTATATGCGATATAATGTGCGCCACCAATCATGAAATATCGAGGCGTCATTGAGGACACTAATTGCCCCCTGTAACCGAAGGAGATGATCAAATATACCTCGTGCCGGCTCTTCTTCTAACTGTACGCAAGTAGCCGGTAAACCGGCAAAAATACGCGGTAGCAGCTCGTCGATGAGTGACCGCAATGCATCTTCATCTGTTTGGTAAGTACTGCCATAGCGCAGTACGCCTACCAGATCGGGCAGGGCCGCCATGAGCTGAATAACGTCCCGCGTTACTGCGGCCCGCTCTCTCACCTTCTGCACCAGCTCCTCTACCAGTGTGGGTAAATCGGCCTTCAGTACGTCGTCTAACAAAGCGGTAAGCTCTGACAAATCACTGGTTTTCTCCAGATGGTGCCGCGTATACTGCAGCGTGGCTTCCGCTACGGTATTTCCAAACATCCCTGCCTCAATGATGCGCAAAGCATAGCCCGGTCGCCACTTGAGCGACCACCGTTCTGAAAAGCGTCCGGTCTCCGTTTCTTTACGCCGTTTGGGCGTACCCCAGGGAATACCCAACAACTGTAGACGGTGCAATAGCTGACTGGCTAACAAATTCGCCGGCTTGCGCAAATCTAACTCCTTATGTACCGTCTCGGAGGTCGCAAACTCTTTGCTCAACCGGGCTGACTTGACGCTCTTTTGCAAATCATTCTGGAGCGGAATCGAAGGGATATCAGCCGGAACTTTTCCGACCACATCTCCGCGCACCAGGCGCTCGCGGATGAGCTGTAACGGTGCCTGTTCTCCCCGGCAGAGTACAGAGATCGCCGCTTCTTCCAATTCGTCAATACCGGCCATCCGCAGTCCGCGCATAGCGGCCAGGGTTTCCGCCAACCGGACTGCTTCCATGACGTGGGCCGAAGATGCATCCAAATCCTCTTTACGCAATAAGCGGGCTACTTTAATCATCCAGCGAATGGCCGTTTCCGCACGCCGCATGAATAATAAATCGTACCATGCCGGCGACACCACTCCGGCTCCGTAACCGGAGTTCCGCGCCAGGCGCTCGTAGCTCCAGGGGATCCAACTGGCACTAACTTTGACTTTTTTCAGTCCACGTAGCGTCGCATTATCTTTTTTTTGGGGAAAGCGGGCGATATCGGTCAGCACGGGAGCGTGCCAGGCTCCGCACACTACGGCAATATTTTGATAGCCATCTTTTATAGCCTTGCGCAGTGTTTTGCGCATGAAGGCTTCACGAAGCAGCGTTTCTTTGGATTCGTGCGATTGCGTTTCCTCACGGAGAGCTTGCATCATATCGAGTACCGCTTCAAACACCTCTATATCCTCTTCCGTCTCTTCAAAGGTAGCCTCCCACCATCGTTCGCTGTCTGTATATCCGGCCAGGCGCGCTACGTACCCCAGGGGGTCGCGCACAAGCTGAGCGGGAACAGCCCCATCTTCTTTTGGCGGAAGCCTTAGTGTGAGCTCTTCCTGTTGCCGAAATTGTATACCGGCCGGTAAGTCCATAGCCCGCACCGGAATGTCTTCTTTCAACGCATATTTGATAGCCTGCCATTCGGGAGAAAAGCGAGCAAAAGGCAGGTAAATCGCTTGTTTTAAATCTTTAGGATTGTACACTAAAACGGCCACCGGAGGGATGAGCTTTTCATTAGCGACATGGCGGAAGACTGGCTCCGCGTCGTGCGGAGCTTCCACCAGAATGCAATCCGGCTTTTGCTCACGCAAGGCCTTTTGTAGGCGCCGCGTAGAGCCGGGGCCGTGATGCCGTATGCCATATACTTCACTGCGCATGCTACAACAATTCTTTACAGGCCCGGTACAAATCAGCCCATTCTTTGCGGTCGCGCACTACCGTATCCAGGTATTCCTGCCAGGCCACTTTATCCTGTACGGGGTCCTTCACGATAGCTCCGGTGATACCTGCCGCCACATCATCTGCTTTAATCGTACCATCCCCAAAGTGGACAGCCAGGGCCTGCCCGCTGTTGATCACGGAGATAGCCTCGGCGGTACTCAGTGTGCTACTCGGTACTTTGAGCTTGGTGCGGCCATCTTCTGTTTTGCCACTGCGCAGTTCTCGAAAAATGGTGACCAGGCGACGAATTTCATCGACGGGGGCCGCCGCATCCGGCAATTCGAGTGATTTACCCAGCTTATCGACACGGCTTTTCACAATAGTTACCTCTTCTTCCAGAGTGGCCGGTAAGGGCATAACCACCGTATTGAATCGACGGCGCAGTGCACTGGATAGCTCATTAACGCCCTTATCGCGATCATTGGCCGTGGCGATGATATTGAAGCCTCGGCGGGCCTGCACTTCGGTATTCATTTCGGGTACCGGGAGGATTTTTTCCGAAAGGATGGTAATCAGGGTATCCTGCACATCGGAAGGGATACGGGTGAGTTCCTCCACCCGGGCCAGTAATCCATTCTGCATGGCGTGCATCACGGGGCTGGGTACCAGTGCCTTTTCGGTAGGCCCGTCGGCCAACAGGCGGGCATAGTTCCAGCCGTAGCGCAGGGCATCTTCGCTCATGCCGGCCGTACCCTGTACCAGCAGCGTTGAAGTGCCGCTGACGGCAGCAGCGAGGTGCTCTGCAACCCAGGTTTTAGCTGTTCCCGGAATACCCACCAGCAACAGGGCCCGGTCGGTAGCCAGCGTGGCAACCGCAATTTCAATAAGGCGACGACGACCGTAGTATTTGGGCTCAATTTCCGTTCCATCTTCCAGTTTGCCCCCCAGAAGATAGGTCACCACAGCCCACGGTGACAATTTCCACCCAGACGGGCGAGGACGTTCATCAACCTTAGCGAGCGCCTTCAGCTCATGGCCATAGGCCGCCTCGGCCTGTGGACGTAGTATTTCTGCTTTTTGTTTACTCATGCGTCAGTTGCATATTCTTTAGTAAAATACCGGTGCATTCCCTGACGGAAATGTACGGTTTTTAATGCTTGGTCAATGCGTTTTTCCCACATTCCCCAACTCCCCACACCGCGGTTCCACCCCTGACGCAGCTCGTCGAACATCTCCGGCGGGCACCGCATGGCTAATTTATCGAGTACCGGCTGATACCCTTCCCATTCCCAACCGTACAACCGACTACCTCCCGAAAGTCCCTCGCGAAAGGGGCGTATGACGGCACGGGTAAGCGCTATACTCCATGCCTGACTACCCGCCAACAAAACCTGCCGGGCCAAATTACTCATGAACAGAGCATTGGGCTGATCGTGCAAATAGCTGGTCATCACCTCGTTTAACACATGGTCGGGGAGCTCCCGCAAGAGCTTACGCCCCTGATGCGCGTCCAGTACCTCTTCTTCTTCCCGTAACCCCAGACGCAATAACGCAGCCATCCATTGCTCATCACCGTGCAGGACACTAGCTTCTACTAAAGCCTCCAGCAGCGGCAATCGATCATTGGCCCGGGCAAAGATGCGCAATGCCCGGGGGGCAGAACATTTGGTCCAGGTTTCCCAAAAAGCCGGTGGAACGAGCCTGACCATATCCCATACCCAACGACGAGTCTGCTTAGCCGAAATACCTTTGCGTGTATAGCCAATTCCCAGTTGGATCAGCGAGTCATCCTGCTGCCCGGGGGGTACTACCTGTAGCTCGCCCGTGTCGTTCAGGTAGATGTGTTCCTTTGCTTTCGCAAAAACCTGATGCCGGTAAGCATGATCCGGACGCAGCGCCAACATTTTAGCCGCCATTTGCCGCACTTCCTTTTGAGTATCGACCAGGGCTTTCGCCAAAAAGGATTCTTCCTCCGGTAGTTTGGGGACCTTGAATACAGACAAGAAGAGACACTTATCCTGGGGGTGCTCCTTAGGCCAACTTTCCTGAAGATATTTTAGTGCTTCGACCGGGTCTTTTTGCCGAAAGGCCGACAACCATTGCTTACGCTCGTCGGGGTTGCCGTAATACCAGGTATCTTCGCGAAGGTCCAGGCTATACTTTTTCCAGGCGGGGTGTTTTGCCACCAGGCATTCAGCCCGCTCATCCAGGACATTGCGTACGGCAGCTAAATGATTGGGGTGCTCGTCTAGCCACGATAGAAGCTCCGGGAGGAATTCGTTCGGTATCCGCACCGCATATTGCTGCATGAGCGATAAAGCTTCGGGAAGTACGCCCCGCTGCGATCCATACAAAAGCCGCTCCATCATGCGGGGAGGAGCTTTGCGGATAGCGTCTGTAGGCCGTTGCTCCCGCATACTTTTCACTGTCGCCGCTTGCAAGGGTTGCCCCGCGCGATCCATTTGTCGAAACAGAGTGAGCGCCTGCAGCAGCATTTGTCCTTCACTCCCTTCCGTCACCCCATAGCTCTGCAACTCTTTGCGCAAGCGTTCCGGCAGGCGCATCCGGTCCGTACCCAGTAAGGCTATTTTTTTTGTTTGTTCCCAACTCATGTATTCCGTTTTATTAGAAGCCGTCAAAAACATATTTGAAATGGCATCTAAACAAAAAAGAAAAAGTCTTCTCCCTCCTGTCGATTTTGTCCCTGAAGTTTCTTCCGAATATCGACCTGATCCGTTGGCCCCGATACACCAATAATGAGCTGCGGGTTGACTAATTTCTCCAATAGATCCGGCGATTTCATTATTCGTCCGCTAATGCTATGCCCCCACTTGGAGGCTGTATCACAGATCCAATGGAAAGGGACACCCTGATCAATCAGGTGCCGGGCCAGACTCTTGCCTTTGCGACCACCCCCCCAGAGGACCAGGGGACGACCAGGCTGATAATCCAGTTTTAGGAACCACGGAACCTTCAATTTAAAATACTCCTGGGCAGCATATTGTTCCAGCGTGCGCGAGCTTCGTTGCGGATGATCGCGCCACCAGTGCAGTACCTCATCCACCACAAGAGGTTTAATACCTTCCTGGTAAAAGCGAAATACCAGATCGTAATCTTCAGGGTAACGGTCGACCTGAAATGCCTGAGCTTGTTCTAGGTCTTCCCGGTGAATCATCCAACAGGGGGAAGGTATGACACATTCGCGATAAATGAACCGGTAAGGGTGACCACTCTGCAGGCTGGCGTTTAGCCAATCGGCGTAGCGCCGATAGCCATCTTGTAGTATTCCGTCGGAAAAATAGTCTACCAATCCGGTACTTAAATATCCCCGCTTGGCGGCAGGCAGAGCCTGGTAAAGACGTTCCAGCTTTAGCGGAGGCATGATATCGTCGGCATCCATGCGGGTGATGTAGGGGGCGGTGGCCTGCGCATAAGCCTTCCGCAAGGCCGGGATAATCCCCTTCCCCGAATTGCGCTGCCAGGTGATGCGGGCATCCATTTGGGCATATTCCTGCAAAATGGCCGCGCTTTCATCGGTAGAATGATCATCTACCGCGCATAATTGCCAGTTGGGCAGCGTCTGTTCCCGTATACTATCGAGGCATGTGCGTAGCCAGGGGGCGGCATTAAAAACCGGCATTAGTACACTAATCTGTGGTGAATCCATGCAAAAAACATTGGGCCTTTCTCTGATGCCAATTACGGCCGACACCAGGTAGATAATAAGGGTTAATGAGCATTGGTAAAAAAGTGATTTTTTTACAAAACCCAATAACTCTACTGTCACAGAACAAAAGGTGGCCACCAACTACCTTTTCGGAATATAATTCCAAAAAAGCAATCCGGGGGCGCACATCGCTAGGCGAAGGATAACCAACTGGTTTACAGTACAGTTTCAGGCTATTAAGTGTTGTTGTTTTTCTTTTAATTGTCGGTACAAAAGACTAAATTTGCACCGATTTTTAAGAACCATTTTACAGATTTATAAAGACTTGAATCAGTTATGGCAAACATCGGTCGTATAAAACAAGTGATCGGGCCTGTAATCGACGTATCCTTCAATACCGAAGAAGGATTACCGGAGATTTTCAACGCCCTCGAAATCAAAAGAGATAACGAAGAAACGCTCGTACTGGAAGTTCAGCAGCACCTGGGTGAGGACAGTATACGTGCCATTGCAATGGATGCAACGGACGGACTGACTCGCGGCATGGAAGTGACGGACACTGGTAAAGCGATTTCTATGCCTATCGGCGATGCCATCAAAGGCCGCCTGTTCAACGTGGTAGGGTCAGCAATCGACGGTTTGCCGGAGGTATCTAAAGAAAAATCTTACCCCATTCACCGCAAGCCGCCGACTTACGAAGAGCTCTCTACTTCTCAGGAAGTACTCTATACGGGTATCAAGGTAATTGACCTGATTGAGCCGTATATGAAAGGTGGTAAAGTAGGTTTGTTTGGTGGTGCCGGTGTTGGTAAAACCGTACTGATTCAGGAGCTGATCAATAATATTGCCAAGGGGTATGAAGGTATCTCTGTATTTGCTGGTGTGGGTGAGCGTACGCGCGAAGGAAATGACCTGATGCGTGAGATGCTGGAAGCCGGTATTATCAAATACGGTGAAAACTTCATGAACTCTATGGAAGAAGGTGGCTGGGACCTGAGCCAGGTTGACCTGAAAGAGCTGGAAGACTCCAAAGCAACTTTTGTGTTTGGCCAGATGAACGAGCCTCCTGGTGCACGTGCCCGCGTAGCTCTTTCCGGACTGACCATTGCTGAATTTTACCGCGATGGGGACATGGATGACCCTACCGGTGGTCGCGATATCCTGTTCTTTATCGACAACATCTTTCGCTTTACTCAGGCCGGTTCGGAGGTATCTGCCCTGCTGGGACGTATGCCTTCTGCGGTAGGTTACCAGCCTACTCTGGCTACGGAAATGGGATTGATGCAAGAACGAATTACGTCAACCAAGCGTGGTTCTATTACGTCCGTTCAGGCCGTATACGTACCTGCGGATGACTTGACCGACCCTGCTCCGGCAACAACATTTGCTCACCTTGATGCGACAACCGTACTTAGCCGTAAACTGGCGTCTATCGGTATTTATCCAGCTATTGACCCGCTCGATTCCACGTCGCGTATTTTGGATCCAGCCATTATTGGTGATGAGCACTATCAGTGTGCGCAGGATGTCATCAACATTCTACAGCGATACAAAGAATTGCAAGATATTATTGCTATTCTTGGTATGGAAGAATTGTCTGACGAGGATAAGGGAATTGTACACCGCGCCCGTCGTGTACAACGCTTCCTCTCGCAGCCCTTCCACGTTGCTGAGCAATTTACCGGTATCCCGGGTGTTCTTGTTCCCATTGAAGAAACAATCCGCGGTTTCCGCATGATTATGGATGGTGAACTGGATGAATATCCAGAAGCAGCATTCAACTTGAAAGGAACGATTGACGATGTAATCGAAGCTGGTAAGAAGATGCTGGCTGAAGCAGCTTAGAGTAGTTTGCAATTTACCCTTTGGCCTGCAAAGGCCATAAAAACAAATTTCAAACACGCTCTTACACAAACTAGAATATCATGCATATTACCGTACTTACTCCCGAGAAAGAAATCTTCCAGGGTGCCGTCGAATCGGTAAAGGTACCGGGTGTATCCGGTGAGTTTCAGGTTCTTAAAAATCACGCCCCCATTGTATCTGCTTTAGAGGCCGGTCAGGTATCTATCGTTACTGCAGTGGGGAAATACCGCTATTTCGACGATGAATCCGGAGCCATCAAAACAGCCGACGAAGCGGGCAAGACCCTTACCTTCGAGGTCGATGGCGGATTCCTGGAAGTGCTCAATAATGAGCTATCTCTGTTGGTTTCCGGTGTTCAGGAAGACCTGGACACAGAAACAAAAGAAGATTAAGAGAGCATATTGGGGAATTGCTTTTGATGACGAAAATGGCTAAAATTTGGTTCTCACAAAGCCATTTTTGAGCTTCGTAGCAGCCTCCGGGGCGAAAAAAGATGCAGTGAGAGCCCTTCCCGCCTTAGCGGGATTCGAATTATAGCCGTTTGCAGGCCAAAGGACAATCTGCTCACAAGCTCTAAAAGAAACTGAAAAGTCATTTTGCTGAGTAAATCTGTAATGGATAAGGCTTCTCGCCTTATCCATTTTTGTTTTATTCTTTCTTGCACTACAAAGGACGCCTACGCCCAATAAATGCGGCCAATACATTCCTACTGACCATGCATACATACTTTCGCGTATGGACGTACGCTGCACAGATAAAAACCTACTACTTGCTGCTAGCGGCGTTGTACCGCTCACGAAGTGGTATGGGCTTTGCCCGTCCTCTTCTAGCGAGTATCTAGTCGGCTCAATGAGCTTTGGGTATCCCAGCACGAAGTACAGTGAAACTAAACCTTATCGTTGCCAGTGTAACTACGCGCAAGGTAGCCCCCCCTGCCCGGGCCTTGCTCAATCAATGTGTCCCAGACGATCGCTTGTACTGGATTTCGTACGACTTATAACTATAGATCTTATTGAGCCGTCACCTGCACGCCCACATCCAAGCTAGATGATTTTTCCGGGCGAAGACAGATCTCTTCGTTCTCTAATTAAGATAACGTGAGATTGAGGGGTGAGCTGGTTGTTAAATGACTGACTGTCACAGCTTCGTGTTGTATTTGGCAGCGAGTATGCGTTAGTAGGATATTATGAAGTCTTTATACCTGCTGCCTGATGCCCTGTACCGGGAGGTTGGGCTTTGACTACTATAACTTTACGAACGTGTCTATATGTCTACCCTCAGGTTAAGATAACGAGCTTTCCATAAAACAGATGAGATCATACAAATAAAAAGAGGGCACCCTGCTTAAGCAGGATGCCCTCCACTTTATGACCTTAAAAGGTCTGAGAAAGCGATTATTCTACAATAATCATCTTCTTAGTAGCTGTGAACTCACCAGCTTCCAGCGTGTAGTAGAACACACCAGTTGATGGCAGATCAGAAGCAGACAGGCGTACTTGGTTGTAGCCTTTAGCGAAGTCACCTTCTACCGATTTCAGGATGCGACCAGTTACGTCTTGTACCGTAATCGTAGCTTCAGAAGCTTCGATCAGGTTGAAGCCGATAACGGTTTCACCTTTGAATGGGTTCGGGTTGTTCTGGAACAACTCGTTGGCAGCTTCTGCCGTAGCACCGTCAACATTCAGAGCAACGCTCATCAGGTCGTCAGACGTGCTGTATGCTTCAGCAGCAGTGTAGCGAGAGCCTACGCTCAGTACATCGCTTACCTTAGTGTCGGCCGTAGCGCGAACCACCAGGCTAAACAGTGTACCTTCAGCAGCTTCACCATTCCAAGAAGTAGTAATTACACCTTCTTTCGCAAATACTCCGAAGTTTTCTTCAGAAGCGATACCGTAAACAACGTCTACGATTTCAGCATTTGCCACGTTCAGCGTGAACTGGTATCCGGCGATGCCAGACAAGTCTTCTGCGTTAACGTCGATGGTGTACTCATTGCCAGCTTTCAGCTCTTGCTCGGCTACGTTCAGTGCGAACTCACCAGCGAAGGAGCGTACTTCGGCAACGTTAGCATTACCATTGGCATCACCAATCTTGATG
>Ga0102940_1001900_pt1 | contig 12953 bp, 14 predicted proteins | sample SalPonR2_C_D1_MG_FD_78215 | JGI IMG/M metagenome (GOLD analysis project Ga0102940, IMG submission 78215) | Salt pond soil microbial communities from South San Francisco under conditions of wetland restoration - Salt Pond MetaG R2_C_D1_MG | ecosystem: Environmental > Aquatic > Marine > Intertidal...
AGATCACGCTGCCGCTGTCGCTGCCGGCGCTGGCCTCGGTCAGCCTCTACGTCTTCATGATCGCCTGGAACGAGTTCCTGCTCGCCTTCATGCTGCTCGACGACCCGTCGATCTTCACGCTGACGCGCGGGGTCGCCGCGCTCAATTCCTCCGAGGTGCCGCGGCAACACCTGATGGCCGGCGCCGTCGTGGCCACCGTGCCGATCATGGTGCTCTTCCTCGGGCTTGAACGCTTCATGACAAAGGGACTGACCGCAGGGTCGGTCAAGGGATGACACAGATGGATCACATCGCGCTCGACGAACAGGCGCGCGCCATCCTGCGCGGCAACGACAGGGGCGGCTATACGGTGCCGACGGCGGGGCTCTATCCCTACCAGTGGAACTGGGATTCGGCTTTCGCCGCCTGGGGCTTCGCGCAGTTCGACGTGGGCCGGGCGTGGCAGGAGGTGGAGACGCTGTTCTCGGGCCAGTGGCCGAACGGCATGGTGCCGCACATTCTCTTCCACAAGCCCGATCCGGGCTATTTCCCGGGGCCGGACGTCTGGGGGACGCAGGGCAAGGGGCCGATCCTGTCGTCGGGCATCAGCCAGCCGCCGGTCGCGGCCACCTTCGTCCGCGCGATCTGGGAGAAGGACCGCGCTGCGGGTGAGCCGCGCGCGCGGGCGCTGTTTCCCAGGCTCCGCGACTGGCATCGATGGTTCATGGACTGGCGCGCCGAGGACGGGGCGATCTGCATCACGCATCCCTGGGAGGCCGGGCGCGACAACGCGCCGGACTGGGACGGGGCGATGGCGGCGATCGACCCGGTGGGCGTCGGCGAATACACCCGCCGCGACACGAGCCACGTGGACCCCGCCATGCGGCCCACCAAGTACGACTACGACCGCTACATCTGGCTGGTGCAGCTGGGAAAGCGGCTCGGCTGGGACGAGGCGGCGCTGAAGGAGCACAACCCGTTCCGCGTGGCCGATCCGACGATGACCTTCATTCTGCTGCGTGCGAACCGAGACCTCGCGGCGATGGGCCGGGCGCTGGGAGAGGACGTCTCGGAAATCGAGGAATGGACCGCGGCGCTCGAGGCCGGGGCGGCGGCGCTCTGGAACGAGGATCTGGCGAGCTACGACGCGAAGGATGTCCGGGCGGGGCGCTTCGCGGGCTGCGTGTCGAGCGCGTCGTTCCTGTGCTGGTACGGCGGCGTCGATGACGACCGGATGCTGGCTCAGGTCGAGCGGGTCTGGGGCGCGGTGCGCTATCCGGTGCCGAGCCACGACCCCGAGAGCCCGGAGTTCAATGCGAAGCGCTACTGGCGCGGGCCGACCTGGTGCATCATCAACGCGCTGATCGGGATCGGCATGGCGGACGCCGGGCATGCCGCGCAGGCGGACCGGCTGCGGACCGGGACCGCCGCTCTCGTAGCCCGGCACGGCTTCGCGGAGTATTTCGACCCGACCGACGGGAGCCCGGCGGGCGGCGGGACCTTCACCTGGACGGCGGCGGTCTGGCTCGGCTGGGCCTCGCCGTCGGCGGGGAGGGCGTGATGGGCGCGATCGAAATGAACGCCGTCGAGAAGTGGTTCGGCGAGGTGCAGGTCATCAAGGGCGTCGACCTGGCGATCCCCGAGGGCGAGTTCGTGATCTTCGTGGGCCCCTCGGGCTGTGGGAAATCGACGCTTCTGAGGATGATCGGCGGACTCGAGGAGATCTCGCGCGGGAGCCTTCTGATCGACGGCAGGGACGTGACCTCGGACCCGCCGGCGAAGCGGGGGCTGACGATGGTGTTCCAGTCCTACGCGCTCTACCCGCACATGAGCGTGCGCGACAACATGGGGTTCTCGCTGAAGACGGCGGGGCGTCCCAAGGCCGAGATCGCCGAGAAGGTCGACGAGGCCGCCCGCATCCTGAAGCTCGAACCCTATCTCGACCGGCGGCCGAAGGCGCTTTCGGGCGGACAGCGGCAGCGGGTGGCGATCGGGCGGTCCATCGTGCGCGATCCGACGGCGTTCCTTTTCGACGAGCCGCTCTCGAACCTCGATGCCGCGCTCCGGGTCGAGATGCGCTACGAGATCGCCAAGCTGCACCAGAGTCTCAACCGCACGATGATCTACGTCACCCACGATCAGGTCGAGGCGATGACCTTGGCGACCCGGATTGTCGTGCTGGATTTCGGGAAGATCGCGCAGGTGGGCACGCCGCGGGATCTCTACGAGAAGCCCGCGAACCTCTTTGTCGCGCAGTTCATCGGCAGCCCGAAGATGAACGTGATGCCCTGCCGGACCGAAGGCGCGCGGTTCTTCCTCGAGGGCGGGCGCGGCGGCGACTTCCCGGGCGACCGGCCGGCGACGCATCTGGGAGCGCGGCCCGAGCACATCACGCTCGGTCCGCCGGGGACGGGGCAGTGCGACGGAGTGGTCGACGTGCTGGAATACCTGGGCGCGGACACGTTCGTCATCGTCGACGGCGGCGCGCTCGGGCAGATCGTGGTCCGGGTGATCGGGGATACCCGGGTCAGGCCGGGCGAGACGGTGGGCGTCGCCTTCGACGAGGCCATCTATTTCTTCGACGCGGACGGACTTGCGATCTGAATGGCCGCGACTTTTTGACAGGATCGGGTGGCGCGCTTCTCCGGTCGCGCCTCGGACCGGCCGCCCTTGCGGCGCCCGGAGCGGAGAACTAAGACTCCCGCAACACCTGAGACGGTATTCACTCCGAACAACGAGGCGAGCGCGCATGAAAGACCCCATCGAAACCTACATGAACCTCGTCCCGATGGTGGTCGAGCAGACGAGCCGGGGCGAGCGGGCCTACGACATCTTCTCGCGGCTCCTCAAGGAGCGGATCATCTTCGTGAACGGCCCGATCCACGACGGGATGAGCCAGCTCATCGTCGCCCAGCTTCTCCACCTCGAGGCGGAGAACCCGTCGAAGGAAATCTCGATGTACATCAACAGCCCCGGCGGCGTGGTGACCGCGGGGCTCTCGGTCTACGACACGATGCTCTACATCCGGCCGAAAGTGTCGACGCTCGTCGTGGGGCAGGCCGCCTCCATGGGCTCGCTTCTCCTGACCGCGGGCGAGAAGGGGATGCGCTTCTCGCTGCCCAACAGCCAGATCATGGTGCACCAGCCCTCGGGCGGCTATCAGGGCCAGGCGACGGACATCATGATTCATGCCCGCTACACCGAGAAACTGAAGCAGCGGCTGAACAACATCTATCACCACCACACCGGCCAGCCCGTGAAGAAGGTCGAGGAAGCGCTCGAGCGGGACAACTTCATGGATCCGGAAGAAGCGAAGGAGTGGGGACTGATTGACGAAATTGTGACCAGCCGGACCCCTGCGGATGGCGAGACGCCGTGAGACCGTCACCGAGAATTTCGCGTTGTGCCCGCAATACGACTGTCCTAGGCTTCCCCACAAGGCAGGTGCACGGCATCGGGCGGCGAAGGACGGGAACAGGTCCAGAGGTTAAGTGATGGCGAACTCTTCCGGCGGCGACAGCAAGAACACCCTCTACTGCTCCTTCTGCGGAAAGAGCCAGCACGAGGTGCGCAAGCTGATCGCGGGGCCGACGGTCTTCATCTGCGATGAATGCGTCGAGCTCTGCATGGACATCATCCGGGAGGAGACGAAGTCGTCCGGGCTCAAGTCCTCCGACGGGGTGCCGAGTCCGCGCGACATCTGCGACGTGCTCGACGACTACGTGATCGGGCAGATGCATGCCAAGCGCGTGCTCTCGGTCGCCGTGCACAATCACTACAAGCGCCTGAACCACGCCGCGAAAGCGGCGGATATCGAGCTTGCGAAGTCGAACATTCTGCTGATCGGCCCCACGGGCTGCGGCAAGACGCTGCTCGCGCAGACGCTGGCCCGCATCCTCGATGTGCCCTTCACGATGGCGGACGCCACCACGCTGACCGAAGCGGGATACGTGGGCGAGGACGTCGAGAACATTATCCTGAAGCTGCTGCAGGCGTCGGAATACAACGTCGAACGCGCGCAGCGCGGCATCGTCTACATCGACGAGGTCGACAAGATCACGCGCAAGTCCGACAATCCGTCGATCACGCGCGATGTCTCGGGCGAGGGCGTGCAGCAGGCGCTGCTGAAGATCATGGAGGGCACCGTCGCTTCCGTGCCTCCGCAGGGCGGCCGCAAGCATCCCCAGCAGGAGTTCCTGCAGGTCGATACCACGAACATCCTCTTCATCTGCGGCGGCGCCTTCGCCGGACTCGACAAGATCATCGCGCAGCGCGGCAAGGGCTCGGCCATGGGCTTCGGAGCGGACGTGAAGGACCCCGAGAGCCGCGGCGTGGGCGAGGTGTTCAGATCCCTCGAACCCGAGGATCTTCTGAAGTTCGGCCTGATCCCGGAATTCGTCGGGCGGCTTCCGGTGATCGCGACGCTCGAGGATCTCGACGAGGATGCGCTGGTCACGATCCTGACCGCGCCGAAGAACGCGCTGGTGAAGCAGTACCAGCGGCTCTTCGAGCTCGAGGACGTGAAGCTGACCTTCACCGACGACGCGCTCAAGGCGATCGCCAAGCGCGCGATCGAGCGGAAGACCGGTGCCCGCGGTCTGCGGTCGATCATGGAGGACATCCTGCTCGACACGATGTTCGATCTGCCGTCGATGACCAGTGTCGAGGAAGTGGTGGTGAACGAGGAGGCGGTGAGTTCCGAGGCGAAGCCGCTGATGATCTATGCGGATCAGAAGAAGACACCGGCCAGCGCGGGCTGATGCCCGCGGTCGAGGGGCTGTCTGCCCCTCGCGCTCCCCGAGGATATTTTCGGACAGATGGAAGCAGGAGGCCGGGTGACACCTCGGCCGCATTGGGCCAATGTCCGGCGTCATGAAGAAGTACGTCTCGACCGGCTCCGTCTTCGAGGAGCGCATCGGATACTCCCGCGCCGTCGTCTGCGACGGCTGGGTCTTCGTGGCCGGGACCACGGGCTACGATTATGCGACGATGACGATGCCGCCCGGCGCCGCCGCGCAGTGCCGGAACACGCTGGCGACGATCGCTGCCGCGCTGGCCGAAGCGGGGGCGTCGCTCGAGGATGTCGTGCGGGTCCGCTACATCGTAACCGACCCGTCCGACTGGCCCGAGTGTTGGCCGATCACCTCGGAGGCCTTCGCGCGGGCGCGCCCTGCGGCAACCATGATTTCGGCCGCGCTGCAGGAGCCGGAGATGAAGATCGAGATCGAGGTGACGGCGCGGCTGCCGGAAGGAAGCCGATGAAGCGGCGAGCCGGTCCCGCCGTTTCCGGCAGATCTCGTCACATGCGGGAGCCCAACGCCGCGGATCGCGGTGAGATTCCGACGTGTTTGCCCTCCGGCCCCCACTGGACCTCGACCGTGGCATGGGCCATATCTGTCGAGAGCAAACAGGGATGACCTCGATGGGCCTTCTGAACACCCTTCTCCGCGCCGTGACCTGGTGGAACGGCCAGACGCTCAACACGCAGATATTTACCTGGCGGAAGGGCGTGAAGGTCGGCGAGGACGAGCAGGGAAACGTCTTCTACCGCTCGAAGGACGGTACCCGGCGCTGGGTCATCTTCAATGGCGAGGCCGAGGCGAGCCGGGTGTCGCCCGACTGGCATGGCTGGCTTCACCACACCTGGGACGAGCCGCCCACCGAGACGCGGATGCCTCACAAGGCCTGGGAGCAACCGCACAGGGAGAACCTGACCGGCACGCCGCTGGCCTACGCGCCGCCGGGATCGATCCGCCGTCAGGAGCCCAAGCCACGGTCGGACTACGAGGCGTGGCAGCCGGAATGAGGCGCGGATGACCAGTCACGCGACCGAAGTCGTCACCGGCGCGGCCGTCCTCGCGGCGGCCGCCGGTTTTCTGGTCTACGCAAGCCAGTTCTCCGATTTCGGTGGCGGCGGCGACGGCGCCTACAGCATGACGGCGAGCTTCCGGTCGATCGAAGGCGTGGGCGTCGGCACGGATGTCCGTCTTGCCGGCGTGAAGGTCGGCACGGTGACAGCGCTCGACCTCAATCCGCGGACTTTCCGCGCCGATGCCGTCTTCACCATAGACGAGGACCTGCTCCTGCCGGAGGACACGGCGATTCTGGTCTCTTCGGAAGGTCTTCTGGGGGGCAGTTTTCTCGAACTCCTTCCTGGCGGATCGCCGTTCAATCTGGAGCCGGGGACCGAGATCGAGGACACGCAAAGCTCGGTTTCGGTTGTGCAGCTGCTCCTGCGCTTCGTGACCGGAGAGGGCTCGGGATGATGCTGCGCCTGGCCGCGTTTCTCGCCTTTCTGCCCGCGATCGTGCCGGCCCAGGACTTCGGGCTGACGCCGGAGATCGAACAGGCGCCGCTCACGCTCGATCAGGAGCCGCGTCCGCGGTTCGACGACACGCCGCAGGAGACACGCGAGGAAGCCCGGGTGGAATCCGCGCCGGGCGCCGTGCTCCGGGGCCTCGACAAGGTCTCCGGCGAGGTCACGGACCTGAGGCTTGGAGTGGGCGAGACGGTGGGCCTGGGCAGGCTGTCGGTGACGCTCGGCGATTGCCGCTATCCGGCCGACGATCCGGCGGGGGACGCGTTCGCCCGTCTCACGATCCGCGCCACGGGGCTGGACGAGCCCGCCTTCGACGGCTGGATGGTCGCCTCGAGCCCGGCGCTCTCGGCCCTCGACCACCCGCGCTACGACGTCTGGGTGATCCGCTGCAGAAGTTCCTGAGGCGACGGCGCGGGATCTGCGGTGAACCGTGCCTGCACCTCGAGTGCTTCCACGAGCCTGTCCCGATAGTCGGTGCGCGGGATCTCGATCGCGCCGAGGCTGGCGAGGTGCGGAGTGCTGAACTGGGTGTCGAAGAGGACGAACCCGTTTTCGCGAAGCCGGTCGACGAGGTAGGCCAGCGCCACCTTGGAGGCGTCTGTCGCGCGAGAGAACATGCTCTCCCCGAAGAAGGCGCCGCCGAGGGTGATGCCGTAGACGCCTCCGCCGAGACGGCCGTCTTCCCAGACTTCCACCGAATGCGCGTTGCCGAGATCGTGGAGCGAGAGGCTGAGGCGGCGGATGCCCGGATTGATCCAGGTCTCCGCACGCGACGCGCACCCGTCGATGACGCCGGCGAAATCGCGATCGAAGGTGACGTTGAACCCGCCCTTCCTTATGCGCCGTGCCAGACTGCGCGACATGTGGAAGCCGTCGAGCGGAAGGACGCCGCGCATTCGGGGGTCGACCCAGAAGATGTCCGGGTCGTGACGCGACTCGGCCATAGGGAAGATGCCTGCGGCATAGGCCTGCAGAAGCAGCTCCGGCGTGAGCGGATCCCTCGTCATAAGCCCCCAGAACCGTGCATGGTGCATCCGGCCGCCTGAGGCTAGAGCAAGAATTCGCGATCGCAAAGGGCAGAGAAATGCCGGAGCCGTTCGATTTCCTCCACACTCATCCCGACTACAGCGGGCAGCCGGCGACCATCCGCAGGTTGAACAAGCGGCATCGTCTGATCGTCCGCCCGTATCTCGACGCGATCTCGGGGGCGCGGGTTCTCGATCTCGGTGCCCACGACGGACGATGGTCCCATGCCTTCGCGGCGGCGGGCGCTGCGTCCGTCGTGGGCGTCGAGCCGCGCCCGGAGCCGCTGTCGGGGTTCCGGTTCTTTCCCCGCGACGATGCGGGCGAGCGGGTGGAGCTTGTCGAAGGCGCGGCGATTCCGGCGCTCGAACAGATACTTGAAGACGGAGACCGCTTCGACGTCGTGGCCGTCCTGGGGCTCTTCTATCACATCATCGAGCACTTCCGGCTGCTCTGGCTGATTCGGCAGATCGCGCCCGGTCTCGTGATCGTTGACGGCGACTTCGCGCTGGCGCGTGCTCCCGTCATCGAGCTTGTACGGGAGCGGACGGACAGCCCGCTCAATGCCGTGCCGCAGCTGGCGGGCCAGGAGCGTGCGCTGAAGGGGGTGCCGAGTTTCGCGGCGATGGACGCGATGGCGGACGCGCTCGACTTCGATCTTTCTTGGGGGGATGCCTCGGGGCTCTCCGACGACAGGGCCGGGGTCGGCGACTACTTCAGGAAGCGTGGATGGCGACGCGCGGTTTGCACGCTCAGGCCGTGCTGAGGTTCTCTTCGAGCCAGGTTTCGAGCCAGTGAATCGAATAGTCGCCTGACAGGATCGCTGGGTCTTCCAGAAGGGCGTGGAAGAGCGGGATCGTCGTATCCACGCCATCGATGATCAGTTCACCGAGCGCGCGATGGAGCCGGGCGAGGGCTTCGGTCCGGTCGCGGCCGTGAACGATCAGCTTGCCGATCAGGCTGTCATAGTAGGGCGGAATCCGGTAGCCGTCGTAGAGTGCGCTGTCCATCCGCACGCCGAGCCCGCCGGGCGCGTGATACTGCGAGATGCGGCCCGGGGAGGGGGAGAAGTCGGGGAGCTTCTCGGCGTTGAGGCGCACCTCGATCGCGTGGCCGTTGATCGTCAGGTCCTGCTGCCGGAAATCCAGCGGAAGGCCGGCGGCGACGCGGATCTGCTCGCGCACGAGATCCACGCCGAAGATCGCCTCGGTGACCGGGTGTTCCACCTGCAGGCGCGTGTTCATCTCGATGAAGTAGAATTCGCCGTCCTCGTAGAGGAACTCGACCGTTCCCGCGCCGATGTAGTTGATCGACGCGACCGCGTCGGCGCAGATCTTGCCGATCCTCGCGCGGGTCTCGGGGTCGATCGCGGGGCCGGGGGCTTCCTCGAAGACCTTCTGGTGGCGGCGCTGAAGCGAGCAGTCGCGTTCGCCTAGGTGCACGGCGTTGCCCTTGCCGTCACCGAAGACCTGGATCTCGATGTGGCGCGGGTTGCCGAGATACTTCTCGATATAGACCTCGTCGTTGCCGAAGGCGGCCTTCGATTCCGACCGCGCGGTGCGGAACGCGTTTTCGAGTTCCCTCGACGTCCGCGCGAGCTTCATCCCGCGCCCTCCGCCGCCCGCCGTGGCCTTGATGATGACCGGATAGCCTATCTCGTCCGCGACCCGCATGGCGACTTCCATGTCGGGCACGCCGCCCTCGGAGCCGGGGACGCAGGGCACGCCGAGGTTCTTCATGGTTTCCTTGGCGGTGATCTTGTCGCCCATGACGCGGATGTGTTCCGCCGACGGGCCGATGAAGGTGAGTTGGTGATCCTCGACGATCTGCACGAACTGCGCGTTTTCTGACAGGAAGCCGTAGCCCGGGTGGATCGCCTGCGCGCCCGTGATCTCGCAGGCGGAGATGATCGCCGGCATCGAAAGGTAGCTCTGCGACGACGGCGGCGGTCCGATGCAGACGCTCTCGTCGGCCATGCGGACGTGCATCGCGTCGGTGTCGGCGGTCGAATGGACCGCGACCGACTGGATGCCCATCTCGCGGCAGGCCCGGATCACGCGGAGCGCGATCTCGCCCCTGTTGGCGATCAGGATCTTGTCGAACATGCGCTGCCTTACTCGATGATCATGAGGGGCGCGCCATATTCGACGGGCGACGCGTCCTCCACGAGAATGCGCTTGACCGTGCCGGCGCGCGGCGCGGGGATCTGGTTCATCGTCTTCATCGCTTCGACGATGAGCAGCGTCTGGCCTTCGCTCACCTTGTCGCCGACCGACACGAAGGGGCTCGAGCCGGGCTCGGCGGCGAGATACACGGTTCCGACCATCGGGGAGGTCACGGCGCCGGGATGCCCGGTCGGGTCGGTCGGAGGCGCCTCGGCGGCCGCAGGCGCGGGCTGCGCCGCCGGGACGGCGGGAGGGGGCGCTGGGACTGCCGGAGCGGCATGCGTGACGGTCGTGCCGCCTCGGCTGACCCTGACGTTCAGGCTGTCGTTCTCGCCGTAATCGCGTTTGACCTGAAGCTCGGTCAGGTCGTTCTCGACCAGAAGCTCGGCAAGCGACTGGATGAATGCCACGTCTGAGTCATGGGAATGCTTCGACATCGGATCCTCGGCCTGTTCGGTCTCGCCTGTCTTCCGCAGGGTCGCCTGCTTATACGCGAGCGCTATCGGGGTGAAAAGGCGTGAAGTGCCGGGCGTTTCGGCAATTCCGCCGGGAAATGCGGCAGATCGGGCGTGCAGCGGCCTGTGACCGTCCGGACGAGAATTTACCAGTTGATAAAATTTTCGTCTGTGGCAGAGTTTTCCCTGAGAACAGCTTACGGGGAGCGACATGCCGAACAGCCAGATGACGCCCGGCGTCGTGCCGGGCCGTCTCCAGCCGGAAGAGTATCAACGGAACTTCAGCGATCTGGACCCACCCTACGACGGGCACGAGGCGGCTGTCGCGGCGGACAGATGCTATTTCTGCTACGACGCGCCCTGCATCACGGCTTGCCCGACCGAGATCGACATCCCGCTCTTCATCCGGCAGATCCAGACCGGCAACCCGGATGCCGCAGCCAGGACAATCCTCGACCAGAACATCCTCGGCGGGATGTGCGCCCGCGTCTGCCCGACGGAAACGCTCTGCGAGGAGGCCTGCGTTCGCGAGGTGGCGGAGGGCAAGCCGGTGGAGATCGGGCGGCTTCAGCGCCACGCGACCGACAGCCTGATGGCGAAGGACGTGCATCCCTTCGAGCGCGCCGCGCCCACGGGCAAGCGTGTGGCGGTGGCGGGGGCGGGGCCTGCGGGGCTCGCCTGCGCCCATCGGCTCGCGATGAAGGGCCATGACGTCGTTCTGTTCGACGCGAAGGAGAAGCCGGGCGGGCTCAACGAGTTCGGCATCGCCTCCTACAAGACCGTAGGCGACTTCGCGCAGGCGGAGGTCGACTGGCTCCTCAAGATCGGCGGGATCACCGTGGAACTGGGCAAGAGGCTCGGCGACGGGTTGTCGCTCGACGCGCTCGCCGCCGACTACGACGCGGTGTTCCTCGGGATCGGGCTTGCGGGCGTGAATGCGCTTCGTGCCGAGGGCGAGGACAGGGACGGCGTGCGCGACGCGGTCGACTTCATTGCCGAGCTTCGGCAGGCGTCGGACCTGTCGGCGTTGCCGGTGGGCCGGAACGTCGTCGTCATCGGCGGCGGGATGACGGCTGTCGATGCCGCCGTCCAGTCGAGGCTGCTGGGCGCCGAGAACGTGACCATCGTCTACCGGCGGGGGCGCGAGAAGATGAGCGCGAGCGTCTATGAACAGGACCTCGCGGCGTCGAAGGGCGTCCGCATCATCCACAACGCGATGCCCGCGGCCGTCTACGGCAACGGCGCCGCGGTTGAGGTGGAGTTCGAATACACCCGCGAGGGCGTCTCGGGCCTCGAAGGCACCGGAGAGCGGTTCCGGCTGCCCGCAGATCAGGTCTTCAAGGCCATCGGGCAGACGCTGGAGGGCGTGCCGGAGGGTCTGACGCTCGAGGGCGGCAAGATCGCGGTGACGGGCGCGGGGCGGACGAGCGCGGCGAAGATCTGGGCCGGGGGCGACTGCGCGGCGGGTGGCGACGACCTGACAGTGACGGCGGTGGCGGAAGGTCGTGACGCCGCCGAGGACATTCATTCCGCGCTGATGGGAGGCTGACATGGCGAACCTCGCGACGAATTTCGTGGGCATCAAGAGCCCGAACCCGTTCTGGCTCGCCTCGGCGCCGCCGACCGACAAGGAGTACAACGTCGTCCGCGCCTTCAAGGCGGGATGGGGCGGCGTCGTCTGGAAGACGCTGGGCATCGATCCGCCGATCGTCAACGTGAACGGGCCGCGCTACGGCGTCGTCTACGGTGCGGACCGGCGGGTGCTCGGGCTCAACAACATCGAACTGATCACCGACCGGTCGCTCGAGGTGAACCTTCAGGAGATCAAGAAGGTCAAGCGCGAATGGCCCGACCGGGCGATGGTGGTCTCGCTCATGGTCCCCTGCGAGGAGACCTGCTGGGCGGACATCCGAGCCCATGCCGCGCTCGCTCATCCCGTGCGGGCAGGTGCCGGACTACATCGAGATGGTCACGCGCTGGTGCAAGCAGAACACCCGGATGCCGGTGATCGTGAAGCTCACGCCCAACATCACCGATGTGCGCTACCCCGCGAGGGCGGCGAAGGCGGGGGGTGCGGACGCGGTATCCCTCATCAACACGATCTCGTCGATCACGAGCGTCAACCTCGACACGATGAGCCCCGAGCCGTCGATCGACGGCAAGGGGTCGCACGGCGGCTACTGCGGGCCGGCGGTCAAGCCCATCGCGCTCAACATGGTGGCCGAGATCGCCCGCGACGCCGAGACGGCGGGGCTGCCGATCAGCGGGATAGGCGGGGTGACGACGTGGCGCGACGCTGCGGAGTTCCTCAGCCTAGGCGCGGGAAGCGTTCAGGTCTGCACGGCCGCCATGGCCTACGGCTTCAAGATCGTCGAGGAGATGAAGGCGGGCCTGTCGGACTGGATGGATGAGAAGGGCTATGCCTCGGTCGATCAGGTCACGGGCCGGGCTGTCCCCAACGTGACCGATTGGCAGTATCTCAATCTCAATTACGTCACGAAGGCGCGGATCGACCAGGATGCCTGCATCAAGTGCGGCCGCTGCTATGCCGCCTGCGAGGATACCTCGCACCAGGCGATCGCGATGAAGCCGGGACGGGTGTTCGAGGTGATCGACGCGGAATGCGTGGCCTGCAACCTTTGCGTCGACGTCTGTCCGGTGGAGGATTGCATCACGATGGAGCGGCTCGAGGCCGGGGCGGTGGATCCACGCACGGGCAAGGTGGTGTCGGACGATTACGCCAACTGGACGACGCATCCGAACAACCCCGGCGCGGCGCAGGCGGCCGAGTAGGATCAGCGCGTCACGTCGAGGTTTCTTTCGGCCTCGGGCGCGGCCATCCGGCGAACCTCGGAGACGTTTTCCGTCACGCGATCGGTCGTCGCGGGCGCCGGATCGGCGTCCGTAGTGCGCGGAGGGACAGCCTCCTCCTCGGGCGGTTTCCGTGAGGCTTCGGTCAGGGTGGCCGGGTCGGGGGCGCGTTCGCGCTCTTGCTCGAGGGGGCTGGCGTCG
>Ga0102940_1001902_pt1 | contig 12944 bp, 14 predicted proteins | sample SalPonR2_C_D1_MG_FD_78215 | JGI IMG/M metagenome (GOLD analysis project Ga0102940, IMG submission 78215) | Salt pond soil microbial communities from South San Francisco under conditions of wetland restoration - Salt Pond MetaG R2_C_D1_MG | ecosystem: Environmental > Aquatic > Marine > Intertidal...
CCTCGGTCATGATCAGATCGACGGCGAAGTGCTCGATGTAGAACTCCGCCTTGTTCTTCAGCGACTGGCCGTAGAGCGTGTGCAGGATCGCGTGGCCGGTCCGGTCCGCGGCGGCGGCGGTGCGCTGCACCGGCGGCCCTTCGCCGAACTCGGTCGTGTGTCCGCCGAACGGCCGCTGGTAGATCTTGCCCTCCTCGGTGCGGGAGAACGGCACGCCGTAATGCTCGAGCTCGTAGACCGCCTTCGGCGCCTCGCGCGCGAGGTACTCCATCGCGTCGCTGTCGCCGAGCCAGTCGGAGCCCTTCACGGTGTCGTACATGTGCCACTGCCAGTGGTCGGGGCCCATGTTGCCCAAGCTGGCGGCGATGCCGCCCTGCGCCGCCACGGTGTGGGAACGCGTCGGGAACACCTTGGTCACGCAGGCGGTCCTGAGCCCCTGCTCGGCCATGCCCAGCGTCGCCCTGAGGCCGGAGCCGCCGGCCCCGACCACCACGACGTCATAGGTGTGATCGACGTAATCGTAGCTCGCCATTCTCTCGTCCTCCCGCTCGCGCTCAGCCGCCGGTGAAGGCGATGCGGGCCACGGCGAAGACGCCGGACAGCCCGAAGAACGCGCAGAGCATCGTGTTCGCCAACAGCGCGGCGGTGCGCTTCACCGTCCCGTGCACATAGTCCTCGATGACGACTTGGAGACCCTGCTGGAGGTGGCGGAACGTCACGGCGACGAAGAGCATCATCACCACGGCGTCGAACGCCCCCGAATAGGTCTCCAGCACCACCTCCCGCGGCTCGCCGATCGCGCCGGCCAGCGGGATCAGCGCCAGCGCCGTCAGCGGGATCAGCGCGACCGAGGTCACGCGCTGGCTCCACCAGTGGCCCACGCCCTCCCTGGCGGAGCCGAGCCCGACGACGCGGGCGAGGTCTGTCCTGTAGCTCATCCCTGCGCCCTCCTCAGACCGCGAACAGCCAGAACAGCACGGTCAGCGCGACCGAGCCGCCGAGGACCGCCTGCCCGCTGCGCCGCACCTGCTGCAGTTCGTAGCCGTAGCCCATGTCCCACCACAGATGCCGGATGCCGTTCAGCGTGTGATAGGCCATCGCGAGGGTCGAGACGAACAGGATGGCGAGGCCGAACCAGCTCGTCAGGATGCCGTCGACCAGCGCGAAATACTCGTCGTCGGCCGAGGCCGCGAGCAGCCACCAGACCACCAGCAGCGACCCGAGCGTCAGCGCGACGCCGGTGATCCGGTGCAGGATCGAGAGCGTGCCCGTGTAGGACTGATCGTAGACGGTCAGATGCGGGGAGAGCGGTCGGTCGCCCCGGTTCACGTCGGCCATGTGCAGGACCCTCCGGCGGGTTTCGCGGGCCGCGCGGCGCGGCGCGGCGCAATAATTCCACGCCTCTGTTAGCGGCTTCGCGCGCCGTAAGGAAGCGCCGCCGAAGCCGCGCGGGCCCCGAGCCGGCCTTCGGCCCGTCCGCCGCGACGGTTTTCCGCAGGCTGGTGCGATGTTCGTGATCACGAGGAGCAGCCATGTGATCACGTCGCCGAATCCTGTGATCGCGAACCGTCCGAAGCTCAGAAACGCCGCCGAATCCCCAGCACCCAGTACTGCGCCGCGCCGGAGACGTCGTTGAACAGCAGGGAATCGCCCCAGATCTGCGAGCCGCCCGAGCGGTGGTGGAACCGCACGAACAGATCCGTGCTCTCCCAGGCCGGGTCGGCCACCGTGATCTCCGGCGCGAGGTAGTGCAGCAATCGCGAGCCCGACGGCGTCTTGGAGCGGATCCGCTCCTGCTCCGAGACCTCCGTGGCCCAGCTCAGTCCGGTGTTGATCGCGAAGCTCGTGCGGACATGCTCGTTCCACGGGAAGGCGGTCCAGCGCGCGTAGCCCGCGATCCAGAACTCCCCGACCGTCTCCTCGCCGAAGCGCAGCGCCGATCCGGCCTCGGCCTCGAGATCGATAACGTCCCACAGCGTCGCCACCCGGCGGGAAAGCGCGCCGCCGACGATGTAGTCCTCGCGCCACTCCCAGTCCCAGGGCGCGGTGGGATCGTCGCCGTATAGGAACATCTCGGACATCGCCGAATTGATCCACTGGCCGAAGAACACCGATCCCGCGCAGTCCCCGCCGCATGGCTCCTCGAACTGCGCCCACTCGATCCAGGGACGGTCCTCCGCCGCCGCGGAGACCGGCGCCAGCAGCAGCGCCAAGGCCGCGAGCGCGCGCCTCACGCCGGAACCAGCGCCCAGAGGTCGAGGTCCAGCAGCACGCCCGGCGCATGCTTCCCGTCCTCGCCCTTCAGCGGCCCGCCGGCCGCCTCCGCCGTCGTCGCCACCAGCCGCAGCCGAAGCGCGCCGACCCCGGGCGCGCCGCGCCCCACGGCCTCGGGCTCCGCCTTGTCCAGCACCTCCGACCACGCCTTCACCGTGGTCCCCGCGAAGCAGGGCGCCGCATGCGTCCCCCCGTTGATCGCCGCCAGCGGCTGCGCCGTCGCCAGCCCGTCGAAGCTCAGCGCCCGCGCGAGGCTGATGACGTGACCGCCATAGACCAGTCGCCGCCCGTCCTCTCGCAGCGTCGCGTCGAAATGCACCTTCGCCGTGTTCTGCCAGAGGCGGGTCGCCATCATGTGCTCCGCCTCCTCGACCGTCACGCCGTCGCCGTGGTCGATCCGCTCGCCGATCTCGTAGTCCGAGAGCCGCCAGCGCGCGCCCGCCGCCTCGAACGGCACATCGGAATAATCCAGCCCCTCCGGCACGACGAGGTCGCCCGGCGCCACGGCCTCCGCCGTCTCCGGCACGACCGTCTCCGGCGCCGGCGCCGCAGGGTCGCGCTTGCGGACCATCACCCATCGCACCCATTCCATCGCGGGCGAGCCCCCGGCGAAGGCCGTCGAGCGCACCCACACCACGCCGGCCTTGCCGCTCGAGAGCTGGCGCAGCCCGATCACCTCGCTCTCGGCCGACACCTCGTCGCCCGGATAGAGCGGCCGCAGGAACCGGCACTCCGCGTAGCCGAGATTGGCCACCGCGTTGAGCGAGACGTCCGGCACCGTCTTGCCGAAGCCGACATGGAACCCGATCATCTCCTCCAGCGGCGCCCGCGGCAGCCCCACGGCCCGCGCGAACCCGTCCGAGCAGCCGAGCGCGAAGCGCGTCGGGTAGAGCGCGCCATGGAGCGCCCGGTCCCCCTCCGTCAGCGTCCGCGGCGTCGCATGCCGGATCACCTCGCCGATCCGGAAGTCCTCGAAGAACCTCCCCGGATTCGTCTTTGCCGCCCTCGTCACCGCAGCCTCCTCGCCTCACCCGGCGCGCACGTTAACCGCCGCGACCGCGGAGGCAACGCGCAAGCGCGCCGCGGCGCGCGAAGGCCGCGGCCGGTCGCCCTGGGCCAAACCATATTTGTTATACTATACCATGCACTTGCCGGCTTGACGCCGCGCAAGCCTCACCGCACGCTTCCGGCGTCGAAAAACGGAAAGGGGCCCTGAACGCCCCGATGGGAGGAGACGTCATGCTCACCACCGCCACCCGCGCCCTCGGCGCGGCCGGCCTGCTCGCGATGACCGCGGGCGCCGCCTTCGCCCAGGACTGCCAGCCCTCCAAATGGGGCGCCGACGACGAGCTCGGCTCCGCCAACCTCCTCTCGCCGGAGCGCACTCTCGAAGCCGCGAAGCTGATCCAGCGCGGCGTCTCGCGCCCCCTCGGCGTCGTCATCGGCCCCGAGACGCCGGCCTTCCCGCCGCGCTCGCTGTCGCTTCAGGTCGTGCAGCCCGGACAGCAGGGCGGCCAGACGCTCGACGCGTTCGGCTATCCCGCCAGCTACAACGACGACCTGCTGCAGACCTGGGTGGGCATCGGCTCGCAGCTCGACGGCCTCGGCCATCTCGGCGAGAACAACACCTACTACAACTGCAACACCACGACCGAGATCGCCGCCGTCACGGGGCTCACCAAGCTCGGCACGCACGCGGTGCCGCCGCTCGTCGCCCGCGCCGTGATCATCGACATGGCCGCCCATGCCGGGAAGAACTTCCTCGACGCCGGCGAGCATTTCGGCCCGGAGGAGATCCAGGCCGCGATGGACGACCAGGGCGTCACCATCAACGAAGGCGACATCGTCCTCTTCCACACCGGCTGGACCGAGAGCATGCTGGAGTCCGACCCGGTCGCCTGGGTCTCGGGCGAGCCCGGCATCAACAACGCCGGCGTGCAGTTCATCGCCGACATGAATCCGCTCGCGGTCGGCGCCGACACCTGGGGCGTCGAGCCGGTGCCCGCGCCGGAGGGCGACGGCACCTTCTACGGCCACGTCATCCTGCTCCAGCAGGAGGGCATCTACATCCTCGAGACCATGAACACCGGCCCGGTCCTGCGGGACGGCGTCAACGAGTTCATGTTCGTCCTCGGCCAGCCGCGCATCCGCGGCACGGTGCAGGCGATGATCAACCCGATCGCCCTCTACTGACCGGCCCGCCCGGCAGGGCGGAGCGCGAAACGGAAAGGCCTCCCACCGGCGGGAGGCCTTTCTTCGTCAGGGGATCCGCGCGCCCGGCGCCGGGCGCGCCGCCCCGTTCAGCCGGGGAAGGGCCAGACGCCGAGCCAGGCGTGGATCCCGCCGAAGACCGCGTAGGCGACCAGCGTGATCGCGACCAGCAGCAGGTCCTTCTTCACCGGCTTCGGCTCCGGCTTCACCCAGGCGCCGTCCCGCGCGTTGGTGGCGAAGATCGCCACCGCCGCCCAGGCGCCCGTGCCGCCGAACAGCACCAGCGAGGCGAGATCGCCGTTCACCAGCAGGTGAGAGATCGCCCAGACCACCACCGAAAGCAGCATCGGATGGCGCACGAAGCGCTTGGCGTTGCCCTTGGAGTGCGAGGCCGCGAACAGCCCCACCGCGAGGATCATCAGCAGGTTGTTGAGATGCACGCCCCAGGCCGGCGGATACCAGACGTTCGTGAATCCGGCGCGCTGATAGCCGATCACCATCAGCGCGATCGTCGCCACCGAGACGAGCGAGTAGATCCCCTTCCAGGGGCCCTCGCCGATCCGCGCCACGATGGCGTCGCGCCGCGGGCGCGCGACGATGGGAAACAGGTGCCCGACCCACCAGAGGGCCAGACCGAGGATCAGAAGCGGCATGGTGTTCGGCTCCCCAAAAAGGCCGTCTCGATGCGAGGTTCGCGGCGGACTATACAGCCTGAGCCGCCGCCGACCACCCGTCCGATCCGCGCGCCCCCTCCGGCCCGCTCAGCCCGGCAGCACCGCCGTCGCCTCGATCTCGACCTTCGCCCGGTCCTCGACCAGCGCCGCGACCTGCACCAGCGTCATCGCCGGATAGTGCCGCCCGATCGTCTCGCGATAGGCCGCGCCGATCTCGGCCAGCGCCTCCAGATACTCGCGCTTGTCCGTCACGAACCAGGTCAACCGCACCAGATGCTCCGGCCCCGCCCCGGCCTCCTTCAGCACGGCCACGACGTTCTCCAGCGCCTGCCGCACCTGTCCGCCGAAATCGTCCGTCTCGAAGACCTGCGCGCCGGTCCAGCCGATCTGCCCGGCGACCCAGATCGTGCGCCCTTCCGCGAGCACGCCGTTGGAATAGCCCGAGGCGCGCTTCCAGCCCGCCGGGTTCAGGGGTTCGTGCGTCATTCCCGCTCCTCCTCGGTCCCGTCCTCCACGAAGCCCGCGAAGGCCTCCGCCAGCGCCGCCGGCCACGGCTCCGGCCGTCCCGTGCCGAGGTCGACATGCACCAGCGTCGCCCGGTAGCGCAGCCGCACCTCGCCCCCGCAGGTCGCCTCGATCCGAAGCGGGAGGGAGCTTCGCCCCGGCCGCGTGCATCGCAGCCGGAACGCCAGCAGCTCCCCCAGCCGCGTCGGCGCCGGAAAGCTCGCCTTCAGCCCCGCCGTCGGCACGCCCTTGCGCTCGCCCATGTGCATCTCCGCGAAGGGCCGCCCGAGGCTCGCGAACCATTCCTCCGTGACCGAGTTGGTCCACTCGAAATACCGCGGGTAGAACACCAGCCCCGCCGGATCGCAGTGCTGGAACTCGACGCGCCGCGTCGTCTCGAACGCCATCTCAGACCCCCAGCCGCGCCTCGACGACATCCGCCGTCAGCGCGTCCATCGCCCCGGTCCAGACGTCCTCCCCCTTCTCGAGGATCACCCCGCGATCCGCGATCTCCCTCAGCTCCGCCAGCGACTTGTCCACGATCAGGATGGCCTGCCCCTCCGCCTTCAGGGTCCTCAGCGCGTCGCGGATCTCCTGCCGGATCACCGGCGCCAGCCCCTCCGTCGCCTCGTCGAGGATCAGAAGCCTCGGATTGGTGCAGAGCGCCCGGCCGATCGCCAGCATCTGCTGCTCGCCTCCCGAAAGCGTCCGCGCATACTGCCCGCGCCGCTCCGCCAGTCGCGGGAACAGCCCCTCCACCTTCGCCCGGTCCCAAAGCCCGGGCCGCGCCGTCGCCGCCATGTTCTCCGCCACCGTCAGGTTCGGAAAGCAGCGCCGTCCCTCCGGCGCCAGCCCCAACCCCAGCCGCGCCGCCCGATGCGCCGGCAGGCCCGCCAGATCCCGCCCCCCGAACACGACGCGCCCGTCCCGCGGCGGCGTCAGCCGGCACACCGCCCGAATCGTGGTGGTCTTGCCCATGCCGTTGCGCCCCATCAGCGCCACGACCTCGCCCGGCCCGACCTCGAACGACACCCCGAACAGCGCCTGGCTCGGCCCATAGAAGGCGGTTATCCCCTCCACCGACAGCATCTCAGGCCGCATCCCCCAGATAGGCCGCCCGCACCTCCGGATCGCCCCGGATCGCGTCGGCCGAGCCCGAGGCGATGATCCGCCCATAGACGAGCACGCTGATCCGGTCCGCCAGCCGGAACACCGCGTCCATGTCGTGCTCCACCAGCAGGATCGGCGCCTCCGCGCGCAGCTCGTCCAGAAGCGAGCCGAGCGCCTCAGTTCCCTCCGCCCCCAGCCCCGCCATCGGCTCGTCCAGCAGCAGCGCCCGCGGCTTCAGCGCCAGCGCGCAGGCCACCTCCAGCAGCCGCCGCTCGCCATGCGAAAGCTCCGCCGCCGGCACGTCCGCCCGGCCCGCCAGCCCGACCCGCGCCAGCGCCGCCTCCGCCGGCCCGACCAGCGCCCGGTCCCGCCGCACCGGCGTCCAGACCCCGAAGACGTGCCCCTCGCGCCCCTGCACCGCCACCATCACGTTGCGCCTTGCCGAGAGCGGCCCGGCCAGCGAACTCACCTGGAAGCTCCGCCCCAGCCCCCGCCGCGCCCGCGCCGCCGCGTCCAGCCGCGTGACGTCCTCGCCCGCCAGCATCACCCGCCCGGCATCGGGCCGGATCGTTCCCGCGATCTGCCCGATCAGCGTGGACTTGCCCGCCCCGTTCGGTCCGATCAGCGCATGGATCTCCCCCGGCCGCAGCGTCAGCGAAACCCCGTCCGTCGCGGTCAGCCCGCCGAACCGCTTCACCAGCCCTTCCACGGCGAGCGCGTCAGTCATGCCGCGCCCTCCCCGCCAGCGCGCCGACGATCCCGCCCCGCGCGAACAGCACCGCGCCGAGCAGGATCAGCCCGAGCACCAGCTGCCAGCGCTCCGTCACGCCGCCGACGAAATGCTCCAGCAGCACGAAGGCCGCCGCCCCCGCCACCGGCCCGCAGAGCCGCCCGACCCCGCCGAGGATGCAGAACACGATCAGCTCGCCCGACATCGGCCAGCTCAGCATGGTCGGCGAGACGAAGCCGTTGAGGTCCGCGAACAGCGCCCCCGCCCAGCCCGTGATCGCGGCCGAGATCACGAAGGCGGCCAGCCGCACCGGAAACGGCCGGATCCCCGCCGTCGCCAGCCGCGTCTCGTTCAGCCGCGCCATCGCCAGCGCCGCCCCGAAGCGCGCCGCCGTCAGCCGCGCGGTGACCCCCAGCGCCACAAGCAGCGCCCCGAAGCAAAGCGCGAAGAACTGAAGCGGATCGTAGACGTCCACCCCCGGAAACGAATTGCGGACGTAGATCGAAAGCCCGTCCTCGCCTCCGTAGGCCGGCCAGCTGATCGCGAAATAGTAGATCATCTGCGCGAAGGCGAGCGTGATCATGATGAAGTAGACGCCGGAGGTCCTGAGGCTCAACGCCCCGATCGCCAGCGCCGCCAAGGCGCTCACCCCCATCGCGATCGGCCAGATCACCGGCATCGCGTCGGTCCCGCCGATCGCCACCGGCCAGCCCATGAACAGGCTGCGGTCGAAGGCATGGAACGCCGCGATCCCCGCGACATAGCCGCCGAGCCCGAAGAACGCCGCATGCCCGAAGCTCACCATCCCGCCGTAGCCGAGCGCGAGGTTCAGCCCCACCCCCGCCATCGCCAGGATCGCCACCCGGCTCGCGAGGTTGACGAAGAACGGCTCGTCCATCGCCGCGAACAGCACGCCGGCGCCCCCCAGCAGCGCCAGCAGCACGAGGTTCGTCCACCCCTCGCGGCTCAGGCCCGCACGCGGCGGGGCGGGGATCGCGGCCTCGCTCATGGCGCCGGAAACAGCCCTTGGGGCCGCCAGACCAGCACGACCGCCATAAGCACGTAGATCAGCACCGAAGCGAGGGCGCTCCCGACGCCCGAGGCCTCCGCCGGCGGCATCACCTGCGCGAAGGCCATCGGCAGGAACACCCGCCCCAGCGTGTCCGTCACGCCCACCAGCACCGCGCCGACCAGCGCCCCGGTGACGCTGCCGATCCCGCCGATCACGATGACCACGAAGGCGAGGATCAGCACCGGCTCGCCCATCCCCACCTGGACGCTCTGCAAGGCGCCGACCATCGCGCCCGCGAGCCCCGCCAGCCCCGCGCCCAGCGCGAACACCGCCGTGTAGAGCCGCCCGATGTCGACGCCGAGCGCCCCGATCATCTCCCGGTCGCTCTCCCCGGCCCGGATCCGCATCCCGAGACGCGTGCGCGCGATCAGCAGATGCAGCCCCAGCGCCACGGCCAGCCCCGCCACGATGATCGCGAGACGATACAGCGGATACTGCGCGCCTCCGGGCAGCGTCACCGCGCCCGACAGCGCGTCCGGCACGTCGAGCCACAGCGGCTGCGCGCCGTAGATCCAGCGCGTGCCCTCCGAGAAGATCAGGATCAGCGCGAAGGTCGCCAGCACCTGGTCGAGATGGTCGCGATCATAAAGGCGCCGGATCACCGTCAGCTCCACCAGCGCCCCGGCCGCCGCCGCCGCCAGCGCGCCGGCGACGAGCCCGACCCAGAAGCTCCCCGTCAGCCCCGCGACCAGCGCGCAGACGAAGGCCCCCGTCATGTAGAGCGAACCGTGCGCGAGGTTGATCAGCCCCATCACCCCGAACACCAGCGTCAGCCCCGCCGCCGTCAGGAACAGCATGACGCCGAGCTGGAGCCCGTTCAGCAGCTGTTCGACGAGAAGCGCGGCGGTCATCGGCCTCGGTATCGCTGGAGGATCGGCGGGGAGGATCCCGCCCGGCCCGCCGGGCCGGACGGGTCGGCCGGGGCCTCGCGGCCCCGGCGCCCTTTCACATCGTACACTCGGAGGCGTAGGCGTCCTGATGGTCCTCCACCGCGACGCCGGCGAGCCGGTTGGTCGGCTTGCCGTCCTCGCCCATCACCACCTCGCGGACGTAGATGTCCTGGATCGGGTGATGGTTGTTCCCGAAGCGGAACTCGCCGCGCACGGAGTCGAACTCCGCCGCCTCGAGCGCCGCGCGGAAGCCGTCGGGGTCCTCCGCCGGATCGGCCTTGCCGAGCGCCGAGAGGATCAGGTTCGCCGTGTCGAAGCCCTGGCTGGCGTAGAGCGTCGGGGTGCGCCCGTATTCGGCCCGGAACGCCTCGACGAAGGCCGCGTTGGCCGCGTTCTCGAGGTCATGGGCCCACTGCGAGGTGTTGCGCGTGCCCACCGCGGCCTCGCCCACGGCGCCGATGATCACCTCGTCGAAGCTGAAGGCCGGGCCGAACACCGGGATCTCGACGCCCGAGCCCGCGTACTGCTTCATGAAGGCGATGCCCATGCCGCCCGGCAGGAAGTAGAACACCGAATCCGCGCCCGAAGCCCGGATCTGCGCGATCTCCGCCGCATAGTCGGTCTGGCCGAGCTTGGTGTAGATCTCGCCCGTGACCTCCGCGTCGTAGCCGCGCTTGAACCCGGCGAGCGCGTCGGTCCCCGCCGGATAGTTCGGCGCGAGGATGAAGGGCTTCTCATACCCCTCCGTGGCGACGTAGCCGCCCATCGCCTGGTGCAGATCGTCGTTCTGCCAGGCGACGTTGAAGTAGTTCTCGTGGCAGCCCCGCCCGGCGAGCTGGCTCGGCCCGGCGTTGACCGAGAGGTAGAACACCCCCTGGCGCACCGCCGGCGGCACCACCGCCATCGCGACGTTGGAGAAGATGATCCCGGTCAGGATCTCCACCTCCTCGCGCTGGATCATCTCGTCCGAGAGGGACTTGCCCACGTCCGGCTTCAGCGCGTCGTCGCGGATCAGCACCTCGACGTCGTCGCGCCCGGCCTGCTCCATCGCGAGCATGAATCCGTCCCGCGCGTCGACGCCCAGATGCGCGGCGCCGCCCGAGAGCGTGGAGATGAAGCCGATCTTGGTCTCGGCCAGCGCCGGGGCGCCGGCCAGCGCCGCGACCAGCGCGGCGGCGAGCGGTCTCTTCAGCATGGTCGTCTCCCTGTTCTTCCTCTCGGGCCGTTCGGCGGGCCCTCGCCCCGTCATGCCGGGCTTCGGCGCAGCCGGAAACGCTGCACCTTTCCGGTCTCGGTCTTGGGCAGCGCGTCGATGAAGCGGATGCGCCGCGGATACTTGTAGGGCGCGATCTCGGCCTTGACGTGGTTCTGCAGGATCTCGGCCAGCGCCTCGGACGGCGCGTGCCCCTCCGCCAGCACCACATGCGCCTCGACGATCTCGCCCCGCGCCTCGTCCGGCGCCCCGATCACCCCGCATTCCAGCACGGCGGGATGGCTCAGAAGCGCGGCCTCCACCTCCGGCCCGGCGATGTTGTAGCCCGACGAGAGGATCATGTCGTCCGACCGGGCGGCGAAGCGGAAATAGCCGTCCTCGTCCTGCACGAAGCTGTCCCCCGTCAGGTTCCAGCCGTCCCTGACGTAGTCCCGCTGCCGCGGATCGGAGAGATACCGGCACCCCGTCGGCCCCCTGACCGCCAGCTTGCCGACCTCGCCGCGCGGCCTCTCGCGCATCTCGTCGTCGACGATCCTCGCCTCGTAGCCCGTGACCGGCCGCCCGGTGCAGGCGGGACGCGCGTCCCCGAAGCGGTTGGAGATGAAGATGTGCAGCATCTCCGTCGCGCCGATGCCGTCCAGCATCGTCTTGCCGGTCTTCTCCATCCACTCCTCGAACACCGGCGCCGGCAGCGTCTCCCCCGCCGACACCGCGCATCGCAGCGACGACAGATCCGCCCCCTGATCCATCGCCTTCAGCATCACCCGATAGGCCGTCGGCGCCGTCAGGCACACCGTCGCCCGGTGCCGCTCGATGATCTCCACCAGGTTCGGCGGCGAGGCGTCCTCCAGCAGCACCGCCGAGGCGCCGAAGCGCAGCGGAAACACCGCCAGCCCCCCCAGCCCGAAGGTGAACGCCAAGGGCGGCGAGCCGACGAACACGTCCTCCGGCGTCACCCCCAGCACCTCCCGCGCATAGCCGTCCGCGATGATCAGAAGATCCCGATGGAAATGCATCGTCGCCTTCGGCTCGCCCGTGGTGCCCGACGTGAACCCCAGCAGCGCCACGTCGTCCCGCCCGGTCGGCACGGCCGCGAAGCTCACCGGCTTGCCGAGCGCGACCCGATCCAGCTCCGCGTCGTGGTTGGCCGTCCCGTCGAAGCCCACGACCTTCTCCAGAAAGGCCGAGTCCTTCGCCACCGCCACCAGCGCGTCCATCATCCGCGTGTCGCAGAGCGCCAGCCCGATCTCCGCCTTGTCGACGATCCGTCCCAGCTCCCCGGCCCGCAGCAGCGGCATCGTGTTCACCGCCACCCCGCCGGCCTTCGTCACCGCCAGCCAGCACGCCACCATCGCCGGATTGTTGGCCGAGCGGATCAGCACCCGGTTTCCGGGCCGCACGCCGTAGTCCTCCACCAGCGCGTGCGCCAGCCGGTTGGACCAGTCCGCCAGCTCCTTGTAGGTCCGCATCCGCCCGTTGCCGACCAGCGCCGGCCGGTCGCCGAAGCCCCGCTCCACCATGCGGTCGGTCAGCTCCACCGCGGCGTTGATCCGCTCGGGATACTCGAAGCCCTCCAGCAGGAACTCCGGCCACTCCTCCGCCGGCGGCAGGTTGGCGCGGGCGAAGCCGTCCTCGTGGGCCGTCGGTCCCAGGATCGCCCGCGCCATCGCCGTCACTCCGCCTTCGCCTCGGCCGGCAGCCGCTGCGTGATCGCCGGGTTGTGGTCGAAGAAGTTGAACGGCTTCAGCTTCACCGTCTTCCACATGGTCGGCATCACCGGCCAGTCCTCCATCCGCGGGACGTGGTGGAAACCCATGGTGTACCAGACCACCACGTCCTCGTCGGCGACGCTCCGGCCCTCCTTCACCCACTCGCCGAGCGTGTCGGTCGCGTCCGAGGCCATGGCGTAGACCCCGCCGGCGTAGCGCTGGGACGGATCGTAGGGCGTGACGTGGAAGGTGTTGAGCACGTAGTCGTTGCGCGCGACCGGCGGATCCTCCGGATCGAACGGGGCGTAGGCCACCGAGTTGTCCGGCACGATCATGTAGGTCGGCACGTGCCCGACCCCGACGCGCTTCTCGGGATGGCCGACATGGTACATCGCCGGCCGCTCCGGGCTGACGCGGTAGACCGCCTCGTCCTCCGTCTGCGGGACCTCCGTCCGCACCTGCCAGAAGCTCCGGCGGGGCGAGCCCTCCGGCGGCACGCCGGGCACGAGCGCGGCGCGCATGAAGCGGTTGAGCCGCCCGTCGATGTCGAAATCCAG
>Ga0102940_1001907_pt1 | contig 12933 bp, 13 predicted proteins | sample SalPonR2_C_D1_MG_FD_78215 | JGI IMG/M metagenome (GOLD analysis project Ga0102940, IMG submission 78215) | Salt pond soil microbial communities from South San Francisco under conditions of wetland restoration - Salt Pond MetaG R2_C_D1_MG | ecosystem: Environmental > Aquatic > Marine > Intertidal...
AAAGTGGTAGTGAGATTGTTGGCTGTGCAGTAACTGCTATAGGTGCTGATCTTCTTTTCTCTATAGGGGCAGAAGCTCTCGAAGATGGGCAAAAAAATGGTCAAAAAAAGTTATTAAAAAAACTTTCAAAAGTGTTGCACAAAGAGCTTTAGGTCCCTTAGGCGTAGCAATTGCTGTGGTATCTTTTGGTGTTTGTCTTTACGGTGCCTCTTAACAGTTTAAAATATAATTATATGCCAATTTTATTAATATCATTACTCCCACTCATTGTGTTAAGCTTAGGAAACATAGCGTACAAAACTTATAGAGCTATTAAATTAAATAATACCGTACAAGCTCAACTCAATTCGGTGATGTTTATTATAGCTTCAGGTATTTCTGTAGGCTTGGTTTATTTGAGTTATAATATTTAGCATAAATTTGATTCTTTTATAGTTTAGCATACATAAATAGCAGTTAAGATTTTAACTATTGGTTTGGATCTTTTCTGCTATTTTTACTTTTCGCATGGTACTGAGGAATGAACGCCATATAACAAGCGCTTCAACAGGGACGCGCCTCGCCGTTGCGTAGCCGGGTTTTTAGCTTTGTAACTTTCCGTTCGTTGCTTGCTAACCGACATTAATCCGCGCGCCCGCTAAGCGCGGGGCCGTTATACCCACTACCAAAAAATCTAATTTCTTCCGGTTTTCATCGTTAAGAATTACACTCAGGTAAACTAAACACTTTTCCTATGATCACCGATTTAAAAGAGATTGAAAATTCAGCCCTTAATCTGAACAAAAAGGATAAAGCACGTTTGGCAGACAAATTGTTGCAAAGCATACATGGCAAAATTGATCCTGAAATTGAGCAGGCCTGGATTGATGAAGTCCAAAAAAGAAAAGAATCGCTTAAATCGGGGGATGCATCCCTTCAATGAGCATCGGATGTTATAAATGAAGCAAGAAAACGTCTTCAAAAGTGACGATTAAATTTCATTCAGAAGCCAGAAAAGAGTTTTTTGAAGCGGCTGAATATTACGAGGAACAAGTTTTTGGCGTTGGGGATGGTTTTATTGATGAAGTAGAAAAAGTGGTTGAAGTTATTGGACACCAACCTTCATCCGGTTTTAAATTACGAAAACCGAACGAAGATTTTTAGTATCTCGATTTCCCTATGGAATTATCTATTCAGTTGAAGAAGACCAGATTACAATATATGCTTTTATGAACTTGAGGCGAAAACCGGGGTACTGGAAATCTCGAACTTAGAATTTAAGGGTATAACCAGCGGTTTGTGCAATCGGGTTGCGGCTGGTTGCCAATAGTTTTTAACCAGCCACGCCGGACAACCGCCACACCGTTATTTGTCTAAAACCAATTCTCTTTAGTGGTTTAGATATCAATCAAAGTCTTTTCTCAGATATCGGTATTTTTGGGCATGAGAAAAAAGGAAGTTGATATTAAAATTGACAGGCTAACCAACTCTATCGAAAACAGTATTACGGGTGAGGTATTCGATACGTAAGTGGTTCAGCTTCGTAAGACAGATAAAAAAGTTATTAATCCCGCAGAATGGCTTTTCGATTGGGAAGCAGAGCTGGATTTTTAGATCGAGAAGTGTTTAAATTGACTACTGTCAATAATCCTAAAATCATTCATGGCTTGTTATCTGTAGAAGACAAGTCCGATCATATTTTCATCCATCTTATAGAAAGTGCAAATTTCAATAAAGGCACGAACAAAATGTATTTTGGTGTAGCTGGAAACCCTTTTGCCTTCGCCTGCAAATTGTCGTTTGAGAAGGGATATGAAGGGTATGTTGCCTTTGATTTAAAGTCTGCGTTTATTGAACATTACGAGAAAAAACTTGGTGCAACACATTTCAAAGGGCAACGAACGTTTATCGAAACCGTTAATGCACTGAAGCTTGCTCAAAAATACTTTCAGTATTAAATCACCATGGCTATAGTAAAAGAACCCAAAGGAATCGATTTTGTTGGTAAGTCTCAGCCCTGGTCTGATCAGGAGTTGAAGGGGTTCAGGAAACTGATGAAAAAGCAGAAGTCTGATCTTGGTGAAAAAAAGCGATCGAAAATAAAAGAGAAAGTAATAAAGGTTTCCAAGTCTAAACAACCGGCATAGTAGTAACTATCCTGCTACGCCAAATAACAACCACATCAAGGCGAACATGCCTTGATCTCGCTATTTCGATGTGATGAGTTTCTAATTACGCCCTCCTCTTTTAAATTGTTTTAATCTTATAATTCGGCATAACCGCCTATACGCAACACCGTTATTCGCAAAGGAACTGATGGGGCAGTAACTGTTGGTAACGAATCATTTAGAAAAAAATGGTAAGAGCGAATAAAATGACACCTTTGATCTAATCAGATAGAGCAAGCTCAAATACTCTACGGAAATGAACAGTCGGTTTCTAACAATATATTTGATTAAATGTTTATTGATACTGATACTCAAAATACCATAAGAGCTACTGGAACCTGCATTGCAGTTTGGCAAAAACAATTCAACGGTACATGGAAAGTCCGAATATCTGCTTATCCCATCAAACAGGAGGGCTTTATTTTTCTATTAAAATGAAGACTCATTATTTTGAAACTTAAAGGTAACGAAATACGGCTCTACAGATCATTGACGCAAACCGCCCCCGCCATCGTCTTGCTTATTTTGCAAGCCTCGCAATTAATCTTTTAGAATGGGTACTATTTTGGATAAGTCAAAGTTTGTGAGGAGTGAGAGCGCTTGAAGTTTCTCTGTTAAGGCGCTTCAATCAACCTTTTTTGATTTTTGTGCAAAGGAAGTAGACAGGTTTGCAAAACGATATGATATTCTAAAACGATTGTTAACTCATGCAATTTTATGTGTAAGCAAACTAGAAACAATAAGTAATCAATTTGTATGATTAAGATATTTATCTTGGATTGTATTCAACTGGAAATAAATGAGTGAACTTATACTAATCCTTCTTATCTCCTGGCTAGCCGGTCTGATGGCGCTGACCGGCGGTGTGATTGCCAAGTTTGAGGGAAGTGCTGAAACAGAGTTAAAGCGTGAATTAACGCATGGAATCGCCGCATTTGGAGGAGGTATTTTAATTGCTGCCGTTGCTTTTACACTTGCACCAAAAGGCATTGAATATTTGTCTACGGGCGGTCTCGTTATATCGTTTGTGGTAGGCGGCTCTCTTTTTTGTTTCCTTGACTACATCATATCAAACCAGGTGGGCAGCCGTGCAAACCTGATGGCAATGATGATGGATTTTGTTCCTGAATCTATAGCGATGGGCGCTCTTTTTGTAGAGAGCCGGGCTACGGGATTGTTGCTGGCAATCTTCATTGCACTTCAAAATTTGCCGGAGGGCTTTAACTCATTCAGGGAAAGTGTTGAGGGAGAAAGTACTGCCAAGTCCATATTGTTTATGCTTTTCCTGGCCAGTTTCTTTGGCCCGATTGCGGCCCTTGTCGGGTATTTGTTTTTGGCAGATAGCCCGGTGATTACGGCGTCCATCACAAGCTTTGCCAGCGGAGGCATTCTTTATCTCATTTTCCAGGACATTGCACCTCAATCTAAGATGAGCAGGCGCTGGCTGCCCGCATTGGGAGCAGTGCTCGGATTTACACTTGGCATGGTTGGAACACAGCTACTCGGTTAAAGCCAAATAGAATAACCCGATTTCACATTCTTACAAAAACTGCTCTGTCTGCTTGTTGAGGGAGGTGGCTAACGTGATTCATTACCAGCGTGAACACAAGAACTCTTCTTCGTCATTATGCCTCTGAACGTCCCTTAGAACCTGTTCTAAACGAATACGAAACGCCCTCAAGGAGAGAGTAGACTCGCATTAAGCTAAATAAATGGGATGAAACCTAGTCAACTTAATGTATAAATCTGGCATTGGCAGATGAACTAAGGCTCATAAATTATTCTTGTAAAGCTTACTTGACATTAGTGCATGGAAAGCGATATAATATGTAAAGCTTCTTTTACTTAAAGTAAGTATATATTGACTATGAAAACTACACATATACTTTCTGATAGCTGTAACCCTGAAACAAATCAGCAGACTAAATACCTGGTATTTTGGACGTTGGTCTGGGTTGTTTCAATGGCGATAGCATCACTTGGCCCCACCTACTTGTGGTAATCTTCAACTTGGATAAACCTTACGGCCATAGTGATAAACTTCGCCCTGGGCGTTGGTATGATTATGTCAAATATTCGCCTGTTCAAGGCTCAGGATGAGCTCATGCAGCAAATTCAGCTGAAAGCCATGAGTGTTGCCCTGGGCCTGGGGGTTGTGGGTGGACTGAGTTATTCACTGCTTGACACCACAAATGTGATTGGGCAGGATGCTGAAATAGCTTTTCTGGTGATTGGAGTATCAATTACGCACCTCGTGTCTCTGGTAACTGATAATATCAGATACCGATGAAAAACCGATTGAAAGTTCTGAGAGCAGAAAGGGAGTGGACGCAAGCCGATCTCGCGAAGGCGCTAAAAGTATCCCGGCAAACCGTAAATGCGATCGAAACAGGGAAGTACGATCCTAGTCTTCCATTAGCATTTAAAATCTCCGATCTGTTCGGAAAGCAGATTGAGGAGATTTTCGAAAACGATCAAAATGGATCATAATTCAACTTATCCGAAAGATTGAATCTCCTTGAGGAAAAAAAATCAAAGCATAAAAAAAGGCAGTCTTTCGAAAAAGACTGCCTTTAATTTTTTGCAACAAGTATTTATAGCCAACTGTTATAAATCAAAAGATAACGGTGGCAATAACACTGTTTATTTGAGATCAAAACGATCAAGAGTCATGACCTTGTCCCACGCTTTCACGAAATCGCGGAGGAACTTCTCTTCTGAGTCCGCACTTCCATACACTTCGGCAATGGCTCTTAATTCAGAGTTTGAACCGAAAATCAGGTCTGAGCGTGTAGCTGTCCACTTCACCTCTTTTGTGTCGCGGTCGAGCCCTTCAAACGTTCTGCGATCTTCCGATACGGGTTTCCATTCATTGCTCAGGTCGAGCAGGTTCAGGAAGAAATCATTGGTCAGGGTTCCGGGCTTGTTGGTGAAGACGCCGTGCTTAGACCCGTCCCAATTGGTATCCAGCACACGCATTCCACCAAGCAGTACCGTCATTTCAGGAGCCGAAAGGGTCATTAGCTGTGACCGGTCTATCAGCATCTCCTCTTCCATCGCATCACTTATCGTGTTGAAGTAGTTTCGGAATCCATCCGCATGCGGTCTGAGCCATCCAAATGATTCTTCATCAGTTTGCTCGGCAGTGGCATCTGTGCGGCCAGGTGTGAATGGTACCGTGATGTCATGGCCGGCTTTCTCAGCTGCTTTTTCAATGGCAGCGCAACCGCCAAGCACGATCAGGTCAGCAAGAGATACTTTCTTGTCACCTGACTGAGCATCGTTGAACTCCTTCTGAATGTCTTCAAGCTTATCCAGTACTTTTGATAGCTGTTCCGGATTGTTGATTTCCCAATTTTTCTGAGGCTCAAGGCGAACTCTTGCACCGTTGGCACCGCCACGTTTGTCGGAGTCGCGATAGGTGGATGCGGATGCCCAGGCAGCAGAAACAAGTTCAGAAACGGTCAGCCCTGAATCCAGGATCTTGCCTTTCAATCCGTTAATATCTTCATCATTGATCAGCTCATGGTCCGCGTCAGGAATCGGATCCTGCCAAAGCAGTTCTTCCTCAGGTACTTCCGGACCTACAAGCAGGTCTTTGGGCCCCATATCCCGGTGCGTAAGCTTATACCATGCCCGTGCAAAAGCATCGGCAAACTCATCAGGATTTTCGAGGAAACGGCGTGAAATTTTTTCATAGGCCGGATCTGCCTTCAGGGCAATGTCCGTAGTAAGCATGAACGGAGTCGTCTTTTTATCCGGATCATGTGCATCTGGAATCGTGTTCTGAGCTTCTTCGTTAGTTGCTCTCCACTGCCATTTTTCACCCGGTCCTTTCTCAAGTTCATACTCATAATTGAATAGATTTTCGAGATAAAGCATACTCCATTCGGTAGGCTTTTGAGTCCAGGTTCCTTCCAGGCCGCTGGTTATCGTATCAGCACCTTTACCTGAACGGAAACTATTTTGCCATCCGAAACCCTGCATCTCAATCGGTGCTTTTTCCGGATCGTCAGCAAGATGTTCCTCCGGAGCTGCACCATGAACTTTTCCGAATGTGTGTCCGCCGGCAATCAGTGCAACGGTTTCTTCATCATTCATAGCCATTCGTTTGAATGACTGCCGTATATACTTTGCAGATTTTTTGGGATCGGGCACTCCATTCGGCCCTTCAGGGTTCACATAAATCAGTCCCATATGATCGGCAGCAAGCCGTCCCTCAAGATTACCCGTGTCATCGTGCCGCTCATCGGCAAGCCATTCATGTTCCGGTCCCCAGTTGATATCTACTTCAGGTTCCCATACATCTTTGCGGCCGGCACCAAATCCAAATGTCTCAAAGCCCATAGACTCAAGCGCCACATTACCGGAAAGAATCATCAGGTCAGCCCAGGAAATTTTTCTTCCATATTTCTGCTTTATCGGCCAAAGCAGACGTCTTGCCTTGTCAAGGCTTACGTTATCAGGCCAGCTGTTCAGGGGAGCATATCGCTGGTTTCCTGTGCTTCCGCCGCCGCGGCCATCGGCCACACGGTAGGTTCCGGCACTGTGCCATGCCATACGGATAAACAAGGGACCGTAATGCCCCCAGTCGGCTGGCCACCAGTCCTGAGAATCAGTCATCAGGTTCTCAAGATCTGACTTCACCTCTTTGAGATCGAGTGAGTTGAACTCTTCAGCATAATCAAAATCTGCATCCATCGGGTCAGAAAGCGATGAGTGCTGTCTTAGAATATTCAGTTTCAGCTTATTGGGCCACCAGTCTCTGTTTGTTGTACCGCTTCCGGCACTCAATCTGGTTTCGCCATTGTGGAACGGGCATCCCCCGCCGGAATCATTTAATTTATCCTTCATTGACTCGTTTGATGGTTTTCCATTGGTTTCAGACATGTAGAAATTATTTAATTGCTTGAGAAATTATATTTATACAATCTACCAAAACATTATGTGAAATATGATAGATTGTAGTTATTGATCTGTTCAGTAATCACAAATGGTCCGGGCGTTTTAAAAACAGTGAGCCTCCCGAGAACCGAAACACGCTAATCTTCAAGTCGTAGGTAAATAAAACAGAGTGATTTTTAGTAATCAGCCCTGATTATCATCAGTTCTCTTTGAATAAAGCTTAATCTTCATCATGTCACTGTTTCACACGCTGATATCCGTCGCCGCAATGATCAGCGGCGGAGTGATATTCTTTTTTACAAAAGGAACGCAAACGCATCGCAAAATTGGCTTCACATATGTTCTTTCAATGGCCCTGAGCCTGATTACATCATTTTTCATTTACAATATGTTTGATGGATTTGGTGCCTTTCATGTGATGTCGATTATATCCATTCTTACTATTTCAATAGGCATGTACTTTCCTTTGTTTGGAAGAAGTATAAGCGGGTGGCCAATACACCACTATTTCTGGATGAGCTATTCTTACGTCGGGCTGTGGATGGCGTTTTTGTCACACTTTATCCAGTACATGCCGGCAGGGTGGCCGGGAGTAGCGAAAGGATTTGTAGCCTGGGGAATTCCCTACATCCTGGGGTCGGCTGTAATTTTCAAAAACAAACAGCGCATCATTGAGACATACACCAAGGCGAGTGTCGAAAATGAACCGGCAGCCAGCTGAGAACTCATTTGCAATTGATGGTGAGGTATGGGAATTATCAGCAGGCTGGCAATGTGATAAAATATGAGGTCGTACAGAATGTAAAAATCTGTGAGTTACTATTTTTTACAGTGCAAAAAGTGGCTTCATCCTCTTTTTGAGGTATCTTTTGCAGCAGGTAATCAATTAGGATAAAACATTTTCCATCAACGGGAACAGATTTATGAAATTACTTCTACCCACCCTCTTCATTATGTTTTTAGCCGTCGCCTTTGTGGGCGCATGTTCGCAGACGCCATATGAGATCAATAAGGAGAACGCGTCAGAAATACTGGAAACTCTGAGCTCAAATGAAATGCGGGGCCGCCAGGCTTTTACACCCGATATAGACCGGGCAGCCGATGTAATTGCCGGTGAGTTTGAAGAGATCGGGCTGAGCTACTTCAGCAATCTTGAGAACTACAGGCAGGAGTTTTCTGTGATTGAGTATTCCATTGCAAGTCACTCTGTATCTGTCAACGGCAATATAGTATCGGGTGATAAGCATTTCGGATTTGTAAATGGTGAAGAGATAAACTGGAGTCCGGGCTCTGTGTCTGTTGCAGTCATTTCAGAGGGCGATCAGTTTCGGTCGAGTTTCAGAGAGATAATGTCTTCGGATGAAAACCTCCTGGTTTTTGTTGATGAGGCTCATGCAGGGATTTTTGATCAATACCGCGGATATTTTGGTCAGAGAAGCTCAAGAGTGATGGAAGGCGAGGAAGGAGTAAGCCGTTATTTTTTGATGGCTGAACCGGCAGATGATTTTGATGTAGCTGTTACCGCAAATCGGCAAGAGATGGGTCTGTCTAATATAGTAGGAAAAATTGAGGGCGATCGCCGGGACGAAATTGTGGTGTTCTCTGCACATTACGATCATATAGGAATACAGAATGTGGTAGAGGGTGACTCCATCGCCAATGGTGCAAATGACAACGCATCCGGAGTTACAGCAATCATAGAGCTGGCCCGGCACTTTGGAAGTCTTGAAAAACCTGAACGAACACTGCTCTTTGTCGGGTTTACAGCCGAGGAGATGGGAGGCTACGGATCTCAGTATTTCTCACGCCAGATTGATCCGGATAATATAGTCGCGATGTTCAATATCGAAATGATTGGTAAGCCGGCGGTTTCTGGCCCTAATACGGCATGGATAACCGGGTATGAACGCTCAAGCTTTGGTGAGCTTCTATCAAAAAGTGCAGAAGACAGCGCTTTTGAGTTTTACCCGGACCCTTATCCAAATCAGAACCTTTTTTACCGGTCTGATAATGCTACCCTGGCCCGGCTTGGCGTACCGGCGCATACCATCAGTACAACCCCGATTGATGTGGATCCTGACTATCACCAGGTAAGTGACGAGTTTGACACTATCAATTTAACTCATATGACAAATACCATCAGGGCAATAGCGAACGCGGCTGAAGGCATCGTTTCGGGAGAGGACACTCCCACCCGGATTGACGCAAGACAGGTTGACTAAGAAAAAAAGTCTATAATGATGTGTATGTGCAACTAAAAATAGTTTGCCGGTCGCCTGTCGATCCCTGAGAGAGCAAGAAATAACATCTTGAAACAGTAAGCTCATTTGGTTAAGCCATTAATGGTTGAACTTTGCCCTGATTAAATCAGTTATTTTAATGAACCAAACTGAACAAAAACTTACAATTATGGCAGAGCAAAAAGAGAATTACGGGACTCATTTATCTGATGAAGAGCTTGAGCATTTCAAACAAAAATTAGAAGAAGAAAAGGAAGAGTCAGAAAAAGAGATTGAGCGTTTAAAGTCAAATGCGGAATCGATTGAACGTAACTCGGATGACCGGCAATCTGGTCAGGATCACCATCCAGGCGATGTTGCATCAGACGCACAGATGAAAAAGACAAGCTTTACACTTTTAGAAAAACAGAGAGAAAAACTTAAAAAAATAGAAGCAGCACTTGAACGGATTGAATCCGGTACATATGGAGTCTGCCTTATTACAGGTAAGCCAATTGAAAAAGAAAGACTTGAAGCTATTCCTTACGCTATGCATTCTGTAGACGCAAAGGCTGAATCTGAATCTTAAACACACTTAATGGCATCGACTATTGATTCCGGAAAAGAGATAGAACAGGCATTAACTTCAATCAAAGAGCTAAATAGCGGACAGGATGAGTTTTTGCAGGCTGTAAAAGAGGTGTTTGCCTCAGTTGATTCAGTTATTGAAGAGAATCCTGAATATGTAAAGAAAAAAATTCTTCAGAGAATTAGCGAGCCTGAGCGGCAAATCATGTTTCGTGTGCCCTGGCAGGATGATGATGGAAATGTACATATTAATCGTGGATACAGGGTTGAGTTTAACAGTGCGCTCGGTCCATATAAAGGAGGTCTGCGGTTTCATCCAACCGTAAATCTAAGCATCATTAAATTTCTTGGATTTGAGCAGATTTTCAAAAATGCGCTCACTGGAAAGCCTATCGGCGGCGGAAAAGGCGGAGCAGATTTTAACCCGAAAGGACGTTCTGATGATGAAATTATGCGTTTTTGCCAGAGCTTTATGACGGAACTCTATCGCCATCTTGGCGAAAACCGTGATATTCCGGCCGGAGATATTGGCGTTGGCACCCGCGAGATCGGCTACTTGTTTGGCCAGTACAAACGAATAGCCAACAAGTATGAGTCAGGTATGATCACGGGCAAAGATCCTGAATGGGGCGGCACACTTGTTCGTAATGAAGCAACAGGCTATGGCCTTGCCTATTTTGTAGGGGAAATGCTATCCGAAAAAGGGTCAAGCATAGATGGAAAGCGTTTCATCGTTTCCGGCTCTGGTAATGTTGCAACCTACGCAATTGAGAAAATTCATCAGCTGGGGGGTACTGTTATTGCATGTTCAGATTCGGATGGCTTTGTGCATGATAAAGATGGTATTGACCTTGATCTGGTTAAGCAGATCAAGCAGGTGGAGAGAGGTAGAATCAGTGACTATGCTGACCGGAAAAGTGGCGTGGATTACTATGATGATTCATCTATCTGGAGTCTTGAGTGTGATGTTGCCCTGCCCTGTGCAACCCAAAATGAGCTTCACAAAGAAGATGCTGAGATGCTGATTAAAAACGGATGCCGGGTAATTGCTGAAGGTGCAAATATGCCTGCAACGGCAAAAGCCATAGAAACAATCAAAAATTCAGAGATTTTATTCGCACCAGGAAAGGCGGCAAATGCCGGTGGTGTGGCGGTATCTGCGCTTGAGATGCATCAAAATGCAAGCCTTCATGCGCTTACATTCGACGAAACAGATATGCAGCTTCAGGATATCATGAAAAAAATTCATGTTACCTGCCGTGATACTGCAGATGAGTATGGAGCTTCGGGTGATTATATCACCGGAGCCAACATTGCAGGCTTCAAAAAAGTAGCTAACTCTATGCTGGCGCTCGGATTGATATAGGACAATCAAACGTGTAGCAGGCTAAAACAACACTTCTCAAACCGTATGGTTTAAGATCAGTACGTCACAGTTAAATTGTGTGTCCGGCGGAAAAATAGATGTAAATTGAGTAGTTAATCACAAGAGAGGCAATTAACGCTTGTGTGAGATCGTTTACTTTAATACAATGAATGGTAACTAAGCCATTTCCTTATGAAATATTCAGCCAAGTTTATAGTCCCCCTTATCCTGATCTTTTTTGTAACGGGCTGTTCAATGTTTCGTACCCAGCAGTCTGGAACGCTGTTTACTTTTAACTATGAAGGGAAAACATACGAGATAGCAGGATACACAAATTCAGAAGGTGAATCTGCAAATTACCTTACCTACCGTGAAAATGGGAGCATAGTATTTCGTGCCGTGGACAATAGCCGTTCAGGAATAATTGACCAGGTGATATCCGGCTCAATAAGTAAAATGGAGGCAAATAAAATCTACAGGGCCGGAATCCAAATTGCGATGGAGAAAGACCTCTTTAAAAATATCCAGCGTAACCGAACATTTGAAGTGGCATATAACGAGTATCAGCTGCTGGTTGAAACTTATCAAAAAAGAAAGGGTTTCTATCATAACCGGTTTATACTTTTTGACCTGAACTGGGAATTGATCGGGTCCTTCTGGGATGACGACAGTGACGGTAATTTGGACCGGACAGAATCAGGCGATGTAGAGCTGGACTTTGCACAAAATCTCTACTCTATTGCACTTGAGCGAGCCGGAGAATCTGACCGGCTGCATGAAACAGATGATAACCAGAGAATCATCTCAAAAAATTCAAGTCGAAACAGTGAGATTGCAGGAGTTCCTGAGTAAGTAATGAGGCAGCTTTTAGTCATTTGTTGCTGATGGCCTCCCGCTTTTTTATGAAATGTGAGCCTTGAACCCTATCTCTCACACGTAATTTTTTGAAATGACCTCCCGACTATCACTTCTGACTATTCTGCTTCCATTTTTTTTCTTCGCACATCACGATGTTATTAACGCGCAGCCATTGGTTTTCCAGGATGTAAGCGTTCTTACTATGGAAACAGATGAGGTGCTTGTAAATCAGGCGATCATCATAGAAAATGGAGTTATCCAATGGGTTGGCCCTTCCAGTGAAACAGACGTGCCCGCCAATGCTGAAGTTGTTAGTGAGAATTTTTTTGTGATGCCCGGTATTGCTGAAATGCACGCCCATATTCCGCACCCCGGACAGGGCGACCAGGCGATGAAAGATGCGCTGATTCTGTACTTATCGCAGGGAATAACGACTATTCGGGGCATGCTCGGCCATCCTGCTCACCTCGTCCTGCGGGAACAAGCTGCAGCCGGAGAGATCGACAGTCCTCGGATATTTACATCAGGTCCGTCGTTTAGTGGTGGTTCGGTTGAAAGCGCTGATCAGGCACGGCAGATGGTAAGGCGGCAGGCAGACGCCGGGTACGACCTGCTGAAATTTCACCCGGGTTTATCTGTGCCGGAATTCAGGGCAATCACAGATGAAGCAAATCGAATTGGAATTGAGTTTTCAGGCCACATATCTCACGGGGTGGGGCTTACGAGGAGCCTGGAAGCGGGGCAGGGTTCAATCGAACATCTTGACCGCTACATGGAATTCCTGGCCGGAAATCCGGAGGACAGGGTTGATCCGAACATCATTTTCTTTGGCTACGATCTGGCATATGAT
>Ga0102940_1001908_pt1 | contig 12932 bp, 10 predicted proteins | sample SalPonR2_C_D1_MG_FD_78215 | JGI IMG/M metagenome (GOLD analysis project Ga0102940, IMG submission 78215) | Salt pond soil microbial communities from South San Francisco under conditions of wetland restoration - Salt Pond MetaG R2_C_D1_MG | ecosystem: Environmental > Aquatic > Marine > Intertidal...
CAGCGTCACCGGCCCGTCCCGCTCCAGCCCCTCGGCGCCGGTCACCTCGGCCTCGTCGATCACCGCGCCGCCGGCCGCGTCGTGCGCCGCGTAGAGGTCCCGCGTCACCTCGGTCTGGCCGTAGACCATGACGCGCCCGTCCACGAGATCGTCGAAGTCGATCCGCACGCCGCGCCCGCCCGAGCTGATCACCGTGCCGTGATGCACCTCCCCCTCGGCGTCCATCCGCGCGCCGACGCCGGCCCGGCGCAGCGTCTCGACCGTGCCCCATTCGAGCACGCCGGCCCGGATCCTGGCAGCACATGCGCGCGCGACCGCCGCTCCAGCACCACGCTCTCGATCCCCGCGCGCTGCAGCAGCCGGCTCAGCAGCAGCCCGGACGGGCCGCCCCCGATGATCGCCACCTCGGTCCGCATCGCCGCCTCCTCGTCTCCGTTCCCCTCCTCCGTCTTGCCCCGTTCCGTCGCGCGGCGCAGCCCCGTTTCCGTCCGCCGGCGCCGGGGCCGAGGTCGTGCGGCGCAGATCCCCAAGCCCGGCACGCGCGAGCGCGATTGCGCGCGGCCCGCCCCCCTGATTAACTCGCCGCAAATCCTAAGAAGGGGAGGCGACGTCATGAGCGCGAACGGCCAGGATCCGAGCAAGTTCAAGTTCCGCAGCCGCGCGTGGTTCGACGACCCCGACGACCCCGGCATGACCGCGCTCTACGTGGAGCGCTACCAGAACCAGGGCTTCACGCGGGAGGAGCTGCAGTCCGGCAAGCCGATCATCGGCATCGCCCAGACCGGCTCCGACCTCAGCCCCTGCAACAAGATCCACGTCTTCCTCGCGGACCGCGTCCGCGCCGGCATCCGCGACGCCGGCGGCATCCCGATGGAGTTTCCCGTCCACCCGATCCAGGAGACCGGCAAGCGCCCCACGGCCGCGCTCGACCGCAACCTCGCCTATCTCAGCCTCGTGGAATCGCTCAACGGCTATCCGATCGACGCCGTGATCCTCACCACCGGCTGCGACAAGACCACTCCGGCGCTTCTGATGGGCGCCGCCACCGTCGACATCCCGGCCATCGCCCTCAACGGCGGCCCGATGCTGGACGGCCACTGGCGCGGCAAGCTCGCCGGCTCCGGCATGGTGGTCTGGGAGGGCCGCCGGCAACTGGCGGAGGGCAAGATCGACTACGACGAGTTCATGGACCTCGTCTGCGCCTCCGCCCCAAGCCTCGGCCACTGCAACACCATGGGCACCGCCAGCACCATGAACGCGCTGGCCGAGGCGCTCGGCATGATGCTCCCCGGCTCCGCCCAGATCCCCGCCCCCTACCGGGAGCGGATGGAGGCGGCCTATCGCACCGGCCGGCGCATCGTCGAGATGGCGCACGAGGATCTCCGCCCGAGCGCGATCCTCACCAAGGCCGCCTTCCGCAACGCGATCCGCGTCAACACCTGCATCGGCGGCTCCACCAACGCGCCGATCCACATCAACGCGGTCGCCCGCCACATCGGCGTCGATCTCGACATCAGGGAATGGGAGACCGAGGGTCTCGACCTGCCCCTCCTCGTGGACATGCAGCCCGCCGGGCGCTTCCTCGGCGAGGGCTTCCACCGCGCCGGCGGCGTGGCCGCGGTGATGGGCGAGATGCAGGAGGCCGGCCTTCTCGTCGAGGACGCGCTCACCGTCACCGGCCGCACCGCGGGCGAGAACGTCGCCGGGCGCCGCTCGGTCGATCACGAGGCGATCCGCACCGTGGCCGAGCCGATGCGGGAGGCCGCCGGCTTCAAGGTGCTCACCGGCAACCTCTTCGATTCCGCGCTGATGAAGACATCGGTGATCTCGGCCGACTTCCGCGCCCGTTTCCTCTCCCGCCCCGGCGAGGAAGGGATCATGGAGGCCAAGGCCGTCGTGTTCGAGGGGCCGGAGGACTACCACGACCGCATCGACGACCCCGCGCTCGGCATCGACGAGGAGACCATCCTCTTCATCCGCAACGTCGGCCCGCTCGGCTATCCCGGCGCGGCGGAGGTGGTGAACATGCAGCCCCCGACGGCGCTCCTCGAGAAGGGCGTCACGCACCTGCCCACCGTCGGCGACGGCCGCCAGTCCGGCACATCCGAGAGCCCGTCGATCCTCAACGCCTCGCCCGAATCCGCCGCGGGCTCCGGCCTCGCGCTCCTGAAGACGGGCGACCGCGTGAAGCTCGACATCCCCGCCGGCCGGCTCGACATGGTGATCTCCGACGAGGAGCTGGAGGCCCGCCGCGCCGCCTGGAGCCCGCCCGAACTCGAGAACCACACCCCCTGGCAGAAGATCTACCGCGACCATGTCGGCCCGCTCTCCACCGGCGGCTGCCTCGAGTTCGCGACCCAGATCCGCCAGACCTCGCAGCGTCTGCCGAGGCACAACCATTGACCGAGGCCTCCTGCGGCGCCCGCGCATCACGGAAGCATGACGTGACGGCGACCGCAGGGTCTCTCCCCCTCGCTCACCCGTGCGCCCCCTTGCGCGCCCGGATCTCAGGAGCCACCCCATGACCCGCGCCATCATCCTCGGCGGCGGCGGCTTCCTCGGCCGCAAGCTCGCCCACGCCCTCGCCGAGAAGGGGAGCCTCGCCGGCAAGCCCCTCTCGCGCATCACCGCCGCCGACCTCGCCGCCCCGGAGGACCTGCCGGCGGGCGTCGAGCCGCTCGCCCTGGACGTCACCGACCGCGCCGCGACCGCCACCGCCCTCGCCGAGGAGGACGTGGTCTTCCACCTCGCCGCCGTCGTCTCCGGCCAGGCCGAGGCCGAGTTCGACGTCGGCATGCGGGTCAACCTCGACGGCACCGTCAACGTGCTGGAGGCCGCCCGCCACGGCGGCCGCACGCCCCGCGTCGTCTTCACCTCCTCGGTCGCGGTCTACGGCGGCGACGTGCCCTCCCCGATCGTCGACTGGACCGCGCTGGAGCCGCAGACCTCCTACGGCGCCCAGAAGGCGGCGGGCGAGCTCCTGCTCTCCGACTACTCGCGCAAGGGCTTCCTCGACGGCGTCGGCCTGCGCCTGCCCACCATCAGCATCCGGCCCGGCAAGCCGAACGCCGCCGCCTCCTCCTTCATGTCCTCGATCTTCCGCGAGCCGCTGCAGGGCGAGACGGCGAACTGCCCGGTCGGCCCCGACTACCCGGTCTGGCACTCTTCGCCCCGCACCGTGATCCGCAACATCGTCCACGCGGCCGAGGTCGACGCCGCCGCCCTCGGCCGCTTCCGCGCCTTCGCGCTGCCGGGCCGCACCGACACCATCGGCGAGATGATCGCCGCCATGACCCGCGTCGCCGGGCCGGAAGCCGAAGCCCGCATCACCTGGAACCGCGATCCCGAGATCGAGCGCATCGTCACCGGCTGGCGCGGCGACCTCGCCCCGACCAAGGCGCCCCGCCTCGGCTTCGTCGCCGACGCCTCCTTCGAGGACAACGTCCGGTATTTCCTCGAGGACGACGTCCGCAGATGATCCCGGTCCTGCAGATCGCCCCGCTCGTCCCCTCGGTGCAGTCCGAGCTCGAGGCCCGCTACGAGGTGCATCAGCACCCCGCGCCGGAGGAGACGCTCGCCGGCATCCGCGCCGTCGTCACCGACGGCATGCAGGGCGCCCCGACCGACCTGCTGCAGCGCCTTCCCGCGCTCGAGTTCGTCGCCTCGGCCGGCGTCGGCTACGACGGGCTCGACCTCGCCTGGTGCCGCGCCCGCGGCGTCAGGGCGAGCTACACGCCCGACGTGCTGAACGACGCCGTGGCCGAGCTGACCCTCGCGCTGATGCTGGCCCACGCCCGCCGCATCCCGCAATACGACGCGTACGCCCGCGCCGGTCGCTGGGCGGCGGACGGCATGCCCCCCCTCACCGCCCAGATCGCCGGCGCCCGCGTCGGCCTGCTCGGCATAGGGCGCATCGGGCAGGAGATCGCCTCCCGCCTCGTCGCGATGAAGGCCGAGGTCGCCTATCACGCCCGCGCCCCGCGGGAAGGGCTGCCCTACGACTTCCGGCCCGACCCGGTCGCCCTCGCCCGCCGGTCCGACTGGCTGGTGGCGATCATGCCCGCGACGCCCGAGACCCGCGGCATCGTCTCGCGCGAGGTGCTGGAGGCGCTCGGCCCCGACGGCGTCTTCGTCAACGTCGGCCGCGGCGCCCTGCACGACGAGGCCGCGCTGATCGAACTCCTCGCCACCGGCGCGCTCGGCGGCGCCGCCCTCGACGTCTTCGGGGACGAGCCCCGCATCCCGGAGGCGCTGCGCCACAGCCCCAAGGTCACGCTCTCGCCCCACATGGGCAGCGCCACGGTCGAGACGCGCCGGGCCATGTCGCAGCTCACCCTCGACAATCTCGACGCCCATTTCGCCGGGCGTCCGCTGCCGTCGGAGATCCCCGCATGAGCTCCCCCGACGCCATCCGCCTCGCGCCCGAGGACGACGTCGCCACCGCGCTCCGCCCGCTCGAGGTCGGCGTCGCGGTGCACGGCGCCACCGTCGCCGCGCTGATCCCGCGCGGCCACAAGCTCGCCCTCCGCAAGCTCGCCAAGGGCGAGCCGGTGCGCAAATACGGTCAGATCATCGGCTACGCCGCCCGCGACGTGGCGCCCGGAGAGCACGTGCACGAGGACGCGCTCGAGTTCCGCGCGACCGACCACGCCTACGAGTTCGCGACGGACCTCCGCCCCGCCAAGCCGGTCGAGATCCCCGGGACCTTCCTCGGCTACCGCCGCGCGCAGGGCCGCGCCGGCACGCGCAACCACGTCGCCGTGGTCACTTCGGTCAACTGCTCGGCCACCGCGGCGCGCATGATCGCGGACGCCTTCGGCCCCGAGGCGCTCGCCCCCTACCCCAACGTCGACGGCGTGACCGCCTTCGTGCACGGCACCGGCTGCGGCATGGCCGGCGACGGCGACGGCTTCGAGGCGCTGCAGCGCGTGATGTGGGGCTACGCGAAGCACCCCAACCACGCCGCCGTCCTCATGGTCGGCCTCGGCTGCGAGATGAACCAGATCGACTGGCTGCTCGAGGCCTACGGGATCCGGCGCGGCCCGCGCTTCCAGACCATGAACATCCAGGACGTCGCCGGGCTCCGCCGCACCGTCGAGACCGGCATCGCCAAGGTGCGCGAGATGCTGCCGATCGCGAACGAGACCGCGCGCGAGCCCGTGCCCGCGTCCCACCTCGCCCTCGCGCTGCAATGCGGCGGCTCCGACGCCTGGTCCGGCATCACCGCCAACCCCGCCCTCGGCTGGTGCGCCGACCGGCTCGCCGCCGAAGGCGCCGCCGCCGTCCTCGCCGAGACGCCGGAGATCTACGGCGCCGAGCACCTTCTGACCCGCCGCGCCGCGACCCGCGAGATCGGCGAGCGGCTCGTCGAGCGCATCCGCTGGTGGGAGGACTACGTCGCGCGCAACAAGGGCTCGATGAACAACAACCCCTCGCCCGGCAACAAGCGCGGCGGCCTCACGACGATCCTCGAGAAATCGCTCGGCGCCGCCGCCAAGGGCGGCACGACGCCGCTCAACGGCGTCCTGAAATACGCCGAGCCGATCGGCGACGCCCAGGGCTTCCTCTTCATGGACAGCCCCGGATACGATCCCGCATCCGTCACCGGCCAGATCGCCTCGGGCTGCAACATGGTCGCCTTCACCACCGGTCGCGGCTCCGCCTTCGGCTCCAAGCCCGCGCCGACGATCAAGATCGCCACCAATTCCGAACTCGCCCGCCGCATGCCGGAGGACATGGACGTCCACGCCGGCGCGATCCTCACCGGCGAGAAGACGGTCGAGGAGGTCGGCGAGGAGATCCACCGCCTGCTGCTGCGCGCCGCCTCGGGCGAGCCCACCAAGTCCGAGGCGCAGGGCCTCGGCGACCACGAGTTCGTGCCCTGGCAGATCGGGGCCGTGATGTGACGGCTCCGGTTCCGCTCGTCGTGCTCGGGGCGGGGCGTGCCGCGCTCGCCGAGGCGCGGCGCATCGAGGCCGCCCCGGAGGTCCGCCTCCTCGCGATGGTCGAGCCGGCCGAGGAGGCGCGCCTGCGCGCGGCCGAGGCCGGCCTGCCCGTCGCCGCCGGTCTCGACGACCTGCCCGGCGCGCCCGCCGGCGCCGTCGTCGCCGGCCCCTTCGCCAGCCAGGGCGCGGACGTCGAGGCCTGCGCGGCGGAGGGCTGGCCGACCATGCTGATCCGCCCTCTCGGCGTCTCGCTGCGCGACGCGCGCCGCGCCGCCGACGCGGCCGAGGCGGCGGGCGTCCCGCTCCTCGTCGGCCATCATCGCCGCCACCTCGCGGTCGTCGGGGCCGCGCGGGAGGCGCTCGCCGGCGGCCTGCTGGGGCGGCTGGTGGCGGTGCAGTCGCTCTGGGCGCTGCGCGCGCCGTCGGCGCGCGGTCGCTGGAGCTGGCGGGTCGAATCCGGCGCCGCAACGGCGCTTGTGCAGCTGGCGCACGAGCTGGACCTGCTGCGCTTTCTCGCCGGCGACGTCGCCGAGATCTCGGCCCAGGTCGCGCATCAGGAGGCGCGCGGCGCCAAGGAGGACACCGTCGCGCTCGCGCTGCGCTTCGCGGGCGGCGCCCTCGGCTCGGCGCTGCTCACCGACGCCGGCCTCTCGCCCTGGGGCTGGGAGGCCGGCACGGGCGAAAGCCCCGCGATCCACCGCACCGGCGAGGACGCGCTGCGCCTCGTCGGCGCCGAAGGCGCGCTCTCGCTGCCCTCGCTCGCCTACTGGCGCTACGCCGGCGAAGGGCGCGGCGATTCCGGCAAACCGCTGGACCGGCTGCCGATGCCCTGCCCGCCGACCGATCCCGGCGCGGCGCAGCTTTCGCATTTCGCGGCGGTGATCCGGGACGGCGCGGCGCCGCTCGCGCCGGCCGCCGAAGGGCTCGCGAGCCTCGCCGCCGCCATGGCGGCGCTCGCCAGCGCGCGCGACGGCGTCACGCTCGCGCCCGATCCGCATCGCCTCGGCCCGTGGGAGGCCGCGACGGAGGCGCTCTCGGGCCTGAGCGTCGGACGCGGGACCGAAACCAAGGAAGGGAGATCGGCATGAGACTCGAAGGCAGACGCGCGCTCGTCACCGCGACGGGCGCGGGAATCGGCCGCGCCACGGCGCTGGCCTTCGCGCGCGAAGGCGCCGCGGTCGCGGCCACGGACGTCGACGAGGGCGCGCTCGCCTCGCTCGCGAAGGAGGCCGAGGCCCTCGGCGCCACGGCGTTCGAGACCTACGCGCTCGACGTGCGCGACGCCTCCTCGGTCGCCGCCGGCGTCGCCCGCGCGGGCGGGATCGACGTGCTGATGAACTGCGCCGGCTACGTCCACCAGGGCACGATCCTCGAGACCTCGGACGAGGCCTGGGACTTCTCCTTCGACCTCAACGTGAAGTCGCTGCACCGGATGCTGACGGCGGCCCTGCCGGGCATGATCGAGCGCGGCGGCGGCTCGGTCGTCAACGTGGCGAGCGCCGTGGGTTCGATCATCGCGGCGCCGAACCGCGCGCTCTACGGCGCCACCAAGGCGGCGGTGATCGGCCTGACCAAGGCCGTCGCGGCCGATTACGTCGCCCAGGGCATCCGCTGCAACGCGATCTGCCCCGGCACCGTGGAGAGCCCGAGCCTCGAGGCGCGCCTGCACGCCCTCGGCGACTACGACAAGGCCCGCGCCGCCTTCGTCGCGCGCCAGCCGATGGGGCGCATCGCGACGCCGGAGGAGATCGCGGCGCTGGCCGTCTATCTCGCCTCGAACGAGAGCGCCTTCGTCACCGGCGTCGCCCACGTCATCGACGGCGGCTGGTCGAACGTCTGACGTTTCGTCTTCGTGGGGCGACGGCGGAGCTCGGGGGGGCCGAGCCCCCCGCTCGCCCCGCCGGCCGTGCCCCGAGGGGCCCGGCGGGCGCCCTTCGACGGGCGCTCGGAGAGGGAGGCGGGCCGCGCGCCGGAACGCCGCCCGGCGCATCGCGTTCATGTCCCGACCCGCAGAGCCCCGGGAGGGACCATGACCCGCCGCAGACCCCTCGCGCGCACGGCCGCGCCCGCCCTCGCACTCGCCCTCGCCGGATGCGGCGCCGACGTCGTCCACCAGGAGGATTTCGAGAGCTACGGCCGCGGAGTCGCGCCGAACGGCCCCTCCCCGGGCCCGCCGAGGGGCGACGAGAACCGCACCGCCTCCGAATACGGCATCGGACCTTTCGGGACGGGTCAGGGCCTGACGCTCGCCCGCGTCGGCCCGGATCCGGACATCCTCGTGTATGCGGCCGTGCCCGTTCCGGGCAAGATCGGCGACGCCTCGGGCTACGGCTACGTCTTCGCCGCCGAAGCCTTCGTCCTCGGCCCCGACCCGATGCTCGCCGAAGTGCGCAAGACGCCCGTGCCCAATCCCGCCATCGGCGCCGTCCTCGCCGAAGTCCGCCTCGAGAACGGCGACGTCCGCGCCCTCGACGGCGAGAATCCGAAGATCCTCGACGTCGCCTACGCGACCGGCGACGTCCTCGAGGTCTCCATCGACGTCGACGTGGACGCCGGAACCTACGACGTCGCGGTGATCAACACGGACCACCGCCCGACGGACCCGAAGGACCGCTCCGACGCGCTCGCCGGTCTCGCCCTCGGCGCTCCGCTCGGCCCCGCCGACGACCGCCCATACCTCCAGCTCACCTTCGCCGACGAGGGCGGCGGCCGGTCGCCCGCCGTGTTCCGCATCGACGACGTCCGGATCACCGAACGCTGAGCGTTCAGTAGGTCGCGCGCCCGCCGGAGACGTCGAACACCGCGCCGGTCGCGAAGCGCATCTCCTCGGAGGCGAGCCAGGCGACCATGCCCGCCACCTCGCCCACCTCCACGAAGCGCCCCCGGGGGATCTTGGAGAGCATGAACTGGATGTGCGCCTCGGTCATCTGGTCGAAGATCGCCGTGCGCGCCGCCGCCGGCGTCACGCAGTTGACGCCGATGTCGTGGCCCGCCAGCTCCTTGCCGAGCGACTTGGTGATCGCGATCACCGCCGCCTTCGACGCCGAATAGGCGCTCGCGTTCGGATTGCCCTCCTTGCCCGCCACGCTCGCGACGTTGACGATGCGCCCGTAGCCGCGCTCCACCATCCCCGGCACGACCGCGCGGCAGCCGTGGAAGACGCCGTCGACGTTGAGCCGCATCACCGCCGCCCAGGCGTCGGTCGGATAGTCCGCCAGCGGAACGTTCGGCCCCGCGATGCCGGCGTTGTTCACCAGCACGTCGAGCCGGCCGTGCCGCGCCGTCGTCTCGCGCTCGGCCGCCTCGACCGAGGCGAGGTCGGTCATGTCGACCGCCACCGCCTCCGCCCCGATCGCGCCCGCCGTCTCCTCGGCCAGGGCCGCGTCGCGGTCCCAGATCACGACCGTCGCGCCGGAGGCGACGAAGCGCTCCGCCACCGCGCGCCCGATCCCCTGCGCGCCGCCCGTCACCGCCGCGACGCGGCCCTCCAGATCCACACGGTTCATCGCCGCTTCCTCCCATAACGCCCTGTCCCGCAGGGCTTTTCGACCTCTGGCGCCCGCTCGCGCCGCGGTCCATGCTGACGCCGCAAAGTGAAGGAGGACGCCCGCCCATGTCCATCGCAGACGCCTACGACTCGCATGACGCCCTCGGCCTCGCCGCGCTCGTCGCCACGGGCGAGGTCACCCCGGCCGAACTCCTCGAGGAGGCGCTCGGCCGGGCGGAGGCGCTGAACCCCAAGCTCAACGCCCTGACCCTCATGCGCCCCGACACCGCCCGCGGCCATGTCGCGGCGGGCCTGCCCGACGGCCCGCTCAAGGGCGTCCCGTTCCTTCTGAAGGATCTCGGCGCCGAGGCGGTCGACTTCCCCTCCAACTCCGGCTCCCGCCTCGCGGCCGAGACCACCGCCCCCGCCGATTCGCATTTCCACGAGCGCTGCCGCGCCGCCGGCCTCGTGACCTTCGGGCGCACCACCTCCCCCGAATTCGGCATCGGCCCGGCGACGGAGGCCGCGGTCTACGGCGGCCCGACCCGCAACCCCTGGAACCTCGAGCGCACCTCGGGCGGCTCCTCCGGCGGCTCCGGCGCCGCGGTCGCGGCCGGCATCCTGCCCGCCGCCCACGCCTCGGACGGGGCGGGCTCGATCCGCATCCCCGCCGCCTCCTGCGGCCTCTTCGGCGTCAAGCCGACCCGCGGGCTGATGCCGAACGGCCCGCTCAAGGGCGAAGGCTGGGGCGGCCTCGCCACGTCCGGTTTCGTCTCGCGCACGGTGCGCGACCAGGCGGCGCTGCTCGACGCGACCGCCGGCGCCGATCTCGGCGCCCCCTACGCCGCGCCGGAACTGGGCGGGAGCTTCTCGGACGCGATCAAGGCGCCGCCCCGGCGCCTGCGCATCGGGTTCCTCACGACCACCCTCACCGGCCTGCCGATCCACGCCGACAACCGCGCCGCGGTGGAGGCCGCGATGAAGACGCTGGAGGCGCTCGGCCACCGCGTCGAGGCGGCGCCCCTGCCCGACGCCGACACCGACGGCGTCACCGTCGGCGTCGCCAACATGATCGCCTGCGGCACCGCCGAGGGCATCCGCAGCCTCTGCGCCGCCAAGGGCATCCCGCTCGAGGAGGCGCCGATCGAGTCCGTCGCCCGCGGCGCCCTCGCCGTGGCCGAGGGGATCTCCGGCGGCGACGCCTTCGTCGAGATCGCGCGCCTGCACGCCTACGGCCGCGACATGGCGCGCTGGATGCAGCCCTTCGACGCGATCGTCACCGCGACGCTGGCCGAACCCCCGGCCGAAGTCGGCCGCTTCGCCCACGTCACCGAGGACTTCATGGACTATCGCCTCGGCCCGAAGGGGGTCTACGCCTATTCGCCCTTCACAGCGGCCTTCAACGCCTCCGGTCAACCCGCGGCGTCGCTTCCGCTTTTCTGGAACGACCACGGACTGCCGATCGGCGTCCACGTCGCCATGCCCTTCGGGCGCGACCTGGAGCTGATGGCTCTCTCGGCCGAGCTGGAGCAGGCCATGCCCTGGGCCTCCCGCCGCCCGCCGGTTCACGCGGCGAACCTCCGAACCTGACGGCGCCGCCGCGCGGGACGCGCGGCGGCACGCCATGCCCCCGGAGCGCCGCGTTCCGCGGCGATCCGGGGCGCCGCCTCCCTCCCTCGGCGGCCCCTGCGAGGTCCCGTCGCGCGCCCGGCCGCCGCCGCGCCGGCGGAGCGCGTTCCGGCCCGGCCCGACGCGGTCCTCAGAGGCCGAGCCTCGCCCGCACCGCCGCCGCCGCCGCCTCCGTGCCCGCGCTCCCGCCGAGATCGGCCGTCCGCGCCTCGCCCGAGATCACCGCCGCCAGCGTCGCCTCGCGCAGCCGCGTGCCGGCCTCGGCGCAGGCGGCGACGCCCCGCGTGTCGGCCAGCCAGTCCAGCATCATCGCGCCCGAGAGGATCATCGCCACCGGGTTCGCCAGCCCCTTGCCCATGATGTCCGGCGCCGTGCCGTGGCAGGGCTGGAACACCGCGTGCGCGTCTCCGATGTCGGCCGAGGGCGCGACGCCGAGCCCGCCCATCAGCCCCGCGCCGAGATCGGAGAGGATGTCGCCGAACATGTTCTCGGTGAGCATCACGTCGAAGCTTCCGGGCGCGGTCACCATGCGCAGCGCCATGGCGTCGACGTAACCGGCCTCGGCCTCCAGCTCGGGCCAGGCCTCCGCCTCGGCCATGAACACCTCGCGCATGAAGGCGAAGGCGCGGAACACGTTGGCCTTGTCGATGCACATCACGCGGCCCGGCCCGCGCCCCTCGGCCTTGCGCTTCGCGGCGAGGCGGAAGGCGAAGGCCGAGACCTTGGCCGTGGTCGCGCGGGTGATGCGCAGCGTCTCCTCGGCGCGGTCGGGCTCCACCAGGCCTCGGCCCATGGTGTGAAAGAGCCCCTCGGTCGATTCGCGGATCAGCACGAAGTCGACCGGACCGGGCGCCTTCAGCGGGCTCGGCCAGCCCTCGGGCACGAAGACCGGCCGCACCCCGGCGTAGAGGCCGAGCTCGATGCGCAGCGTGATCTGCGGCACGATCTCGGTGCCGTCCTCGTAGCGCACCCCGGGCAGCCCGCAGGCGCCGAGCAGGATCGCGTCCGCCTCCCGCGCCGCCTGCACCGAGGCCGGCGGCAGCGCCTCGCCCGTCTCGAGGTAGCATCCCGCCCCCGCCGGCAGCTTGCGCCAGAGGAAGTCGATGTCGTGCGCGCGCCCGAGCGCCTCCAGGATCTCCAGCGTCGGCGCCGTCACCTCGGGCCCGATGCCGTCGCCCTCGAACACCGCGATCGCGAATTCCGTCATGGCCGTTCCTCCCTCGCCCCTCGCGGGCCCGAGAAGGCCATGCGCGCTTCGCCGAGGCAATCCGCCGTTCACCGGATCTCAACCCTGCGCCCCCCACCCTGCCGCGGCCCCCGGCCCCGGATCCCCTCCGACCCGAAGGCCGGGTCCGACCGCGTCGGCGCCGAAGCCCGACGCGGGCCGCACGAAAGACCGACCGAGGGCGGACCGAAGGCCGACGCAGGGCGCATCGAAGGCCGACGAAAGGCCGACATCGTCGGTACGTTTGGCGTACGAAGTCCGCACGTCCGCCGCACCACGGCGGCACGAATGCGGGACGGCCCGCCGCCCCTCCGAGCGCCCTTCCCCCCCGCGCTCGCGCGCCGTAGGCTCGCGCGCAAGAGCAGGGGAGGAGACGGATGGACGATCTCTGGGAGGTCTACAGCCTCAGATACGCGGCGAACCCGAAGCGCCGGCGCGTCGACAACTTCATCATGGACGACGACCACGCCGCGCCCATGCCCATCGAGTTCTTCGTCTGGATGCTGGTGCAGCCCGAGACCGGCCGGCGCATCCTCGTCGACACCGGCTTCGACGCCGCCGAGGCCCGCTCCCGCGGCCGGGAGATCGAGCGCGACCCGACCGAGGCGATCAAGGCCTTCGGCGTCGAGCCCGAGAGCCTCTCGGA
>Ga0102940_1001914_pt1 | contig 12898 bp, 10 predicted proteins | sample SalPonR2_C_D1_MG_FD_78215 | JGI IMG/M metagenome (GOLD analysis project Ga0102940, IMG submission 78215) | Salt pond soil microbial communities from South San Francisco under conditions of wetland restoration - Salt Pond MetaG R2_C_D1_MG | ecosystem: Environmental > Aquatic > Marine > Intertidal...
CTTGTTGCACCTGTAACAACGGAATCAATTTCTGCATCAAGCCAAGCATTATTCGAAAACCAGGTGATGATTTCAACAGATGCATCCGTCCTGTTCTTTTCCCGGACAAAAACTTTTAGGGATCCGGGGATTTCTTCTTCCAGCTCCGTTTCGTTTTGAACAATAATTTCTGTTCCCTTCTGAGCATTGCTGACAATGGGAATGATCATAATAAAACCAGGCAGGATAAAAAGAGACAGCCGGCTGATCCATTTCATGTTGATTTTATCTAACTATATCTTTGACAAAATTCGGGAGTGCAAAGGATGCATAATGTATTTCAGAATTATAATAACGCAGATTACCTGCAAATGTTGAGCTTTTTATTCTCTCTTCAACAACACTGTCACATGCTTCATATTTTTTTGATGCAAACGCCATCGACCACATGCCTGCCGGATAGAGCGGGATAAAGCAGAGATACATCGAAGAGACCGGGAACAGCTCTTTTAAGTTCCTGAAAACGGCCTGAATACTCTGGTGATAAGATTTTACCCATGGGCTCTCAGTTTGAGAGGTCAGTATTCCATCTTCATTTAGTGCCTCATAGCAGGATTGGTAAAACTCCTTTTTAAACAAACCCTCGGCAGGTCCAACAGGGTCGGAACCGTCAATAATAATGACATCATACGGTTCAGTTACATTTTTCACGAATGCAATACCATCTTCAAAAAGAAGATTAATCTTAGGATTCTCAAAATCACCGACATCCGGAAAATGCAGACGGGAAGCCTCTACAACATTTCTGTCGATTTCAACCATATCCAAATGTTGAACCGCCGGATGCTTCATAACTTCCCTTGCGGTCCCGCCGTCTCCGCCACCAATGATTAATACACGCTCGGGATTCGGGTGACTGAAGAGTGCCGTATGGGCAATCATTTCATGATAGACAAATTCATCTTTTTCAGATAGCATCACCATGCCGTCGATGATCATCAGATTGCCCCAGGTGTCGGTCTCATACACCTCGGTGAGCTGGTATTCTGACTGTTTGGAATACAGAAGTTTTTTAAGACCTATTGTCAGCCCTGTTCGCTCGTGATAAAACTCGTTGTATTGTAAAGACATAAAAATATGCTGTTTTAAAATCATTTTCCGCTGCAAATAACTAAGCAGCAATACGGCTCCACACAAATCTTGAATGCAGCAGATGTTTACAAAATTCTTCGTTTTGATACCTTGCTCAGCGGTTTCATCCTTTCAGCTCCGACTGAGTTCCGTAAGTAAACTGAATTTACTTGTACCAAAGAACGGCTGCCGCAAATGTAGCTCCGGTGCGAATAACTTTATGCTCAATACCAATGGATTTTATTTCCTTAAGTTTGCGATTTCTGTAATCAAAAGCATCAATTACCATTTGGCGAACAATACCCTCTACTGTATCCAGTGCAGCGTGGTCCTCAAATTCCATAATCACACCAGCCTCTTCCTGATTCTCGGGGATACCTACTGCAATAGCTGATGAAATATGACGACCCGGAGTTACACCATCAATTGTTGCATATGCCAGGGGAATCAATGCTCCCTTTGGCAACTGAATATCCTGAACAGATACCTGTTCGGCACCCGGAGGCAGGATGCTGCTCATTCTCATTAAATTCGTATCGCCAACACCCGCTTCAAGCAGCGCGTTGTCGAAAGCATTCAGTCTCGTATTGCCCTCAGCAGCACCTTTTACCAGGCAAAAAATATTTGGAGTTTGTACCATCATAGTGTTTGGGAAAAAGTAAGATTTTCAATTCGGGTTTTACATCTGAAAGGATCATCAGTTATGATAGCTTTCACCTGAAATAGCTGCTGTTGGCTTAAAAAGAAGTTTCTGCCCTTGCGGTACTTTAAACAGACCCCGCTTCATCTCCATACTTGAAACATTTTGAGAATTAAAGTCTTCTTTAAGCTGTTCCTGTACAACCCAGGGATCAATTGTGTCACCGCATGTAAAAATATCAACTGCAGCGTAATTGTATTCAGGCCAGGTGTGAATTGCAACATGAGATTCAGCTATAACTACAACACCGCTTACTCCATAAGGACTGAATTTGTGGAAATTGTGTGAGATGATTGTTGCTCTTGATGCCTTTGTAGCTTTGAGAAGTGCTGATTCAATAAAGGATACATCGTTTATTTTTGAGTCTTCGCAGTCGTAATATTCAACCAGAATTTGTTTTCCAAGTGCTTCCATTTTATAAAATTCTTTCTCTGTATTTAGTGACGGTTTAATTATGTTTCAGATAAATATTGATTTACAAATTTATTTTTAATTCGCAACATATTTGTGTTGTTTAAGGTTTTTAAGAAATAGAAAATTCATTGCAGTTACAAAAAATTAAATTACACAGAATTTTTTAATTAATGACAGATCCCGGAAAAAAAATTTCAAAAAATTCTGCCCTTCATATCTACCGGGCTTTACTTAAGCCAAGACTTATTGAAGAGAAAATGCTTTCACTGCTCCGGCAAAGCAAAATTACCAAATGGTTTTCCGGCATCGGCCAGGAGGCGATCTCTGTTGGTTTAACGCTGTCCGTTGATAAAGATGATTATATCCTGCCGATGCATCGCAATCTTGGAGTCTTTACAACCAGGGAGGTTTCCCTCTATCCACTGTTTTGCCAGCTATTTGGTAAAGCGGACGGTTTTACAGGCGGAAGGGATCGCTCGTTTCATTTTGGCCTCCCTGATAAAAAAATCGTTGGTATGATATCACACCTTGCAGCTACAATGCCTGTTGCTGATGGTTTGGCACTTGCACTTACGTTAAGTAAGAAGAACAATGTCGCATTCAGTTTTTGCGGAGACGGGGCTACAAGTGAAGGTGATTTTCATGAAGCACTGAACCTTGCCGGTGTTTGGGAATTGCCTGTTGTTTTTGTGATTGAAAACAATGGATACGGACTCTCAACACCGGTATCCGAGCAGTATGCATGTGATGATCTTGCAGACCGCGCTGCGGGCTATGGCATGGAATCAATGATCATAGATGGTAATGATATTTTTGATGTAATGAGTGTAGTTGAGAAAGCCCGGAGTCTTGCTCTGACAGGAAAACCTGTCTTGATAGAAGCCAAAACATTCCGGATGCGCGGACATGAAGAGTCATCCGGAACATTTTATGTACCGGATCTTCTTATTGAGAACTGGGCCGAGAAAGATCCCGTAGCCCGGTTTGAAAAGTGGATGATCGATCAGGGTTATTTTGAAAAACCTGATGATTTTGAAGAGATCAGAAAAGAGGTAAAAAATGAATTTGAGGCACCTTTAAAAAAGGCTCTCAAATCTCCTGAACCTGAATTTGACAGAGAGAAGGAAGTTGGTGACGCGTGGTTCATCAATTCCGCGGCTGCTTCCAAACGGAAGGCGGATGTTGACTCACAAGAAAAATGTGAACGGCGATTTATTGATGGTATTCAGAAAGCGCTTTACCAGTCTTTTGAAGAAGATCCCTCTTTTGTACTGATGGGCCAGGACATAGCAGAATATGGCGGGGTTTTTAAAGTATCTGAAGGATTTGTCAAAAAATTCGGGAAAGAGAGAATCCGAAATACTCCGATTATCGAATCAGGTGCAGTAGGTGCCTCTATAGGTCTTTCACTGGGCGGGTATAAACCGGTTCTGGAAATGCAGTTTGCCGATTTTATATCATGTGCATACAATCAGATAGCTAATAATGTCTCAAAATCTGTATACAGATGGATGCCGTCATTAAACCTCACGATCAGAGCACCGCATGGTGCGGGAATTGGCTCCGGTCCATTCCACTCTCAATCTCCGGAGGGCTGGTTTATGCAACACCCGGGGCTGCGGATTCTTGTTCCTGCAACTGTGGAAGACGCTCAAAATATGCTTTACACCTCACTCTTTGACGAAAATCCCGTCCTCTTCTTTGAGCACAAAAAATTATACAGAAGCATCAGGGATACAGTTCCGGAAAAATGCAGAATTGTAGATCTGGAAAGTGCAAAAATTCAAAAAAAAGGAAGCGATGCCGATATTATTACCTACGGAATGGGAGTTCACTGGGCGCTGAAAACCGCAGAATTATTTTCTGCAGAGAAAGATTACTCGATAGAAGTACTTGACCTGAGATCTCTTGCCCCGATTGACTGGCTCTCCATTTCAAAGAGTTTAAAAAAGACCGGAAAAGTGCTGCTTTTGCAGGAACCGTCTGAAATTATGGGGCCGATGAGTGAAATATCAGCAGGAATTTCAGAAAATTATTTTGAATATCTCGATGCTCCCATTATGCGGTGCTCATCTCTGAATATGCCTGTTCCTTTTAATAAAAACCTGGAAAATGAGTACCTGGCAAGTTCAAGACTTAGCGGTCTTCTGAAGGATCTGCTGATGTACTGACTGAGATGCTAATTTCTGACTTTATACAAATTACGTCTCTCATTTTGAATTAAATTTTTATCCGGAATTTGCTCAAGATCAAAACACATGAATACAAGTATTGTAAACCAGGAGACCAATATTACCGATATAATTATTAAAATATTTAATTCCATAAGTATTACCTGTGATCGAAGATTTTGAATTTAGTTACCCTGAAAAATGCTATCCTGACCCTATATTATAGATGCGGATTTATTTTCAAAAGTGCATCATGTTAGTTATTGAACAATTTTTTCACCAAAATAATTTTTTACCTGTGGTGAAATAAACTTCTTAATTTTAAGGATGGATTGTAACGAAAAGAATATCTAAGCATTACCAAGATGTTAAGAAACTGAACCATGACTTACAGCTACAGAGAATCCTTTAAAATCCGGATGAATGAAGCCGACACAAAAGGTTTCCTCAGGCCGGATGCACTTACCGGCCTTCTTCAGGAAACAGCTGGCAACCATGCCGAAAAACTGCAATTTGACATCGCAGATCTTCAGGAAAAAAATTGCACATGGATTCTTCACAAACTTCATTTTAAAATGAACGGATATCCTCGATGGCGTGATACAATTACAATTGAGACATGGCCTTCAAGCGGTAACCGGCTGCTCGCCTATCGTGATTTCCGAATTCTTAATCAACAAAATGAACTGCTGGGTTTGGCGGTCAGCCACTGGATCATTTTTGATCTCATAAAAAAGCGCCCCGTCCGTATTTCGAATAGTATTCTTAAATTGGGAGCAGATATTGAAGAACATGTACTGCCTGTTGACAGTGATATCGTAACAAGTTCTGAAAAGGATTTAAAAGTAAGGAACCGGTTCGAAGTACATTATTCTGATTTGGATTTGAACAACCATTTGAACAACACTGTTTACGTGCGGTGGATTCTCGACTCTCTGCCTGTAAAAACAGCAGAGGCAGGATACTGCAAAGAGTTAATAATCAAATTTAAATCTGAAGCTACGTATGGAAACCGGATCAAATCCTGCCTTGGCGGACTGGATGATTCTGCCTATACCCATAAACTATTTTCTGAAGATAGCTCTTCGTGCCACGCGGAAGCCAACTCAGTATGGAAATCAATGAAAAGTCTGGAATCCTCTTAAATCCGCCCGACAAAATCACTGCGTTTTATCTTCATTATCTTTACCCGGTGTTTCAGATCCGCCGGAATTTTTCGTCATCTCACTCATTTTTTTAGCAATGGGTCCTTTTTTCCGATTCATGGAATCGGGTACTTTTCCAAAAAGAAAGCCGAATGGTTTTAACGAGTTAACTTCATCAAATACAATTTTTGCCATTGCGCCAAGCGGAATAAACAGTATCATACCTGCAAGTCCCCAGATCTGGGCACCGGCAAATAATAAAATGATTGCGACAAAAGCATTCATGCTCACCTGGTTACCCACAATCATAGGTGTCAGCAAATTACCTTCAACCATTTGGACTACGTAAAAACTGACTAAAATCAACAACGGATAGATAAGCGAATCCATGGTAAGCAGTGAAAAAAGTATGGGGAAAACAGACCCGAAAATCGGCCCGATAAACGGTATAATATTCAAAAAGGCTGCAAATACTCCGAAAAACACTGCATGTTTTACGCCTATAATCATCAGAATCGCCGAATAGAGAACAGCCAGGATCAGAATAACGATTGTCACCCCTGAAATGTAATACTGAACTACATTTTTAATACCGTCAATAATATCACCTACGGTTTGTCTTTCAGGCTTTTTATCGCTGGCAAATAGTTTTAATACAAATTCATGTAAAAAATCCCTTAAGAGCAGAATCAGAAACACATAGATTGGAACAAGAAATGCTGCGGTAAGCACAGACGCGGCCCCGGCAATACCTGTTGTTAAAGCAGAAATATTTGCGCGCACGAAGGCAAAAAGTGATTCTTTCAGAGATTCAATATCAAAAGCTGTATCAATCCCAAACCAGTTCTCAAGAAAGGCATTAAAACTGATAAGCAATTCCTGTAACCGACTTTCAACAAGTTCAATATCCTCAGCAAAAGCCGTAAGTTGATTGTAGAAAAGAAATATCAAGCCGCCAATAATTAAGAAACTGACAAGAATTGTAATGATTACCGAGAATAGTCTGGGAATCTTGAAATTTTCCAGCTTTGTGCATACAGGTGATAAGAGTATTGAGAGCAGTATAGCAAAAAGCAGCGGCACCAGCAGCGGCTTTGCTACAATCATGGCAAAAACCGTTAGAACCAGGCCAGTTAATATTACTGTGTACTTTACATACCAGGCCTGTTCGGCTTTATTATTCATAGATACTACTTTTAGTTAGCTGTTATTATTCCGCCGGTTCAATATGTATAGCTGCACCGCCACCTGCAGCTAAATTAAGATCAATTGAAGAGTTCCTGTCAACTTTTATCTCATCTATCCCGAAAGAATAAGGATTTGATTCCCAGTGTGCATCCTCACCATCCCTGTATATAATTGCCCGGTATGCAGTACCATCTTCCAGAAAATCCAGTGCAAGAGTGATATCTCTCTCATTTTCATCAGTAACCGCACCGACAAACCAGCGGTCTTCTCCCCTCTCTTTTCGTGCAACAACTGCATAGTCACCAATTTCTGCATCCGGAACGATAGTTTCGTCCCAGTCTACCGCCACATCCCCGATAAATTGAAATGCAGGATGAAAATCACCATCTGTTTTGTAGTTTTCCGGCAGATCTGCAGCCATTTGGTGGGGACTGTAAATTACTACATAGAGTGCCAGCTGGTTAGCGAGTGTTGAATGAACCCGTTCATCCTCACGATATTCGTCAAATAGTAAATCAAATATTCCCGGAGTGTAGTCGGTTGGCCCGGAAAGACCCCGTGTAAAAGGTAAGATGGTTGTATGCTCAGGTGGATTCCCATCACTCCATGCATTGTACTCCATGCCTCTCACACCTTCCCGGGTCATCATATTGGGATAGGTTCTTCGAATCCCGGTTGCCTTAATCGGCTCGTGTGCATTTATCGCAATTTTATAGCGTGCTGCAGTTTCAACAACTTTGCGATAATGCCTGACCATGAATTGCCCGTGGTGAGCTTCACCCGATGGTACGATCGCACCGGCATATCCTGTTTTAACTGCCCGAATGCCAAGACTGTTGTATAGTTCAAATGCCGGTTCAAGTCTCTCTTCATATGGAGCTGCCTGTCCAGATGTTTCGTGATGCCCGATTATCTGTACTTCATGTTGATTGGCATAATCAACAACTTTTTCAAGGTCAAAATCGGGATAGGGTGTTGTGAAATCAAAAAACCCTAGACTATCGGTGCCCCAATACTCCCATCCAGTGTTCCAGCCTTCAATCAGTAAACCTGCAATTCCTGCTTCGGCATTAAAATCAATATAACGCATCGCATTTTCAGTAGTAGCGCCATGAGCTCCTTCACGTCCCAGTCCCGCAGTATAGGAGTCCTCAGCCAATTCTTCCAATCCCCAGGAAGTTTTCCCCAAGTGCATTTCCCACCAGATACCTGTGTATTTCATGGGTTCAATCCAGGAGGTGTCTTCCAGTTTGTTTGGTTCGTTCAGGTTTACAATTAAATCTGATGTGAGCAGATCTCCTGCACTTTCCGTTACCTGTATTGTTCTCCAGGGAGATACAAATGAGTTACCCGTTTTTACTTTTGTGCCGTCTGCCCATGGCACTAGTTCCGATTTCAAAATCGGTCCCTCCTGTATAGCGAGAGTCATTCCGGGATAGTCAGTCAGATTGGCTTCATGAAAACTCATGTATAGCCCGTTATCCGATTTCATAGTAACCGGTGTATTAACTGCTTTAAAGTTTTGAATCCACCGGTCTGCCCTCTCATTCTCGGCTTCATATTTTGAGGCATCAATTTCGCTGATCTTCGTAGTCTCATACAGGTATTCATAACTATCGTAATCGGCAGGAATCCACCAGGCTGTGTGATCGCCGGTTAAATTGAATTCGGTAATTTCGTCCATCACAAAAAGGCTGTCAACTCCGGCCTGCTCCTGAAATTCGTACCTGAACCCGATGCCGTCATCAAAAGCTCTGAATCTAAGATGTAACTCCCTACCCGGCTCTTCATTTTCTCTCAGTTCGATATGCATTTCATTATAGTGGTTGTGAATATCAATCTTATCACCCCAAACTGGTTCCCAGTTTTCCTGTACCGATGAACGGGTTATACCAGCAATTTCGAAACCATCAGTCAGGGATGGCTGATTCTTAAATAAGTAACCCAGCTTTGACCTTTCAATAATAAGTTCATCCTTATATGAAATTTCGTAGTTTGCCTCTCCCGTTTCCGAAACATAAAAGTTAAGCACCATGTTGTTATCCGGGGATTGTACCCTGGTATTTTGCTCAGTATTGCAGGAAATAAGAGATGCCACCAGAATATAACCGAAGATATACTTCAAAATACCCGTAAAAGCTGAATATGTATTCATAATGTTTAGTTTAGAATGCAATAAAAATCATGATTAGAAATTCTTTCACCTCAGAGAAGTTTACTAAAGCTGACAATCAAATTCTAATCCTAAAAAATTTGAATAAATATTACAGTGAATGGCTGCTATGAAAAGTGTAGTTACTTATTTTTTACTCGGGGGTAATCTTCGTCTCTTCTATACTCATTTGGATTTTCCTCCATCCTTTTAAACTCTTTCAGGGTATAAATCAGGCCAATTATAAGTAATAATGAAACAAACATACCTGCAGTAAAAAGAAATGATGTATCCATTTTCAGTTCCTTCTGTTTAAGAGCTTAAAATAAGCGCCAAATCCAAGTATTGATGGCACCCAAAGGCCTACAAATACACCGCTTTCACGATCTATTGTGAACCAGAGTATAATTGATAAGGCCATTGATATAATAGCGGCACTAAGTATAAAGTAATCAGATGTTTTTAACATATTCAGTCAATTATTAATGTTGTTTTCATAACAAAAGAATAAGGAGTGAATATCGTTCCATCAGCCCTTAAAACTGTGTGTAAAGCTTACATAAAGCTAACAGGATTAAATGAGACTTTCCTAAAGGCATTTTTAATGCTTTAAAAAAGAGATAAATTAATGAGACCGGATGTTTTCTTTTTACCAGTCCGGGGCAAAGCTCGGATTCACTAGTCTGTGGGATTTATCTAGCTGATCTATAGCTTCAAAATCCTCATCGGAAAGAGCAAAATCGAATATATCGATATTCTCTTCGAGGTGTTTTTTACTGGATGCTTTCGGAATAGCTACTACGTTTTCCTGTTCAATCAGCCAGCGCAGAGAAATTTGTGCCGGTGATTTTTCATACTTTTCCGCGATCTCATTTAACAGAGGATTTTCCATTACTTTACCCTGGGCCAGCGGGCTGTAAGCAGTAATCAAAAAATCATTTTCATAGGAATAATCAAGCAAATCGAACTGATCCAGAAAGGGATGAAATTCTACCTGGTTTGTAAATATTGGAATTCTGTACTCTTCTATAATCTGTCTCACCAGTGACAAGGGAAAGTTACATACCCCGATATTCATCGCTTTTCCCTGGTCTCTTAAGGACAGCATGGCTTCAAGCGTTTTGTCTAACGGGACATGCGGATTTGGCCAGTGAATCATAAGTAAGTCCACATATGAGGTTTGAAGCTCTTTTAAACTGCTCTCCACTGAGTGAAGAACTTCATCGTGTTCCAGGTTTGTATGCCAGATTTTCGTGGATAGAAAAATATTATCCCTGTCCACAGAAGAGACCCTGATCGCCTCTCCTATCTCTCTTTCATTTTTGTACATCTGAGCTGTATCGATATGCCGGTAACCTATCTCCAAAGCTTCAAGAACAGTTTTTTTACACTCTTTGCTTAGCAGTTTGTAAGTGCCAAGACCTATTTCAGGAACAGAAACATATTGAATAATTTTATGCTGCATGAATAAATAAGTATGTAAGAATTAATTTAGAGTTTATTTTATATTTGTTTAAATAATCAGCCAATTTCAAACGTATAGTATAAATATAAGTTAGCACTATTTAAATCTATAAAGTTTATGTGAAATTTACTATTTAACAAGCGTCATTTTTCTTGTGAGAACCCTGTTACCCGCATCCATCTGAATAATGTAAATACCGCTTGGCATTTCACTAGCATCCCAGACAATTGAATGCTCGCCGGCCTGCAAAACATTTTCTAAAAGTATTGCAACCCGCTGACCAACAACATTAAAAATTTCAACTTTCACTGCCTGTTGTTCCGGCAGGTAAAACTCAATATTGGTAGTCGGATTAAACGGGTTGGGATAATTTTGATTTAATGCAATTGCATCGGGCGTTTCAGAATCTGTTTCAATAGCCGTATTAAATGCACCCGGTTCAGGATTAATATTAATTTTTAATCTTGGTTCAAGTTCAAGTTCAGGTACCGGGAACAGTCCGGGTTCTGCAGGCAACTGATCCATCCTTATATCGGATTCAGATGCCTGGAACTGAAAGATTTCTTCTTCACGCATATCAATTTGAACTCCGGTTTTCAAGTCGGTAAGCGTTATCTGCCAATGGTCAGGCAGCCATTCATCAAATGTCCAGTTTAGAGTTGCCATGCCGGAATTTCTGACAATCAAAGGTGTCAGATAAAAAGCTATCTGGTTGGAATCATCAACCGGTTCTGATATCTGCGCCAAAGCTTTTTTTGTGCCTGGTGAATTGGTAAAATAGATGAGTGCCGCGCTGTAGGATTCTTCTTCACTCATTCGAATCGGCCAGAATTTTGACACTTGGTGCTTTATTTTATCAAGCTCATCACCCTGAATAAGTTTGATTGCAGCTGCACTATCGTAATAGCGCATATCATTATTGGATTGAACTATAAACTCAAATTGAATTACCGGGTTTTTAGAAACCGGAACCTGAACAGGTTCTTCCCTGATTTCAATGTTCTTTTCAAGTAAGTCAGGTAGAATAAATCCTTTCCAGTAAGGAATTTCAGTTTCAAAATGATTTATTAACCTGAACGACTTTTCAACCGGATCCCAGCTTTGAACAGCAAATACAGCAGGTTCGCCTGCAGGATTAACAATATGTTTTAATGTTATTGGCTTTGGAAATGGATTTCCGGCTAAATTTACCAACCCCGGGTTTTCTGAGTCAATCTTAAAAGATTGAACTGATGGAATCTCAGTTGCCATGATTTTCTGCAAACCGCTTTCTTCAGGTTCGATTTTCAAAAGCCCTGCAGAACCCGGGCTCAGATCAGTCAAAGCTGATTTATTCCAGAGCTTACTACCGTCATTACGAGAATCATTTACTATTAATACGCCGGGAAAATTCCGATTCAATTCAGTTACAGCAATTCCCGGCATCCCTATCAGGTGCCAGCCGGAAGTTTCAAAAAACTTTGAAAATACTCTTATTGTGGACCCATCCCTTCCGGGAGATCCTTTTATCTGATTGCCAATAGAAGACTCAGAAGCTGCAAAAGATTCCATGCTTGCGTATCCGTCATGTGCATCCCCGGTATTACTTAACTCCCATGACCTCCCGGAGAATATTTCATCATATGTAGCTTTTGATACGTCAACCGAATTGTAGACGAGCTTTATTGAACCGCCGTTCTGATCTATGGATAGTGAACTGTAACTATAATTGCTGTTATAGTATGAGGTTTCGCTTTCTATATTGGAGAAGACAGAAAATTCATGCGGATTTATATTTATATCTTCCTGAATTACTTCATATTTATCATTAATCCATATCTCCACTCCAATTAGAGAAATTGGTTTGTTTGTAGCATTATAGACTTCAAAATACTCAAAACTTCCGTCGGAAGTTTCAACCGACGGTAATATTTCAGTTATAATTAAAGATCCCGGATAAAGTTTTTCCTGTTTTTCAATGGTTTCGGTTCTCGCTTCAATGCTTTGCAAAGCAAAAAAACTATTTCCTTCTTGCATTCTCCAGATCCACCTGATATCAATTTTATCATCTTTTTTAACATAAATCTGATCCAGCGAATACTGCATGCTTACAGAGATGAACTCATCGTCCGTAGTTACGGAAGGTGGAATAAAATATCCTTCATGTGCATCATTCCAGCCGGATTCATTCACTCTGTACTGCATTTTGAGTTCAGGCACCTGGTCAGAACGAACAATCCAGTCGAATGCAAGATTCAATTCACCAATCGGAGACTCTGAACTGTTTTGAAATGAAAACGTTGCAAAGGTACCATTCTCCATGGAAGAGGTTTCAAAACCCAGGGACATAACTTCATTTAGGGCTTCAAAAGTATAAAAAGGTGAGATCAGAACGGGTTCAGGTAAAAAATTATTTTTTATTGGATATTCTTTTCCAAGGGCAATGGATCCTGCAAAGATCTCAGAGTTCACCGGGTTGATCTGTTTGACATTCCCCGCATCAATCTCTTCTGAAGCAGAAAAAATGATAGCAGTAGTCTGATCACCCGTTAACTTAATCTGGCCGGATGCTGC